>ERZ842401.2078-NODE-2078-length-27344-cov-6.835831_pt1 | contig 27344 bp, 22 predicted proteins | sample MGYA00521270_ERZ842401 | MGnify/ENA primary metagenome ERZ842401 (study PRJEB31892, sample SAMEA3878208) | bioreactor metagenome | biome: Moose rumen | place: Sweden | collected 2011-10 | study: EMG produced TPA metagenomics assembly of the PRJEB12797 data set... | reverse complement strand
TTTTTGAGAAAACGCCTTTTTCAAGAAAACGGCTTGTTAATCAGCGTTTCCCTAGGTCTGTCCTTAATTCCGTAAATTAGATTCATATAAAACTCCACTTGTTTATTTTTAACAGTTAGCCAAGAACTGTTCTTTCAATTTCAAACATCTGAGAGCGGTACAAACTGGAAATGTTGTGTCCGTAGTCAGACAAAAGCTGAATAATGTTGCGCGGATGATCTTTTTCGTCGCATCCGTTAAGCCTGTCTCCAGCGTCACCCAAGCCCGGCATGATGTAGGCCTTTTCGTTCATAACTGGATCAAGCCAGAGAGTGTAGCAGGTACAGTTCTGAAGTGCCCTTGTTACGCGAATGCTTCCCTTGAGTGTGGAAATGGTGTTGAAGAAAGCGATTGACTTTGGCTTTACACCCTGACTTAAAAGATATTTTACCACAGTTACCAAAGAGCCACCAGTTGCGTTCATGGGGTCTGCAAAGATAAGGTCTTTTCCGTCAAGCTGTTCTATGTTAAAGAAAGACTTGTCTAGGTCAAGAATGTATTCCATGTTGCTTTCGTTCTTTGTATCGTTTCTGCTGATTTTAAAAAGTGCAAAGGGCGTAATGTAACCGGTTGAAGAAAACTCTTCAATTTCTTTAGAAACAATCATGCTGGGAAGTAGGGCACCCCTAAGCATGACGCACATGACAGAGTTGTTTATCTTGTGGTCAATATCTGGAATTTTGTGAACGGCATAATTTTGTACTGGAAAGTTTACCGGAGTTTTTACGATGATGTGTCCCTTCTTTACAGTGGCTTCATTTGCATAGGCCATGCGGAAGAGCATTTCGTAAGCTCTCTGACTGTAGTACATGAATTCCTGATGATCAGTTTTTTCGTCCCGAAGTTTTGCAATTACTCGGCTTGCTTCTGCCTGTGCCTGAACATCGGTTTCAAAGGAATACACTTTTATTTGGGGATGTGCCGAGCAGATTTTCTGCATTTCGTGGCCCATTTTGTCGTAACCCTCTATGATTTTTTCTTTATCAATAGGGTCAAAGAATTTCATGGTTTCTTTGAACATTTCGTCAAGTCTTGCCAAGTCCGCCATGTCGGTTTGGGTAAGATATCCGTCCAAATCTTCTGCTTTTAAAATTACCTGATTGCTCATGCTTACATTATACTCCCTGTTCTTCTATAATTCAACTGTTGTACAGACGGCTTCTGTGGACCCCAGCGCCATTGCCCTTAAAGAAGGTGAACTGTCGCATACCGTTACCCTGTATTTTCCCGGAATTAGGACAGATTTTCCGTCTTGGTTTATGCTTTCAAATGCGTCTTTGGGAAGGGATAGGGTAAGTTTTTTTCTTTCGCCTGCTTTTACAAAAACTTTACAGAAGGCCTTAAGACTGTGGAGTGGGTCCTCTTTGTTCCGTTCATTCTTTGAAATGTAAACTTGTACTGCTTCCAATGCATCAGTGTCGCCTTTGTTTATTACATCAAGGGTAACTGCCTCTTTTGTAGCATGCACATTTTCAAACTTCCATTTGGTGTAGCTTAATCCGAATCCAAAGGGAAAGAGTGCTTCTTTTGTTTCGTAACGGTAAGTGCGTCCCTTCATGCTGTAGTCGTCAAAAGCAGGCAGGTCTTCCGTGCATTTTGGAAATGTAATGGGAAGGTGTCCTGAGGGAACTGCGTCTCCAAAAATAATGTCTGCAACTGCGTTACCTCCTTCTTCTCCCGGATACCATGCAAACAGAATTGCATCTGCCAAGTCTGTGTCAAATGCTATGGCTGAACCTCCCGTAAGAACCAGCACTACAGGAGTTCCCCTTTCTTTTATGGCTCTTAAATAACTTACCTGATGTTGGGGAAGTTCTATGCGCTCACGGTCGCCTCTTTTTGTTTCAACAGCGTCACCTTCTTCGCCTTCCATCATTCCGTCCAGACCAAAACATGCAATTACCAGATCTGCACTTTCTGCCATTCCTACAGTCCATCCCCTTTGGACACTGTCTGCATACATTCCTGTTCCCGGATGAAAGTCAACTGTAATTTCTGGGTGACTGTCAATTTTTCCTGCAATGCCTTCGAGAATTGTTACCAGGCGAGGATTAATTCCGTAGTAATTTCCTAAAAGAACTGTTGTGCTTGCGGCTGACGGTCCCATAACTACGATTTTCTTTACATGCTTTTCTTTTGTAATGGGAAGCAGATTGTTACTGTTCTTTAAAAGTACGATTGATTCCTGTGCGACTTTTTTAGCCAGTTCTCGCTTTTCCCTTGTGTCAACATCTTTTGCGCCAAGGTTTGCCCATTTTGAATTTTCCCAAGAGTCGAACATGCCTAGTTTGAATCTTGTTTCTAGAAGGCGTTCAAGAGACTGATTTATTTTTTCTTCCGAAAGGAGTCCCTGTCTTACCGCATCAAGGGCCGCATGATATGTACAGCCGCAGTTAAGGTCGCATCCCGAATTGATTGCAAGTGCCGCTGATTCTGCCGGGCTTGAAGTTACCTTGTGTCCCTTGTGAAAGTCCTGTACCGCCCAGCAGTCGCTTACCACATGCCCCTTAAAATGCCACCGTTTGCGAAGAATTTCCTGAAGAAGAAATCTGCTTCCGCAGCAGGGCTCATCGTTTACCCTGTTGTACGAACCCATTACGCTTTCAACTCCTGCATCAACAAGAGCTTTAAATGCCGGAAGATATGTTTCAAAGAGATCTTTTTTTGACGGCTTTACATTTGCGGTGTGTCGTGTGGATTCTGGTCCAGAGTGGCAGGCAAGATGTTTTGCACATGCGGCAAGTTTTAGGTTTTCTCTGTCGTCTCCCTGTAAGCCCTTTACGGCTGCAATTCCCATTTGCGAAGTAAGGAAGGGGTCTTCTCCAAAAGTTTCCTGTACCCGTCCCCACCTGGGGTCACGGGCAATGTTTATGTTGGGTGACCAGTATGTAAGTCCGCGGAACTGGCCGTTGTCGCCCACTTTCTGTGCCTCGTTGTACTTTGCACGGGCTTCGTCAGAAATGGCCTCGTATTCAGTTTGAGCAAGCTGAGTGTTAAAAGTTGCGGCAAGGGCAATTGCCTGTGGAAAAACAGTAGCCGTACCATTTCTTGCAACTCCATGCAGACCTTCGTTCCACCAGTTGTAGGGCTTTATGTTAAGCCGGGGAATTCCCATGCTTTCGTGTAGCATGAGTGAAACTTTTTCTTCAAGAGTCATCTCGCCTATGAGAGACCGTATTTCCTGTGTTCTTTCTTCTTGCGTCATGCAGATAGTATAAGTCTTGTTTAAGGAAAAATCTAGGCAAGAAAATGTGCTTTAAGGCGTCGGGTGTAAGGGCTTTTCCATGTCTATGCATTCCCATGTGCCTATTATGGCTGAGTCTTCCTTTTTGTATTCTCTAAGCTTCATTTTTTCTCCAGATTTAAAAACAAAAAGCCCTGCATGTCAAAAAAACATACAGGGCATTCAGATGGATTTTTTATGCGTAGATTGGGCGCACTGTAATTACACCGTCAATTTTTGCAAGAGCGGCAATAGAGTCGTCGCTTACCTTTCCGTCTACATCTATGAGTGCGTAGGCAAGGTCTGCACGGTTCTGGTCTACCATTCCGCTAATGTTCTGCTTTGCTCCACCAAGCACGCTTGTAAACTGGGCAATCATGTTGGGAACATTTTTATGAGCTATGCAGAGGCGTGTTCCTCCCTGTGGGATTGCAGAGTCCATCTTGCACTTTGGAAAGTTGACGCTGTTTTTAATGGCGCCGGTTTCCAAAAAGTCCCTCAGTTCCTTTACTGCCATTACAGCGCAGTTTTCTTCTGCTTCGGGAGTTGATGCACCCAAGTGGGGGAAGCAGATTATTTTGTCGTTGTCAAGGAATTCATCAGCGGCAAAGTCTGTAACCAGGCATCCGATTTTTCCATTCTTTACAGCCTGCAACAGGTCTTCGTTGTTTACAAGTCCGCCCCTTGCAAGGTTGATGATTTTTACTCCGTCCTTCATGTTCTTGATTGTGGCGGCACTGATAAGACCTTTTGTGTCGGGTGTTTCGGGAACATGCACAGTGATGTAGTCTGACTTTGCAAACAGAGTGTCCAAAGTTTCGGCATGCTTTACTTCTCTGTTAAGACTCCATGCAGCGTCAACAGAAAGGAAGGGATCGTAGCCTATTACATTCATTCCCAAGTCTATGGCTGTGTTCGCAACCTGTGCGCCTATTGCACCCAGTCCTATTACACCCAGAGTCTTGCCTTTAACTTCGTTACCAATAAAATCTTTCTTGCCTTTTTCTGCAAGTCCTGCAATTTCTGCTCCCTTACCCTTGAGTGTTCCCACCCATTTTGCGGCTCCTATTACAGGACGGCTTGCAATAAGTATTGCTAGAATTACCAGTTCCTTAACGGCATTTGAGTTTGCACCAGGAGTGTTAAATACTACTACACCCTTTGAACCAAGTTCTTTTACTGGAATGTTGTTTACTCCTGCACCTGCCCTTGCAATGGCCTTTACGCTAGGGTCAAGCTGCATTGTAAGCATGTCATGGCTGCGTACAAGAATTGCATCTGGTTTTACTATTTCGCTTGCAATTTCGTAGTCGTCTCTGGGAAAGTTGTCGAGACCCTTAGCACTTATTCTATCCAAAGTCTGAATCTTATACATTTGTTTTTCTCCTACTGTAATAAAAAGCCACTTAGTTTGCCGAAGCGAATTTCTTCATGAATTCAACAAGAGCCTTTACTCCGTCAAGAGTCATTGCATTGTAAATGCTTGCCCTCATTCCGCCTACAAGTCTGTGTCCCTTAAGGTTTACAAGACCTGCCGCACTTGCTTCCTTTACAAACTTGTCGTTTATTTCCTTTTCCTTTGCACAAGCCGCTTCATCATCGGCAGCATGGTTAGAGTATTTTGTAAGGAAGGGAACATTCATCAGAGAGCGACTTCCTTTCTGTGCAGTTGCATGATAGAAATCGCTTGAATCAAGGAAGTTGTAAAGATAGTCTGCCTTTTCCTTGTTGCGCTTAAGCATTCCTTCCGCACCGCCGTTCTTTTCTATCCAGTGAAGGACTTTTCCAAGAACATAAATTGTGTAGCATGGGGGAGTGTTGTACATGCTTCCGTTGTCTGCATGAGTCTTGTATGCCAACATGGTTGGAGTTCCAGGAAGACAGTTTTCGGGTTCGGGAATAAGGTCTTCGCGGATTATTACAAGTGTTACGCCTGCTGGAGCAAGGTTTTTCTGTGCGCCTGCAAAGAGAAGTCCAAACTTGCTTACATCAAGAGGCTCACTTAAAACGCAAGAAGAAATGTCTGCAACGAGGGGAATGTTTCCTGTGTCGGGAATGTATTCGTAGTGAGTTCCCATAATGGTGTTGTTAAAGCAGATGTAGGCGTAGTCGTAGTCGCCAGAGATTTTTTCAACTTTGGGAATGTAGGAATAGTTCTTGTCTTTTGAAGAAGCAATTATATCAACTGCAATTCCCAGTTTTTTTGCCTCAGCAGCGGCTTTTTTTGCCCACACACCAGTTTCTATGTAGGCTGCCTTTTTGTTTTTAATACCAAGGTTCTGTGCAACCATTGCAAACTGAGTTGAGCCTCCACCCTGAACAAAGAGAACCTTGTAGTTTGAAGGAACATTCATGAGCTTGCGTACCATTGCCTCTGCGTCTTCAATGATTGGCTCGTAAGCTTTTGAGCGGTGGCTCATTTCCATAACGGACTGACCTGTTCCGTTATAGTCCAACATTTCCTTTGCACATTCGTTCAAAACTTCTTCGGGCAGGCAGCTTGGACCTGCACTAAAATTATACACTCTTGCCATAGATTCCTCCTGTTCGAGTTTTTATTTTATATATTGATTACCGACTGTATTTGCACTTAGAATTTCCAAGGCGGTCAGTAAGCTTACATTTTCAACGGCTACATTTTGGGGAACGGTAAGCACTTCTGGTGTGTAGTTTACTATTCCCTTTATGCCGCACTCAGAAAGCCGATCCGCAGTTTCCTGAGCTTCATTTTTTTCCACGGTAAGGATTGCGTATTCAATCCCCTCGCTCCTTATGACTGACTCAAGCATTGTGGTAGGATGCAGGGGAAAAACTGAATGAAGTATTTCTGTCCTGTTCACGCTGGAATCAAATCCCGCCACCAGTTTGAAGGAAGAACCCTCAAGCTCTTCCGTGTCAAGAAGCATCTGCCCCATGCGTCCAAGTCCTACAATACAGCAACGCTTTTCTTTTTGCCTGTCGTTTACAAGTTGGGCCAGAGCCTCCCTTAGTTGGGAAACTTTGTATCCGTTGCTTGCACCACAGCGAATGTCCAGAAGGGAAATGTCCCTACGGATTACTGCAGAAGACCAACCCGTAAGTTCCGCCAGTTGGGAAGAAGTTACTGTCTTACGGTCGCTTTCTGAAAGAAGCCTTTCCAGCAGAACAAGCCGCCTTTTTGACGGTTCAGGAATTGCTCTCATTGCCCCTTTCCTCCGTTGTGATAAAATTCACAAAAATAGAACTTGAAATCAGCCTAACTATAGCGCATTTTTGGGGTGGGGTCAAAGAAAATTTGCATTTTTAACCTAAATTCCGCCGTAAAATTCCCAAAAATTTGTCTTGGAGAAGATTTTTTGCCGTTTTATGTGATTTTTTTCACAGTAGTTTTGTGTTTATTTTTAAAAATCAGCATATATACATAATGTAGATGATAGGAGAAAAAATGAAAAAAGGATACTTTCGTTTTATTTGGGCTTCGGCTCTGGCTTTGGCATCCTGTTCCCTGCAGACGGCTACAGGCGGATGGTATGGTGGCGTAAAGGGGTCTGTTCAGTTTGAAGGGGGCGACATGCAAGGTGTAGAGGTTTTGCTAAGGTCTACTGAAGACATGGACATTCCTCTGCGGACTGCGGAACTTTCTGCTGTTGGGGAATTTTTCTTTGACAGGGTTGAAAGTGGCTCTTACGAAGTAAAGGCTTCTGCAGAAAATTCCTGCGAGGCTTCCCTAGTGCAGGGGCTTACAGTAACGGATGGAATAGTTACCCTTCCTGCATTTAAATTTACTCCGCTAAAAGAAGATTCCCTTCCGACGGATTTTAAAATTCTTCTTGCCAGTGACAGCACGACTCCTGTTGCTCGTTCAGTTACGGTAACGGTTGAATGTCTTTGCAATAGCAGTATAACGGTGCTAAGGTACGCTGCTGGTCTTCATGCCAGAACTTTTTTTGAATCCGGTTACGGAACCCTCCTTTTGTGCAAAGAAAACAAATCTTCCGTTCAGATTGTGCAAAACGGAATCTACACATTCTATGCAAAAACTGCCGACGGAAAAATAGGAATGCAGACTGTAAGCATTTCTTCAATCGACATGATTAGCCCTGATCCAGTGCAGGACATTCGTGCCGCCTTTAACAGTAATAGCGGTAAGCTAGAAGTTGAATGGAAGCCGTCCTTGTCTGATGATGTTCAGTTTTTAGAAGTGAACCTTTCTGGTAACGGGCTTGAAAAAACTCTTACCCTTGCGGCCTCAAAAAATTCCTGCTCCTTTGACTGCGAACCTGACGGTGCGGAATACGAAGTTTCTGTTTGTGCTATAGATGTGGCTGGTAACAGAAGCCCCTGTCAGAAAACGAAATTTTTTTGCCGGGTAGAGCCATTTGTTTACGAAGCCTGGTTTGACAGAGAAAAAGTTTTATACACAGAAGAAAGTGCAACTCTTTTTATAAGGGGAAGTAATTTTACAAAAGCCGAAAAAGATTTTTTTGTTGTTCAACTGGAAGAAGAAAATTCTGTGCCTGCTTCTGTAACTGTTCTGGATTCTAGCCGAGCTTCATGCTCTCTTTCTGTTCCAAAGCAAAAGGGAAGTTACGGGGCAAAAATAATCTACAGGGATAAAGTTCTTTTTGAGACCAGTTTTACTGTTTGCGAAAATCCCTGCATAAATAAAATTCAGGTTGAGCCAGAAAGGGTAAGGTCTGGAAAAGTTCAGTCCGTTCTGGTTAGCCTTTTGGGAACTGATTTGGACCTGTGTTCTTCTGGCGAACTTTTTGTCTTTAACGGAGAAGAAAAAATTCTTACGGTAAGCGCCCTTGCTTTTTCTTCTGAATGTCTTAAATGTCGCCTTGACGCTCCTCTTGAAGAAGGTGAATACAAACTCTCATGTGCCCTTGACCAAAAGGAACAGACTGTTCAGGGACTTCTTTGCGTTTACGACGGAATAAAAATTTCTTCTGTTGATGAATGTCATGCTCCCCTTTTTAACGGAGGAAAAAATGCTGAGGTAATCATTAGAGGAAAAAATCTTGACACTGAAGAAAACGCCATTGTGCTTACATGCAACGGTTCCTCATATTCTCCCCATCTTGTAACAGAATCTGAATGCAGGGTTAACATTACGGTACCTGTAATTTCTTCTCCTAAAGATTTTGAGCTTACAGTCTTTGTAAACGGAGAGGACTCTGGAGTGAAGGGCCTTCTTCATGTAATGCAAACTGTAGATTATGTGGACTCCATGTTTCCCCTTGTTACGGTGTGCTCTTCTCAGGTGAGCGTTGACAAAAAGGGAACTCATCTTTCCCAAGGACAGAAAATATCCGCATACAGGTTGGGACGCTATCAGGTTACTCAGGGGCTTTGGTCTCTAGTTTATCAGTGGGCAATTTTAAACGGATACAAATTTTCACGCTCTTACCCCAAGTGTGCCGTTGAAAGTCTTCTTCCCCTTACCGAAGTTTCATGGAGGGATGCAATAGTCTGGTGCAATGCCTTTACAGAATGGCACAATGCAAACAGTTCTGCTTCTCAAAAACTTACCTGCGTCTACTACAGCGATGCCGCATTTAAAAATCCCCTTAGGGAAAGTTCTAGCGAAACTTCTCTTCTTACAAGTGCAGGCTCTATTGATAATCCTCGTGTAAAAAGCGATGCAAACGGATACAGGCTGCCTTCTGCTGGGGAATGGGAATATGCCTTTAGGGGCGCGTCTTCTAACGGAGACTGGGACAAATCTTTTTCGGGAAGTAATGACATTGATGAAGTTGCATGGAGTTCTGTAAACAGTGGTGGCATACTGCATGAAGTGGGACGCAAAAAGGCAAATGCACTGGGACTTTACGATATGAGCGGAAACATATGGGAATGGACAGGTGACTGGCTTTATTCAAATGTAACTCGGCTTCTCTGCGGAGGCTCCTTTAAAAGTTCTGCGGAAGAGTGCGGCCCTCAGGATAAGGGGCTTGGAAAAATTCCCTACTATTCTCAGGCCGACTGGGGATTTAGACTGGCAAGAAAAAATTAGTCCTTAACGGAGGTGGCTTTATGCTTAAGAAAAAAATCAATTTGCTTGCAACTTTGCTTCTTGCAATAACTTGTGCTTCATGCTCTCAGGCTGTCTTAAAAAATGACGAGACTTTTCAGAGTAAGCATGTTTTAAAAATTGTAAACTGGAATGTGGAAACTTTTTTTGATTCTGTTACTACAGGAAACGAATATGACGAATTTGTTTCTTCAAAAAACTGGGGACACGAATCCTATGTTGAACGATTGAAGCGGCTTTCTTCGGTAATACAAAATCTTGATGCAGACATTTTTGTAATGGAAGAAGTGGAAAATGAAGGCGTCCTTTATGACCTGTACAATTTTCTTTCTGCCCAGTGGGATTTTAAAAAGCTTTATCCCTATGCGTGTTTTGCAAAGGACGAGGGAAGTTCCATTGGATGCGGTCTGCTTTCGCGCTATCCCCTTGAGGACATGACGGTGCATTCTTTGGATGTGCGCACTGAATCTGAGCAGATGCCAAAAATGCGTCCCCTTATGCAGGTAAGGATTTGCGTGGGAGAAGAAAAATTTACGCTCTTTGTAAGCCATTGGAAAAGCATGCTAGGAGGAGAAAGTTCTACCGAAAAGTGGCGGCTGTGGCAAGAGTCTGTCTTGAGTAGCGAAATTTCTTCCTGCGTAAGGAGGGGTATGCCCTGTCTTTCTTGCGGAGACTTTAACCGCGACATTCATTCTTTTGCAGGCGGAAAAACAAAAGGCTCTGTTCTGCTTAGGAATAAATTTTCTGGCGGATGTGAGGTTCAGTCGGGCTGGTATCTTTCTGACGGAAGTATGGTCTCTCCTGGAAGCTACTGGTATGACGGATGGTCTCGAATTGACAATTTCTTTGCAGGGGGAAGGGCTTTTATTGTTTCACTTTCCTGCGAAACTGACGGTCCCTGGTATGACAGCGAGTCGGACTGTCCCTTTGCATACAGGATTTGGTCTGGGAACGGTTACAGTGACCATCTGCCAGTTACCTGTATTGTTTCGTTTTAGGCAGAAGGTCTAGCGTTTTTCAACTATGTATAGGAATTCCTTTACATGAGGTGTTCTAGAAGAAAGATTCCGGCTTGCCCTGTAGGCGGTGTAGGGGGATTCCAGTACAGTAACTTTTCCCTCATCGGAAAGAATTTTTTTCATCTGTTCTGTCTGAATAAATCCTTCGTTGTTAAAGGAAATAAGTAGGAATTTTGCATCAAGTTTTTTTACAAGATCAACAAATGCTTCTTCGGCATAAGATTTTTTGTTGTACATGGAGCGGTTCCAGTCTGAAGGAATACCTGACACCCTGCTTAGAATGTCTTTGGAGGGACGCTCGTATTTTGCAATTAAGTTAAGCATGAAGTAGTTTGACCCGTAGGGATGTTGGTTGTAGGGAGGGTCTATGTAGGCAAGGTCTACATGGGGATTGTTTTTAGAAGAAGCAAGGTCGTTGGCATTTTCGCAGAAGACAGTGAATTCGGTTTTAAACGAACTAAAGACGGGAAAGGGAAGGCTTATGTGACCTGTAATGCGCGACATGGCGTTTTCTCCGTTGCCTCCAAACTTTCCTATGCCTGTTGAAGAATTCTTGTAAAAGCCTTTAAAGACTCCTCCAGTGTTTGCGTGTATTGAAGATTCTGAAAGTAGTGGGGCTATAAAAAAGTGCCTGTCTGTCTGGGGAACAATAGTGTCTATGCACTGTCTCATGCAGTCAATGTAGCAGGCGTTGTAGGGAGTGTAAAAACATCGTTCCCCTTTTTTTATGTCCTTAATGTCTTTGGGTGCGTAAAGTTCACTTATAAATCCGGGAAGGTTCTTTGTGTCTCTAAAGGATGTGCCACATAAAAGATATTCCTCCATCATTTTGGAACATTCCTGAGTCAGGGTAGAATGCATTTTTTTTAACTGGGTGATTTTTCTTTGGGATGGAGTGTCCAAATAGCACTGGCTTATAACCGAGGCATACTGCTCCATGTCGTTTGCGTAAATGTGCGAGGAAGACTGCTTTAGAAACCTAGAGACAATTCCGCTTCCGCTAAAGACATCGAAGGTAACAAGTTTTTCCCGGTTCATTTTTTTTGAAACATGGGAAATCCCTTGCTCGATAAAAGAAAGCAGAGCACGCTTATTGCCTATGTAAGTAATAAGCTGCTCTGTCAGGTAAGCAGAATTGTCTGTTTGCGTAACTGTGTTCAATCAGATTAGTAGCTGTAGAGTGCGTACACGGTGTCTACATCGTAGGCTGCAATGTAAAGCAATGAACGCAAGGTTGATGTTGTGTCTGAAAAGTTAAGGTTCCAGCCGCTTCCGTCTTTCATTGTGTTGAAGGTAAGGGTAGACTTTGTTCCTGCAAGTTTTCCCAGTGCTGAATTTACTGCGGCACAGTATGTGTAGTATGTTGTAACTTCTTTTGCTGCTTCTGTAGTGGGTGAGCCTGTAAATGTAAAGGTGCGTGGGTCAGAAAAACTTCCGTTTGTAATTTTTACAAGGGCAAGGGCTTCTGTTCCTACCTGGTCTGTAGGAATGTTAACATACATTTTTACGGTTGTAACTTTTGATGCGTCCACAGTGTCTGAACCACTTCCTCCCATGGCTGAAGAAAGGCATCCTGTAAGGACTGTCAGAGCAACAAGAAGGGCTGCAACTGAAAGAATTTTGCTAAGTGTTTTCATAAGAAACTCCTCAAAATGTGATGGGGTAAGTATATCAAAAAAACTTCCCCTAACGCAAGGTGCATGTTGTTGCAGTGCATCCCATTTTCTGCTAGAATTTAGGCATGATAAAGAATCGAATTGCAAGTTTTTCTATTATCGTGATTGTGTATGCGCTTGCCGTTTTTTGCGGACTTTTTTGCTACGATTTTTTTGTGCAGCGTTATGCCCTTTCTTACCCTCTAGCACTTTTGTTTGCAGACATTGCTTCTACAGTGCTTGTGTTTGTTTTTAGTCTGATTTTTAGAAATGCTTCTGTCTATGACCCTTACTGGAGCGTTCAGCCACCCGTCATTCTTGCCTCCGCCCTTTTAAAGCACGGAGGTTCAGGTGTGCTTGAGGTTTTGCTTTTTTGCGCGGTGCTCTTCTGGGGACTCCGCCTTACTGCAAACTGGGCATACAACTTTAGAAACTTTGAATATCAGGACTGGCGCTATGTAATGCTTAAGGAAAAGACAGGAGTCTTTTATCCCCTCATAAATCTTTTGGGCATTCACATGTTTCCCACGCTGATTGTATATCTGTGCATCCTTCCTGCCGTTACTGCCGTACACGAAGAGGCGGCTCTTAAGGCTTTGTGCATTCCCTTTATAGTGATTGCATTTTTTGCTCCCGTTATTCAGGGCATTGCCGACATTCAGATGCACATGTTCAGAAAGTCGGGAATGGAAGGCTTTATACGCACTGGACTTTGGAAGCGTTCCCGTCACCCAAACTATGCCGCAGAAATAATCATGTGGTGGGCTGTTGGTCTTGCCTGCTTCTTTGCTATGCCCGACAAACCTTGGCTTCTTGTGGGAGCCGCCGCAAACACCCTTATGTTCCTCTTTGTAAGCATTCCCATGGCTGATAAAAGACAGTCTAGAAAACAAGGCTTTGAAGCATACAAAAAGTCAACCAGAATGCTGTAGGTCTTTCTTAAAATAAAAAAGCCTGAGGCTATGCATGACTTAAATCACGCTCTGCCCTCAGGCTTTATCTGTTTAAGGCTAATAGGTCTTTTTATTTTGTACCCATTACTTTTGCAAGGCGCTTTTCTGCCGCTTCGTTTGCTTCCTTTGCATCGTTGCGGAGTTTTTCCGTTACGGTGTTGATGTTGTTTACCATGTAAACTGGCTGCAGTGTTGCATCCAAACAGTCCCTCCACAGGGCGCTTTCTGGATCAATGGTGTTGCGCTTAAGGGTTGCCATACTGATTGGAATGTGAACATATTTGTCGTGCACAAGTCCAATGACAATTTTTGTCTTTCCTGCCATGGCTGCATGTACTGCATTGTTTCCAAGACGCTCACAGTAGATTGAATCGTTTGCTGTTGTAACTGCCGCACGAACTTCGTAGCTGGGGTCAATGTACTTAAGGTTGATGTGAATCTTCTTTGTTGCAAAGTATTCTGTAATTTTGTCCCTAAGGAATACTCCTATGTCTGCAAGCTTTTTGTTACCTGAGGCATCAGTCTGGTTTGTTGTGGTAAGAAGCTCTTGCCCTGCACCTTCTGCAACAACAACTACTGCGTGGTGCCTTCTGTTCAGGCGCTCTTCAAGATGATGCAAAAATCCGTTGGGGCCGTCCAAATCAAATGGTACTTCGGGAATAAGACAGAAGTTTGCCTCGTGACTTGCGATTGCGGCGGCGGTTGCAATAAATCCTGACTCGCGGCCCATTATCTTTACAAGACCGATTCCGTTAATCTGAGAATGTGCTTCCATGTGGCAGCTGTTGATTGCCACTGTTGCCTTCTGTACAGCGGTTTCAAATCCAAAGGAGCGGTCTATGAACTGAAGGTCGTTGTCTACAGTCTTTGGAATTCCTACAACTGCAACCTTTAGTCCCCTGCGTTCAATTTCGTTGGCTATGTCAAGGGCGCCCCTCTGGGTTCCGTCACCGCCAATGATGAACATCATGTTTATGTTAAGGCGCTCAATAGAGTCAACAATGTCGGAAGTTCTGTCTCCGCCACCACGGGATGTGCCAAGGAAAGAACCGCCAATCTTATGGATTGAGTCTACTACATCAGGGTTAAGGGGAACTGGATTGAATCCCTGCTCCTTAAAGAATCCCTTGTAGCCGAAGGGAATGCCCACAATGTTGCGTACTCCGTAGCGGTTCCACAGGCAGCGAACAACTGCACGAATTACATCGTTAAGTCCGGGGCAGAGTCCTCCGCAGGTACAGATTCCAGCCTTTACATGGGAAGGGTTAAAGTAAATGTATTCCCTAGGGCCGGCCTTTTCCAAAAGGTTAGATTTATCAATTGCGTTGTCTGTGTGGTCTGCAAAAACATTTACCTTGTTGAGCACATAGGAAGAGTCTTTTACATAGGCTGCACGGAAGTCGCCATGTTCCCGTGAAAGCTCTATTGGTGAATGGATTTTGCACTCTCCCAAATTGTCTACTGTAAAATCATAATTAGCGCTCATAAATTACCTCGTTTCAATATGATACTATCAGATTGCAAAAATATCAATAGAAAAAATCCACCTATTAAAGATATAGTGTTTTTTTGGCAGTAAATATATTACTTTTAATTTATAGTAAGGAGTGTTTTATGAAATCCAGTGGTATGAAAATTTTAACTTTGTCTGTACTTTGTGCATTGTGTTTTGCCCTTACCGGATGCGGCTACAACAACATGGTAAGCCAGCGCGAGGCCGTTGACAGCCAGTGGGCAAATGTAGAAAGTCAGTATCAGCGCAGAAGTGATTTGATTCCCAACCTTGTTAACACTGTGCAGGGATATGCCCAGCATGAAGCGTCCGTGCTTACTGCCGTTACCGAAGCTCGCACTCAGGCGTCTTCCATTACTGTAAACACAGATGACCCAGAGGCTTTTGAAAAATATGTAGAGGCGCAGGCTCAGCTTTCTTCCAGTCTGTCTAGACTTCTTGCTGTTGCGGAAGCATATCCCGACCTTAAGGCAAACGAAAACTTTCTAGACCTTCAAAGTCAGCTTGAGGGAACTGAAAACCGCATTGCTACAGAACGCAACCGCTACAACGATGTGGTGCGTACTTACAACACTACAATCCAGAAGTTCCCCGGACTTATTACCGCAAAGATTTTTGGCTTTAAGGAAAAGTCTTACTTTAAGGCAGACTCTTCCGCATCAGTGGCTCCAGTGGTTCAGTTTTAGTTGATATGAATTATAATTCTTTTGTAAAAAAACTTTCCCTAGGCGAAAAGGATTTTGAGGAAATAAAGGATGCTGTTTCCAATGCAGAAAAAAGAACATCCGGCGAAATTGCCCTTGCTGTAATTCCCGAAAGTTCTTCCTATGCGTTTTGGGAACTGCTTACCGCTGTCGTAACAGCACTGCTTCTTGCCATCGCGCTTTTTCCCATTGCAGACGGAATATATTCTTGGCTCTGTGGAATTTTTTGGGGAGAGCGTCCTTGGTATCTTGCGGCTTTCTTTATGACAGTGTGTGCCCTTGCGGTAATCCTTTTGTATTTGGCCTACAACATTCCTGCCATTGATTCCATAGTTGTGCCTCAGGCTGCAAGGCATCATGCTGTCTATGCCCGTGCCATGCGCTACTTTACAGAAAGCGGAGTGTACGATACAAGCAATCATTCTGGCGTGCTGATTTTTGTCTCCTACTTTGAGAGAGAAGTTAGGATTATAGCAGACCGAGGAATAAGCGAAAAAATTTCTCAGGATTTGTGGAATCTGATTGCCGATGAAATTTCAGAAAGCTTTTCAAAAAAGAATGTAAAGGAAGCCTTTGTAAATGCTGTAAACCGCTGTGCCGATTTACTTGCCGAATACTTTCCGCTGGAAGGTGAAAAGAAAAACGAACTTGTCGACGGACTTGTCCTGCTGAGGAATGACAGATGGGCGTAAAAAAAGCAAAACCTTTTGAAGTAATTATTTTAATGCTCTTGTGGGTGTTGGTTCCCTTTCTTCTAATAAAATTTCTGACTACAAAATCTGATTCTTCAAGAAACTTTGACAGTACCAGCGTTACATCTGAATCGTCTTACGATGATGTGGTTTCTGATTCCACTGACGGTCAGGTGCAGACTGTAAACCTTTCGGACTACACCGTAACAAACGACGGTTCCTACGGCAGATCTTACACAAAAAACAGCAAGGGACTGTACGAACTTTCTGGACCAGTAATGGATGTTGCAAAAATCCTTAGCGAGGACGAATACTACAATCTGAATTCTTTTTTATGGAATCTGTCTGATAAAACAGGAGCACAGATTGTGGTGTTTACAGTTCCCTCTTTGGATGGAGTTGCAGTGGAAACATTCAGCATAGAACATGCCTCCTATTGGGAACTTGGTCAGAAGGGAGTTGATAACGGAGTGCTGCTTACTGTTGCCATGGAAGAGCATGACATCCGTATAGAAACTGGTTACGGGGCTGAAGGTTCTCTTACCGATGCAAAGTGTGCGCGGATAATCCGTAATGTTATTGCACCAGCTTTTCAGCAGGGTAAGTACGGTGAGGGCATAACTCGCGCCGTTCAGAACATGGCCGGCATTCTTGAAAACGATCCCTCTTTAGTTACCATAAGTGAAAGTGATGAAGGCGGAAAGGAAGGACTTGTTGTACTGGCAGTTTTCCTTATCCTGTTTGTGGTGATTGTAATTTTTGCATTCAGCCATCAGGGTACAGGAGGCGGCACAGGTGGCGGTTCACGCATAACGAGTGTTCCTACTTCATTTTCGTCATTTTCTTCTGGCTCTTCAGGATTTTCATTCCACGGCGGTGGCGGAAGTTTTGGCGGCGGTGGGGCAAGCGGAAGATGGTAGTAAAAGTAGTATTCGCTGTTGCGAATTCTAGGCGTGCTCCCTCTAAAAAAAACACCTACAAAGGATGTTGCATTACGCATAAAAACCTGCGTGAAAGAAAAAGGGCGTAGGGGAAAAACAGGCTGGCAAAACATCTGCACAAACGAAGTGCGGAAGCCGTTTTGTCAGCCTGTTTTTTTCCGAAAGCCCTTTTTATTTCACGCAGCCTTATTATTGAAAGAAATCCCGTTTTGCGCTATCCTTACCCTATGGCTTATGAAGTAACCGCGACCAGAAGGAGGCCGCAGAAATTTGAAGATTTGGTAGGGCAGGAATTTGTTGCCGACACATTGCGCAATTCCATTCAGAGCGGAAAGATTGCCCATGCCTATTTGTTTTCGGGACCCCGTGGTTGCGGAAAGACTTCCACTGCACGCATTCTGGCAAAAGCCCTTAACTGCGAAAAGGGACCCACTGCAACCCCCTGCGGAGAATGTGCCGCCTGTAGGGAAATAACTGCCGGCTCATCACTTGATGTAATAGAAATAGACGGTGCTTCAAATACTGGCGTAGATCAGGCTCGTCAGATAAAGGACGAAGTAATTTTCCCACCTAACTCATGCAAGTATAAAATCTACATCATAGACGAAGTTCACATGATTTCGGTAAGCGCATTTAATGCTCTCTTGAAAACCATTGAAGAGCCGCCGCCATATGCAGTATTTATTTTTGCAACAACTGAGCTTCAGAAAGTTCCTGCCACAATAAAGAGCCGCTGCCAGCAGTTTAACTTTAGGCTTGTTCCTGTAGAAAAGGTAAAGGAACAACTTGCCCTTGCCGCAAAGGAAATAGGAATAAAAGCTGACGACGAGGCACTCTACTGGATTGCCAGAGAGTCTACCGGAAGCATGCGTGACAGCTACACCCTCTTTGACCAGGTTGCGGCATTTAGCGGAGGAGAAATTACTTACGATAAAATCCGCGACAAACTTGGCCTTGTGGGAGTAGACCGCCTTAACGAACTGTTTACCCTGTGCGTAAAGGGGGAAAGAGAAGCAGTCCTAAATCGCCTAGATGAATATCTTCAGAACGGAGTAAGCATAGAACAGCTGGTAACAAATTGCGCCGACTACCTTAGAAGCATTCTTCTTATAAAAAGCGGAGTTACCAGAGAGGCCCTGCTTGGTCAGTCAAGTGAAAGGTTTTCCAAAGAAGTTGTTTCGGGATGGTCAGCTGTTCAGATTGAGCGAGCAACAGATTTGTTCCTTCAACTTTACCGCGATATACGGTATTCTCTAAGTCCTCGTTACGAATTTGAACTTACACTTAGCCGACTGTGCTGGCTTAAGGATTATGTTTCTGCCGCAGAAGTTAAGCGTGCTGTTGACGGAGTAAAACCCCTTCTTGCAAACGCTGCAAAAAGTTCAGTAAGCGCGCCTGTTTCTGCTTCGGGCGCACAGACACTTACACTGCCTGGCTCAAAGCCGCTTCCTGCATCTATGCCGCAGTTTAGTGCACTTTCAAATCCTGTGCATGAAGACGAACCTGAGCCGGAAGGAAGTCCCAACCCTTTTTATGATGGCGGAGCTGTACCGCCTGCAACAAATACAGCGGACAGTTTTGACGAGGCATCTGAATATGGTGCGGCGCCTGAAGGAATGAGCGCTCCCGTAGAGGCTGAAAATTTTTCTCCTTACGAAGAAAACGGAATCAGCTTTTTGGAAGCAGTTCAGCAGAGTGCAAAGACATTCAGTCAGCAAAAGGCCGAACGAAAATTCATTGACAGGAATCTTCCCAATGAAGTTCAGATTGTGCGCGACATGTTTAAGGGCACGGTAATACAGTAGCAATAATTTTATAGAGGAAAAATATGAATCCATTTGACATGATGAAAAATCTTGGAAGCCTTAAGGAACAGGCCGAAAAAATTCAAAACGAACTTGCCCAAATTGAAGTGACAGGTTCTTCTGGTGGGAATATGGTTAGAGTTACCATGAACGGAAAATTTGAAATGACGGGAATTGAACTTGACCCCATCTGTGTAGACAATCGTGATGTTCCCATGCTGCAGGATTTAATTGTCGCCGCATGCCACGATGCATTTTACAAAGTTCAGGATGAAATAAAAAACAAACTTGGTCCTATGGCTCAGGGGCTGGGACTTGCAGGATTATAATGAACGCATTGGATGAACTTACCGACAGTTTTTCACGGCTGCCGGGAATTGGTAAGAAGAGCGCCGCACGAATTTCAAATCATCTGCTTAAGGCGGATCCCTTTTTTATGCAGCGCTTTGCTCATCAGATTGAAACCCTTCAGCAGAAAATAAAGCCCTGTTCAGTTTGTGGCTCATGGACAGAGACTGACCCCTGTTCTATCTGTACTGATCCTACCCGTGACCAAAAGACAATATGTGTGGTGGAGCAGGCTCAGGATGTTGCAACCATAGAGGCATCTCACGAATTCCACGGACTGTTCCATGTTCTGGGCGGAGTTATTTCTCCTTTGGACGGCATAGGTCCTGATCAACTTCGCATAGCAGAACTTTTAGAAAGAGTAAAAACCGGTGGAGTAACCGAAGTAATTCTTGCCACAAATCCCACGGTAGAAGGAGACACCACAGCTCTTTACATCCAGCACCTTATGCAGGAAACTTCATGCACCGTAACCCGTCTTGCAAGCGGACTTCCCGTAGGCGGAGACTTGGAATACGCAGACCGCCTTACTCTGGCCCGCAGTTTTCAGGGACGCACGAAGATTTAAAAGCAACAGACTGTTTCTTTCCTTTACCTAATTCTGAAAACAGGAGCGATGAGGAGAGGCGTAAGTTTTTTGACGCCCATCTTTCTCAGTTAAAGCATTGGAAGTAGTTGGGACTCTAGTACACCTTATATAGTCCGCTTAGTGAAAGCAGAGCCGCAAAGTAGAGGCTGTTGTCGTAGAGGCGAGACTTTCCCTTTCTGAGGGGTGTTTCCCAGAAGCGCTTTACAGCCCTCTTTGCCTGCTTTTTTACCTTGTCGCTAACTGGTTCGCGACATCGTTCGAGGGTCAGAGACGCTTGTGCAATGGTGGCGCACAGTGCTACGGGGTGGCGTGCCTTTCGCTTTCTTGGCGTACCGTTTACTTCGTAGTCCATAAAGTCTTCAATCTTTTTTCCGTCGAAGAATGAAACAATGTGAGAGGCAATTTCTGCAAAGTCAGGACTGTCTCCAAACCATGTGGTAAAGAGTCCTATGTTTGAAATTACGCGGTAACTCATGCTAAAGAAGGTTCCCCTTTCTTTTGCCGACAGAGGCGTTCCGTCATAAAGAGTCTGCTCGGAAGAAAGGCCAGTCTTTTTGTTGCATGAGCGCACAATGTATTCCCGTCCGGCACCAGCTGCTTTGTTCCAGAACTCTGCATCCTTTATGTCTGCAAACATTGCGTAAAGTTCGTAGTAGTGGGGCATGCAGAATGAAGGATTGGAATAGTCTGAGTCGGGCTGATTGCGGATTAGATAGTTTTCCTTGTTAAAGAGGGGGTGCTTTGAATGTAGCATGTTGTGCAACAGGGATAGCGCTTCTTTTTCGTAATTGAATATTCCCTTTCCGTTTCCCCAGCGGTGTGAGGCAAAGAGAAGGGCTGTTGCGGCAAACTGTTCGGCGTCGGGGCGAATGTCATCGGAAAGTTTTTCACCGTCGGTTGAGCAAGACCAAGCAAAGTATCCCTTGTGGATTCCTTCTGAAATGTACATGTTTGTGCGCATCCACTTCCATAGTCTGTCAAAAAATTCTTTCTTGTCCATCTGGACGCAAATGAGGAGACCTGCACCCATGGCACTGCTTCTTACCACATTGTGCGCCTCGTCAAGAATGTATGCGGAATTTTCATCGGCCTCAAAATAAATGCGTTCGCTTTTCTTTCCTTCAAAAAGGACCTTCCATGTGAAAATTACCTTTTCCAGAATTTTGTCGCTCTTGTAGCCGTAATCTTCAAGTAAATTCATTTATAATCCTCCGTTTTCCCACATCCCAAAATTCAGTATAAGCCCGAATCATGAATTTTTCAAATGAATTTTGTATATTTCATCAAGAAACGCAGTTTTTATGCCGATAAAGAAATGAGGTACTAGCATGTCAAAACAAAAACTGATTCCGCTGATTTTTTTACTTACAGTGGGAGCCTGTGCATTTGCGGCCAACGGTGTTCCCCTTGAAGTTCTTAGGGAAGACCCATATTCTATGGACGGAACGAGTGTAAGTGCTGCGGAAAAAAACAGGGCTAAATCTGTAGATGGACTTGCAGAGGAAGAGGAAGAAGAAACAGAAAGTACCTCTCTCGTGTTTACAAATGCCGACAACTGGCCTCTCGCTCCTTGGACAAATTACACTGCCACTCCAGAGTCGGCCATTCCTACAGACACTGCCCCTGAGGACATTACATTAGAACTTGCAAAGGTTAAAAAAGATGACGAGGTGACTGAACTTCTTAAGAAGACCAAGCGCATTCATATTGACGCCTTTTATTCACCTTCGTGGACAGTTACAGCCCTGCGTTCAGGTAGCTTGGACATAAAGCCAGTAACCACTATTCCTAGAATAGGCTCAATGGACAGTACTTTTACTTACATTGATTTGCTTTCTTTTGGCGGACGCTTTGAACTTTCTTTGGCAAAGGTTTTTGTTGCTGCTGGCGGATTTGGTGCGGATGTAACCTGGTCTTCTGTAAAAAATGGAGATTCTGGTAAAGCTGTAAACGAAATAGAGGCAAACCTTTTTGCTGCCCTTCGCTTTAAGCCTACAGACAAGTTTGCCTTTGTGGTGCAGGCTGGCGGCGGTGCGGTACTGTTCTTTAATGCCGAGGACATATCGACTAAACTCAGCTGGATTAATCCTGCGGTTTCAGGCGGAATAAACCTTGAGTGGTACTTCCTTAAGATTTTCTCTTTCTCTGTGGGAGTACGAGCCTCGCTTCCTTTCCTGTTTGTTGACAATAAGGCTAGCCTTAATCCTCTTGTTCATGTGGATCTTGGCGTAGGAATTCACCTGTAATTCGCTACAGCTTGTCTATAAGCATGGAACACTTGCCTGACGGAATGGGGAGAGTCTTTTTCTTCTGGTCAAGAATGTTAATTGTAAAGTAATAGAGCTTCTCGCTTTCCATCTGAATTTCCCAGCCGCGAGAACTCTTGTTGCTTAGTATGGTAATGAGGTTCCTCTTGAGCGACAGTTTTTCTATGCCCATAATCTCTAGGTTGGGGATTACCCAGTCTACGGTTTTGCGAGGCAGGCTTATGTTCAGTCCAATGACATTTTCTATCATCAGGGCGATTGTTGAAAGTCCTATTGCCTGCATAAAGTGCTTTCTTGGGAAGGCTTTCTGACGCAGCAACTGAGCTGGACCTTCCTTGCAGGGTAAGTAGGCTTCGTACAGGTCGCCACTTGTTTTTCCGTCTGCAGGACTTAATCCTTCCAAAATGTAGTAGAGGTGGCGGATTGCACATTCCCTTGCAAATGCAAAGCGCTGATATTTTTCTAGCCCCTTTATGACCATAAAGTTCATCATGGGGAATACAGAACCCTTGAATCCTTCTCCTGTTTCCCTAAAGTTTTCGTTGTCGCGGCTAAGGGAGGGGAAGGGGTGGTCTGTTCCGAATGTGTCGGGATTGCTCAGGTGGGCTATAAGCCGGTCTGCTCTGTCTGCGTTGGGAAGCTCTGCAAGGAGGGGCCAGAATCCTGCAATGGTCTTGTGAGGAAGTCTCTGCTCCATTTTGTCCAAATCGTGGTAGAAGCCTGTTTCGTTGTCCCACATAAGGCCGTTTATACGCGTCTTAAGGCTAAAGTACATTTTCTTGTACTGGAAGCTTAAGTCTTTGTCGTTTAAAATGTCTCCCAGTGCAGACATGTGAGAGGCGTTTATTGCCATGCAGCAGTTAAAGTCTACAGGGTAATATGTTCCCTTACGGGGAGAGTTGAACATGGTTGAGCTTTCGTGGGGTACGGCATACAGTCCGTTTTCCTGCTTAAAGGTGCGCTCTATCCAGTCCATGTACTTCTGCAGGATGGGCATTACTTCCTTAATGCGGCGCTTGTTTGCGCTCTTGTGGTAGAGGTTGAATTCAGCCCATGCAAAAAGGGGAAGACCTATGCCTTCGGGATTGTTTTTTTCAAGAACGGGCTTGTTGGTCTTGGCATTGTACTTCCAACGGATTGCACCGCTTGATTCCTGACGGTCGTAGAAATAGTCTATGTTTTTGTTTGCCGGATAGTTGCGGTTTGAGTATACTAGGAAGAATGAAGAAAAAATCGCTTCTGTCTGGTCAAGAATGTATTCATCATTCTGGGGATAGATGAAATATCCGTCTGGAGAGCATTCTCCTGTTGACGGTGTAATCCAATAGTCTGCCAACCAGTTCCAGGTTTTATCATAAATGTCTACGAAGTCTTGGTCGTAGAAATGAATCTTAGGAAAATCTCGCTTATTCACGATAACTCCAAAATTAGTTAATTCTCTTTCTCTGAGTTTATTATAGCACATGTTTTTAAATTTTAAGCACAAATTTGTAAAAAAATTTAGGCTCCGAAGAATTTTATACTTGTACTTAGTTTAGGGTCTTGTACCATCTACATAAGAGAAGGTGGTTGTGGGGTCGCAGCCTAGGCGGATTAGTTCTGACTGAGACTTGTGGCGGCTCTTAAGGAAGAGTGTCTGGGTGTCGCTCTGGTAGACATAACCGGAAGAATTGTAGGTTTCAAAGCGGGGGTCCGTCCTAAAGGGCATACCCTGAATTTCTATGTTGGCGTGGAATGTAGGCACTCCGTTTATGATTATGTAGTGGGTGTTTCCAAGTGGGAACTGAATGCGTATGTCTATGGTTCCGTCCGAAGTCTTTGTGTAGGTAATGTCCTGTGCACAAGTCCAAGTCCATACAGGGCTGTCGTTGTAGTAACCCAGTACCGTGCTGTGTGGATAGAATTCGTTTTCTACAACAATCGGGTAAAGTTCGGCAAGCTGTGAAAGCCTGAATGAAGACAGTGAAGCCCCTTCCTGAGAAATTATTAGGCATCCTGTAGCGGTAAGGTCGCTCCTGTCCTGAATTTTACCCAAAGAAATAAGGGCTTTACCCGTAAGGAATGCCTGAGTTACGCTAAGGCGTTGCTCGTTTTCGGTTACGGTAAGCACATTTGAGTCAGAGTCGTAGCTGCATGCAGATTCTATTGCAGAAATGCAGACCGGTAGCTCCTCTTCCAAAAGTGAGGCAAGTCTTTCCTCTCCTTCGTCCAAAAGCTTACAGTAGACATTTATTATTCCTGTAGCCTGGCTTACGGAAGGCTCAAAATTTTCCTTTGAAGAGGGAATTGAAAGCATTGCCTCCATGCGGGCGGTCTTCTTTTCTCTTAGGATAAAATCAGTTATGTTGTCTACGGTAAAGATATCGGGGTTTTGGGTGGCTACTGCTTGGTCAACCTGAGAATTGTATTTTTCTGTCTGAACGGTAAGGCTGCGGTTCATGTTTACCAGATTGTCAAAGTAGGGGGCTGAGACATAGGTTCTTCTGTTTCCCCTCTTGAATGATTCTGGTACGGCGTCCAGTGCAGTGTCGTAGCGACCGTTTAGCGCCATTTCGGCAACATAGGCCACCACTTCGTTTTCTGTAAGACTGTCTGCCTGAGTAGAATTTAAAATTTGTGTAAAACTGTTAACCAGAGCGACCTTAAGTTGTTGTATGATTGAATCGAATGAAGACAGTTCGCTTCCCTCAGTACCTTCCAAAATGCTGAATTCGAAGCGCTTTGTGGGGTCGTATTCTGCAAACTGTGCGTATGATGTTCCTGCCGCAAAGACGATTCTGCCGCTTTCGATTGACGGTGCGGAAAGGGCTCTGTAGGCGTTCTTTTCTGAAAGCACAAGGCGGGATTCCGTCTGCTCGTAGATTGAATTTGTTCCCGAGATTTTGTAAGGCAGGGTAATGGACTTGCTAGGATCAGAGGGAAGGGCGGTTATGAAAAGAAATTCTTCCTTTGTGGAAAATTCAATAGCTGAGCCGTCGGTAAATTCAAATCGGACTGAACCCCATGAGGGCTGGTTTTCGTTACGCCATGAACTTAGGGTAAGGTCTGTGGTTACTCCGTTTGGAGCGGTAAGGTAAGCTGGAGTGTCTTCGTTTGCATAGAAGGTAAGCCCCTTGTATGCAAGTTGCAGGGTGTTTTTAAGTTCCTGGGCACCAGTGCTTGTTTCTGTTTCGGCAAGAGTTACGCGCATTCCGGCAATTGTTTCGGAAATGACAGATTCGGCCTTAAATTGTATTACAAAAATGCCGACAATAAGAGCGGCATAGAGGAGAGTTAATCCTATAAACTTTCTAACTGGATGTTTACGCATTTGCGGTACATTTTATCTATAAAAAGTACAAAATGCAACCGTGAACAGGCGATTTGTGAGGAAAAATGAAAAGATTTGTATTGGTAGCAGTATTATGTGCGTTGTTTGCTTCGGGAGTGGCATTTGCCCAGACTTCCAGTTGGAGTAAGTCTGAATTTTTGGATTCGGTTAAGACTACGGCGGCAAAGGAAGGTGCTGAGGCGGCATTGGGTCTTTACAAAGGGATTCCCGCCCGCTATGCCAACGACTATGACATTTTCTTTTTAAGAGCTCAGCTTCTGTTTGAAACCGAGCGCTATATTGATGCCCGTGCCCTGTGCGACAGTCTTATGCTTGATCCTGCAAACGCGGCAAAGAAAGAACTCCTTGACCTTATAGCAAAAATAGAGGCGACAGGTCAGGCTGTTTCTCCAGCGCAGAACTGGACCAAAGAAGAATTCCTTAGCGCAGTATGGACTACAGCCTCTACCGAAGGAATTAGGACGGCCCTTACGCTTTACGAAGGAATTCCTGCCAGATTTGTAGGCGACTACGACATTTTCTTTTTGGAAGCGAGACTTCTTACGGCAATAGGAAGCTACGATGACGCCTATTCTGTGGCCATGATGGTTAAGCGCATAAAGGCCACCGCCGAACTTAACCAACTCCTTACAACTATTGAAAGAGGAAGATTTCTTACCTCTCTGCAAAAAGAACTTAATGCAGGCTCTCCAAAGAATGCCCTTGCCCTTTTTGACAAAATGCCTTCTTCAATAGAGAACGACTTTGAGCTTAGGTTTTTAAAGGCTTCCATTTATGTAAGTGCCGAAATGCTGGACGAGGCAGAAGCCCTTTGTGCTGAACTGGAAAAAGAAGATCCCAACAATGTAGACCTTATGTCGCTCCGTCTTGCCATTGCGGACATGAGGGGAGACGCAAAGACAAAAAGCAGCCTCATCATGAAAATCATCCAGAAAGATCCTTACAACTCCACGGCAAATGTGGAACTTGCAGAGCAGGCTGTTTCTAAAAAAAGCTACAGCAAGGCAAAGGAACTGTATCAGAAGGCTCTTGTAAACGACCCCACAAACGAGGCGGCACTTCTTGGAGTGGGTCTTACCGATTATTACCTTGAAAATGACGACGAGGCAAAGGAAGTTCTTACCAACCTTGTTGAACTAAATCCGCTTAATGCTCAGGCATATTCCTATCTGGGAAAACTGGCCTATGCTAACCGGGAATACAGTGATGCTGTACGCTATGTTGAAGAGGCAATTTCTGTGGATGCCACAAACTATGACTACTGGACAGACTACGGTCTTTACCTGCGCTATGTGGGACGCTTTGACAAGGCAGAAGAAGCATGGACTCACGCAATACTTATGCAACCCGACTACTTTTTAGCATATGTCTACAGGGCTGGTCTTTACGATGAACAGGAAAAAATTCCTCAGGCTCTAGACGACTACAGGAAGGTTGTAGAACTTAATCCCAAGTATTATTACGCCTACGAAAGCATTGGAATACTTGCCCTGCACGAGGAAGATTGGGCTACGGCAAGGGAAGCCTTTATGAAGTGCCGAGAATACAATGCAGACAGCATTTCCTATCCTCTTCTGGTAACATACTGCTACTACAGGGAGGGAAACAAACTGGAGGCTAAAAACTATTCCAATCAGATTCTTCGCAAAATGGATCGCAATACTATTGAATATGCCATGCTTAGGGTCTTTCATGACGAGGCAGGAGAAATGCCTCTTCCCCAGAGAATTGCCGCTATTACCAACCTTAACGACCGTGCAAAGATGTACTTCTATCTCGGACTGTTTTATGATATGTTTGGAGGTAGAGAATATGCAAACTCCTACTACGCTCGTGTGGTTGACCTGAACAGTCCTATGTTCTTTGAGTACCGTCTTGCGGAATGGAGCCTTGCACAGGGCAATGGTGAAGACTAATGGAAGAAAATAAAGATACTGCCACGCAGAAGCACCTTACTTTACGGGGCAGGACATTTACACTTGTGGGAACGGCACATGTTTCCAAGGAAAGCATAACCGAAGTAGAAGAGGCAATAGAGTCTGTGCATCCCGACTGCGTTGCCATAGAACTGGACGAAAAGCGCCTGAAGAATTTACGCGACCCAGAATCTTGGCGTAAGATGGATATTGTAAAAGTCCTTAAGAACCGACAGGGCTTTCTTATGCTTGCAAACCTTATGCTTGCCTCTTACCAGAAACGCATGGGAGAAAGTTCAAATGTGCATCCCGGTAGATCGGAAGAGCGTCGTG
>ERZ842401.2077-NODE-2077-length-27348-cov-21.098120_pt1 | contig 27348 bp, 21 predicted proteins | sample MGYA00521270_ERZ842401 | MGnify/ENA primary metagenome ERZ842401 (study PRJEB31892, sample SAMEA3878208) | bioreactor metagenome | biome: Moose rumen | place: Sweden | collected 2011-10 | study: EMG produced TPA metagenomics assembly of the PRJEB12797 data set... | reverse complement strand
TGAGATTGTCTGTCTCGGCAAATTTCTCCATGTGCTGCAACGCCCACTTATAGTTACGGGAAGTCCTTTCATGACCTCGGCTAATCATTTTTTCGATATGTTGTCTAGCATAGTCAGAGAAGGAAATGTCGTTATTGAACTCCGTTAAATACTTTACAATCTCTGATGTCGTCCATTTTGATGTGTCTACTTGATTGAGCTGTTTGTAATAGTTGTCAATCAAAATAGAGGTCTGTTGGATTACAAAAGGATCAATGATGTCATTTCTGCTTCCAAGACCTTTGTCGTTTACTACCCAAGAGGTCTTTACATACGAAACCTGATTGCTCTTAGTAAAGCGAATGTAAACAGGATAAAGTCCATTCTTGGTTTTTACTCTCACGGTTGCTTTTAAGTTTACCATACTGAATTACAATTAGTGAATTATTAAACTATGTTTTGTTCTCTCGTTTTTACAGTCCATTTTTTTAGTGTAAAACATTTGCCGATTTAGTGTAAAGCATTTGTAAAACAAACCCGTCATGGACTGCTTTTGAAATGTGCAGAACGTGCATAAAAAGAACCGAGGCAAGTGCCTGTTTGCCAAACACTTGCCTCGTATTTCACTAATTATCAGCATTCTGTAGTTTATTCCTCTACAGCCGCCTGCGCGGCAGCAAGGCGTGCGATGGGCACGCGATAGGGCGAGCAGGAGACGTAGTTCAAGCCCAGCGAAGCGCAGAACTTGACGCTGGTGGGCTCACCACCGTGCTCACCGCAGATGCCCACGTTGAGTTCGGGCTTGGTAGCGCGTCCCTTGCGGGTAGCCATCTCGACGAGCTGGCCAACGCCTTCCTGGTCGAGTACCTCGAACGGGTCAACCTTGAGGATACCGAGGTTCTTGTAGATGGCAAGGAACTTGCCTGCATCATCACGCGAGTAACCAAAGGTCATCTGGGTCAAGTCGTTGGTACCGAATGAGAAGAAGTCAACCACCTGGGCTATCTGGTCGGCAACAAGGGCAGCACGCGGAATCTCAATCATAGTACCCACCTTGTAGGCCACGGTCTCGCCACGCTCGGCAAATACCTGCTGTGCAACACGGTTGATGATGTCGGCCTGCATCTGGATTTCATTCTTCACACCGATGAGGGGCACCATGATCTTGGGCTTGACAACGATGCCCTTGGCCTGCATGTTGAGGGCGGCCTCGATGATGGCGCGAGCCTGCATCTCGGTGATCTCGGGATAGGTATTGCCCAGACGACAGCCACGGTGACCCAGCATGGGGTTGAACTCTTCCAGACCGTCGCACACGAGCTTCACCTCCTCGAGGGTGCGCCCCGTCTCCTCGGCGAGCTCACGCATGGTCTCGAGCTGGTGGGGTACAAACTCGTGCAAGGGGGGATCGAGCAGGCGGATGGTCACTTCATAACCGTCCATGGCCTCGAAGATGCCCTCGAAGTCGCCTCGCTGCAGCGGGAGCAACTTGCCCAGGGCGATGCGGCGGGAAGCCTCATCGGGAGCGATGATCATCTCGCGCATGGCCTTGATGCGGTCACCCTCAAAGAACATGTGCTCGGTGCGGCACAGACCAATGCCATGGGCACCCAACTTGCGGGCCACCTTGGCATCACGAGGCGAGTCGGCGTTGGTGTAAACATCCATCTTGCTGTACTTCTCGGCAAGATTCATCACGGCAGCAAAGTCACCGCTCAAGTCGGCGTCAACAGTTGCCACGAGGCCGTCATAGACCTCACCGGTGCTACCATTGATTGAAATCCAATCACCTTCTTTATAGGTCTTACCTCCCATCTCGACGGTGCGAGCCTTGTAGTCCACCTTGATTTCTCCGGCACCCGACACACAGCACTTACCCATACCACGGGCAACAACGGCAGCGTGAGAGGTCATACCGCCACGGGCGGTGAGAATACCTTGTGCCACGCTCATGCCGCGCAGGTCCTCGGGAGAGGTCTCGAGACGCACCATGATGACTTTCTTCTTGCGCGAAGCCCACTCCTCGGCGTCATCGGCAAAGAACACGATTTGACCGGTTGCGGCACCAGGGCTTGCGGGCAGCCCCTTGGCCATGACCTTGGCACTCTTGACAGCGGCGTTATCAAACACGGGATGCAGCAGCTCATCGAGCTTGCCGGGTTCCATGCGCTTGATGACGGTCTTCTCGTCGATGGCACCCTCGCGCAGCAGATCCATGGCGATCTTGACCATGGCAGCGCCGGTGCGCTTGCCGTTGCGGGTCTGGAGCAGCCACAGCTTGCCATCCTGGATGGTGAACTCCATGTCCTGCATGTCGCGGTAGTGGTCCTCAAGCTTCTGCTGGATGTCAACGAGCTGCTTGGCACACTCGGGCATCGACTCCTCGAGAGAGGGGTACTTGGCAGCGCGCTCTTCCTCGCTTATACCCTGCATCTGGGCCCAACGGCGGCTACCCTCGGTCATAATCTGCTGAGGGGTGCGCACACCTGCCACGACATCCTCGCCCTGGGCATTGATGAGGTACTCACCATTGAACAGGTTCTCGCCAGTTGCGGCATCACGAGAGAAGCACACGCCGGTTGCGCTGTTGTTACCCATGTTGCCATAGACCATTGCCTGCACGTTGACTGCCGTACCATACTCCTCGGGAATCTGGTTCATGCGGCGGTACAGGATGGCACGGTCGTTGTTCCAACTGTCAAACACGGCGTAGATGGCGCCCCACAGCTGGTCATAGGCATCGGTGGGGAAATCCTTACCGGTATTGTCTTTCACGGCAGCCTTGAAGCGCTTCACCAGTTCCTTGAGGTCATCAACATCAAGTTCGGTGTCAAACTTCACGCCCTTCTGCTCTTTTACTTCCTCGATGATGGCCTCAAAGGGGTCGATATCGGTCTTGTTGGTGGGTTTCATGCCAAGCACCACGTCACCATACATCTGCACAAAGCGGCGGTAGCTGTCCCATGCAAAGCGGGGATTGCCCGACTTCTGTGCAAGCGTCTCGGCAACGGCATCGTTGATACCCAGGTTCAAGACGGTGTCCATCATACCGGGCATCGACACGGGAGCACCCGAGCGAACCGATACCAACTGAGGATTGCTGGGGTCGTTGAACTTGTTACCCGTCAAATTCTCGATATGCTCGATTGACTTCTTCACGTCGTCCTTAATCATCTTGACGACAGCGTCACGTCCCTCCTTGTTATAGAGGGTGCAGACTTCGGTCGTGATTGTAAAGCCCGGGGGCACGGGAACACCAATCAAGTTCATCTCGGCAAGGTTGGCACCCTTGCCACCCAGCAAGTCTCGCATGTCGGCACGGCCTTCAGCCTGGCCGTTACCAAAAGTGTAAATCGCTTTCATTTACCTAACTTTTCAAATTGAATATTTTGTAAATATTTATTAGAATTTGCTTTACGTCGCGCAAAGGTAGTAATTTTTGGCCAAAAATTTAATAAAATACACTCAAAAAAGCACATTATTTTATTTAATAAGGTATTTCTTTAAAAAATATTACACTCCTCAATCAAACCATGATATTTTTCTAACACATTCATAGCAAACTCGCATCACACTCATCACGAGCTGTCGCACTCAGCCTATTACTAAATATTCATTGACATCTTTCAATCTATCACATCAAAGCGGAATATAAGGTTCAAAAACACGACAGGCATAATGAATTCCCGATATTTTGGTGTCGAAATTGACTCAGGGAATGAAAAAAGCATTATCTTTGCCGATTGTAATCATAACATTACTATTAATTGATAATGGACAACAGTACAAAAAGATTGTTGGAAAACGACACTAACGGGTTGTTGACCTACGAGTACATCGCCAACAACATGGGCAGCATCGATGAAGACCTGCCCGCGCTTGTTGACAATATGATCCTCAAGGACCGCACTGGGCAGTTTGTGGTGAGCACGGCACGCTATCTCAATGCTATCGACCGCGACAAGTATGCATCGAGCATCGACTTGCTGGTCAAAGCTGCCATTGCCAAGGACCGCGACCATGTTTACCTGGCTTACTTGGCCTCGTCGCTGTGGGGCGCCGACTACAAGGAGCATGCAGCAGAGTTGAGCGCAAGCGATGACAACTTCCGCCGCATCTACAAGCGCCTGTATCCTGTGGGCATCTGATAGAGATAAGAGTGAAGAGATAAAAGATAAGAGATTTGATAACGATGAAAAAGAAGATTTTATATACTGTAATGATGGTTGCGTTCACGCTCATGTCGTGCTCGGCAGGCAGTACAGACGCCAAAGGCAGCGTGAAAACCAACAACAAAACCACCAACAACATGACTAAAGTTGAACTCGAGACCTCGCTTGGCAACATAGTTGTCGAGCTCTACAATGAGACGCCACAACACCGTGACAACTTCATCAAGCTTGTTAAGGAGGGCTACTATGATGGCGTGCTCTTCCACCGCGTTATCAAGGACTTCATGATCCAAACCGGCGACGGAAATTCCAAGACTGCCGGCATCGACACTCCGCTGGGCGACGGCGACCCCGGCTACACGATTCCCGCCGAGTTTGTCTATCCCAAGTATTTCCACAAGCGTGGTGCGCTGGCCGCAGCCCGCACTGGCGACCAAGTGAACCCCGAGCGTCGCAGCAGCGGCAGCCAGTTCTATATCGTCACCGGTAAAATCTATGGCAGCGACGAGCTCAAGATGATGGTGCAGCGGTTGAGCGATGTCAAGAAGCAGGACATCTTCCGCCGCCTGGTAACCGAGAACCGCGACCGCATCGAGGAAATGCAGAAGAGCCAGGACAATACAGGCCTGCAGGAGTTGCAGAATGCCCTTATCCAGCAGACCGAGGCCGAGGCTGCACAAGAGCCATTCACCTTCACCGACGAGCAGATTGACGCCTATACCAGTGTGGGTGGGACTCCGCACCTTGATGGCCAGTACACCGTGTTTGGCGAGGTCATCCAGGGCATGGATGTTGTGGACAAGATCCAGAACACGACCACCGGCCGCATGGACCGACCCACTGTCGATATCAAGATCATCAAAGCCCGCGTGCTTTGACACATCCGATAGCCATTATCAGGGGCTTGTGAGTCATTTTGGTCTCACAAGCCCTCTATTTTTTTGAAAAAACAGTGGAAAATCAAAAAAAAACGTTGAAATGACCTTGCGATTGCAAAAAAATAACTAAATTTGGGGTTTAGAATCAAACAACAAGTACCCGCAAGGGGCTTGATAAAAACAGAATTATTATGATGGAACCGCGTGAACAATCTGAATCGATGAACAATCTCGAGAAAGATCAAACCTTGAACACTGAGTCCCTGAACGAGACTCAGGAAGTTGTGAGTGAAGAAGTTAATGTTGTTGAATCCCCAGTTGAACCTGTAGCCGAGCAGAAGCCCGCCGAAGAAGAGGCGCCCAAAGCTCCCGAGACGGCAGAGGCTCCCGAGGAGCCAAAAAGTGAGGCTCCCTCCAAGCCCATCCTTGCCACCAAGAGCAAGAGCGAGCTTGTTGACATGATGCGAGAAGTGGCAACACGTCCCATCAAGGAAGTCAAGGACGAGGTGCAGGCCATCAAAGCCGCATTCTTTGCCCTGCGCCGCGAGGAGATAGCCAAGGAAAAAGAAGAATTCCTGGCCAATGGCAACGAGGAAGCTGACTTCACAGCCAAGGAGGACAGCGACGAGAACAACCTGAAGGAGTTGCTCAACGTGCTCAAGGAACGTCGCACCGAGTACAACGCGGCCCAAGAAGCCAACCGCGAGGCCAACCTGGAGAAGAAGCGCCAAATCATCGCGCTCATCAACGAGATTGCCAACGATCCCGACAACATCAACCGTCAGTTCAACCGCGTCAAGCAATTGCAGCAAGACTTCAAGGATGCTGGTGAGGTTCCAGCAACTGCCGACACCGAGGTATGGAAAGAATTCCAGCGCGCCACCGAGCGTTTCTATGACGTGCTGAAGATGAACAAGGAGCTGCGCGACTATGATTTCAAGAAGAACCTTGAGCTCAAGCAGCAGCTGTGTGAGGAAGCCGAGGCACTGGATGAGGAGCCCGACATCGTGACCGCCTTCAGGAAACTGCAGGAGCTTCACAACAACTGGCGTGAGATTGGTCCCGTGGCCAAGGAACTGCGCGAGGAACTGTGGGCACGCTTCAAGGCAGCATCAAGTGCCATCAACAAGAAATATCAAACCTTCTTTGAAGACCGCAAGAGCAAGGAGAAAGAGAATGCCGACGCCAAGACCGCTCTGTGTGAAAAGATTGAGCAGATCTCGACCGACGACCTCAAGACCTATGCCCAGTGGGATGAAGTCACCAAGCAGATCATCGCCCTGCAGGAGGACTGGAAGAAGCTGGGTTACGCATCACGCAAGGCCAATGCCGCGCTGTTTGCGCGATTCCGCAAGTCGTGTGACGATTTCTTTGGCAAAAAAGCCGAATTCTACAAGTCGATGAAGGAAGAGTTAAGCTCCAACCTGGCCAAGAAAATCGACCTGTGTGAGCGCGCCGAAGCCCTCAAGGATTCCACCGAGTGGAAAGAAGCTACCGACAAGTTTGTCGAGCTGCAGAAGGAGTGGAAGGCCATCGGCCCCGTTGTCAAGAAGCACAGCGACGCCGTGTGGAAACGCTTTATTGCCGCATGTGACTATTTCTTTGAGCAGAAGAAGAAACAGAACGTCAACGTTCATGCCGTTGAGCACGACAACCTCAAGGCCAAGAAGGAAGTCATCGCCAACCTCAAGACTATCATTGAGGAAGCCGCCGAGGACGCTGCTCAGCAAGTCCGCGACTTGATGGACCGCTGGCAAGAAATCGGCCATGTTCCCTTCAAGGAGAAAGACAAAATTTACGCACAATACCGCGAGCTAATCGACAAGGCATTTGACACACTCAACATGCGTGGATCGCGTCCCCGTGGCGATGGCGGCTCTAACCGTGGTCCGCGCCAGTCGGGCAGTGACCGTGGGCTGAGTGAACGCGACCGCCTCGTGCGCACCTACGAGCAACGCATGAGCGAGTTGAAGACCTTTGAAAACAACATGGGCTTCCTCACCGCCAACACCAAGAGCGGCAACTCCCTCGTTCAGGAAATGGAGCGACGCATTGCCCGTCTGAAAGAGGAAATCGCAGAGCTCGAGCAGAAAATCAAAGAGATGGACAACGCCTAATCCACACGGTCTTGACGTAGATGACGTTAACTATCCTGTAGTGAAACCTGACGCGCAGGGGAGCATATACCTCCCCTGCCGCGTTGTGATTAAGAAACACAAGGCTCTCCCTAATGCACAATGAAGAGTAAAGGACGATATGGGCATTTTGTCAAATGGATATTCAGCATCATTGACTTGCTGATTGTCAACGCTGTGTTCTTCACTACGATGCTATGGAGCAGAGACTCGTGGCCCGCACTGTACACGAGGCCCATGTGGCTCGCCCTCAATGTAGCCATGGTGGTGTGCATCTATTTCTTTAACGATGTGCACGAGCGCCGCGTTTTCTATGCCGACAAGGTTGTGGGACAAGCGCTCAAACTCACGCTCACCCATGCCGGCATCTTCATCACGTTGTCATCGTTTCTTAGCTCATTTGACATGCCATGGCGCTTCTTGCTGCTATTCTATGCCATCTTTTTCATTGTCCTTTCCATCTGGTGGGTCACATCGCGCCAGCTTGTGAAGTTATACCGCAACAGGGGCTTCAACTTCAAGCGAGTCATCGTCATTGGCGGTGGCACAGTGGGCGTGAGGTTAATCAACGAGATGCTGGCTGATCAAGGTTACGGTTATCATATCGTCGGTTTCTTTGACAACAACCCCAAGTCCCGCTCGGCCTCGGCGGCCTACCAGGGCACCCTTGATGATGTGGAGCAATTTGTCAAGACTCACCAGGTAGATGAGATGTTCTGTGCCGTTCCCGACATCGAGGATAACCAGAACGTGTCGCGCATGATCCGCATTGCCGACAACAATGCGGTAGATTTCTATTACGTGCCCCAGTTCGGGCGCACAGTGACCCGCCAGTTTGAACTGCAGTCGGTGGGCGACGTGCCTATCCTGGCCGTCCACCCATACCCCTTGAAGAATCCTATCAACCGCCTTTTCAAGCGTGCGTTTGACCTGCTGGTATCGACGGTGCTGCTCATTCTGTCCCCACTGGTTATCATTCCTGTGGCCATCGGCATCAAGCTGTCATCGCCAGGCCCTATCTTCTTTGTGCAGAAGCGCACAGGCTACCGCGGCCAGGCATTCAACTGCTACAAGTTCCGCACCATGCGCGAGAACAAGGACAGCGACACCAAGCAGGCGACCAAGGATGATCCTCGCGTGACCCGCTTTGGCAACTTCCTGAGGCGCACAAGCATCGACGAGTTGCCGCAATTCTACAATGTGTGGAAGGGCGAAATGAGCATCGTGGGACCACGTCCTCACATGGTGGCCCAGACCGAGATGTACAGCGAACTCATTGACAAGTACATGCTGCGTCACACCATTAAGCCAGGCATCACCGGCTGGGCACAAGTGCGCGGCTTCAGGGGTCAGACCGAGGAACTGTGGCAGATGGAAAAACGCGTCGAGTTTGACGTGTGGTATGCCGAGAATTGGACGTTCTTCCTTGACCTTAAAATCATCTTCCGCACCATCTGGAATGCCATCAAGGGCGAGGATAATGCTTATTAAGGGTTAAAGATTAAGGGTTTAGAGGTTCAAGATGTCGCGGGAGGAATATGCGTTGGCGTTGCTGAGAAGCTGCTATGGCTACGACGGTTTCCGCGGCCAGCAGTGGGACATCATCAGCCACACGCTGGATGGCCATGACAGCATCGTGCTCATGCCCACTGGAGGCGGCAAGTCGCTGTGCTACCAAATTCCAGGTCTGATGAGCGAACAAGGGTTTGCCATCGTCATCTCGCCGCTGCTGGCACTGATGAACGACCAGATTGACGCCCTGCAGCAAAACGGAGTCCCCGCGCTGGCGCTGAACAGCGAGAAAAGCGACAATGAAAACCGCCAGACCGTGGAACTGCTCATGCAGGGCAAAGTGAAGCTGCTTTACATCTCCCCCGAGAAACTCCTGAGCGAAATTGACCGTTGGTCAACCGCCATCACCGAACGCATTTGCCTATTTGCTGTTGACGAGGCCCATTGCATCTCGCAGTGGGGCCATGATTTCCGCCCGGAGTACACCCAGTTAGGGACGCTCAAACAGCACTTTCCCCACGTGCCAGTGATGGCGCTCACCGCCACTGCCGACCGCATTACCCGCGACGACATCGGCAAGCAATTGAATATACCCGACGCCAAACTGTTCATCAGTTCGTTTGACCGCCCCAACATCTCGCTCAACGTGATGCAAGGATCCACCGGCCGACAAAAACTGCGCCAGATCGTGCAGTTCATCAATCTGCACCGCGACGAGAGCGGCATCATCTACTGCCTGCGGCGCAAGGACACCGAGAACATGGCTGCCAACCTGGCGAGCCTGGGTATCAACGCCAAAGCCTTTCATGCCGGCATGAGTGCCGCGACCAAGCAACAGGTGCAGCGTGACTTCATCAACGATGACATCAGTGTCGTGTGCGCGACCATCGCCTTTGGCATGGGTATCGACAAGAGTAACGTGCGATACGTCATCCACAGCAACATGCCACGCAACATAGAGAGTTATTATCAGGAAATAGGCCGTGCCGGACGCGACGGCCTGCCTGCCGAGGCATTGATGTTCTACAATTATGGCGACATGGTGACGTTGCAGCAGTTCGCGCAGCAGTCAGGGCAGATGCAAATCAACATGGACAAGCTGCGCCGCATGCAGCAGTATGCCGAGAGCGGCGTGTGCCGCCGTCGCATGCTGTTGAGCTATTTCAACGAGCGCTATGACCACGATTGCCACAACTGCGACGTGTGCAACAACCCGCCCGAGCGGTTCGACGGCACACGTCTGGCGCAAATGGCACTCAGTGCCATCAAGCGCACCGGCGAGCAGGCAAGCATGTACACCGTGACCGATATCCTGCGCGGTTGGCGCAAAGCCGAGATCATTGACAAAGGATACGACCGGCTCAAGACATTTGGCGTGGGACGCGACCTGGCGGTTCACGAGTGGAATGCCTACCTGTTGCAGATGCTCCAGATGGGGCTGTTTGACGTAGCCTATGACGAAGGCAATCACCTGAAGGTCACCGACTATGGCAACGAGGTGCTCTATAGCCGCCGCACCATAGAACTCAACCGTTTCCAGCGCCGGGACATCAAGAAACACCAAGCCCAGCACGTCGAGGAACCGGCAATCACCGGACTGTCGGCCAGTGCCAAACAGATGGACCACGCCTTGTTCGAGAAACTGCGCGACCTGCGCAAGGCCCTGGCCACCGCCAGCCACATTGCCCCCTACATGGTGTTCAGCGACAAGTCGCTACAGGCCATGGCGACCGAAAAACCGACCAATCAGGCAGAATTCGGCATCCTGTATGGCGTGGGAAAGCTCAAGTGTCAAAAATACTGGCGTCCCTTTACCGCCGTCATCCGAGCCCATCTATCCAGTTCCTGACAAGCCACAAACCCTACATTTTCCCAGCCAGTCAAGCCACGATTATCCCAAAATGAACTTTTTATTTTACAACTATTTGAATATCAATTGGTTTTAGCGACAAAAATGAACTCAAAATCTTAGGTTACACCGATTGTATCTCCAGTATTTATTACTAACTTTGCGGTTGCAAAACCATTTGCAACAATCCCCACACGACAGGGGCTCGACGTTATCACCAATACCACGATTTTTATGGAAAAGACATCCCAATTCTTCCATCATGCAATGCTGGCACTCATGATGCTCATTGCCGCCCTTAGTGCCGATGCCGCCAACATCATCGAGGTGGACAGCATCCTGTACACCCTGAATGGCAATGAAGCCACTGTAGTGCAATATGACAGAGTGAGCACGCTTGGATATTATCGTGGAGACGTCGTTATCCCCGCTCATTTCACCTATCAGGACGAGAGCTACACAGTGACTGCCATCGGTGACTATGCTTTTGCCCATTGCCGCCTGATGTACAGCGTTTCCATGCCCAATACCATCAAGAGCATCGGCGAGCATGCATTTGCCAGTTGCGGTGTGCTCGAACGGATTCAGGTTCCTGAAGGCGTGACGACCATCGGGGAAGACGCATTTGCCTATTGCGACTACCTCACCGAAATCTATTTCCCGAGCACCGTGACACAAATCGGCGAGGGCGCGCTTCAGGAGTGCATGAGATTGGAGGCCATTGTCGTCGAGAACGGTAACCCGGTTTATGATTCCCGGCAATACTGCAACGCACTCATCGAGAGTGCTACAGGCACCCTGCTGGTCGGGTGCGGTAACACCATCATCCCCGATGGCGTGAAAGTTATAGCCGACAGGGCGTTCTACAATTGCAAGCCGCTCAAGAGAATCATCTTTCCAGAGAGCGTCACCCACATCGGGAGCGAAGCCTTTGCATCATGCATCAACCTGGCCAGAGTCACCATTGTGGGAAATGGCCTTAAAACCATCGGCAAATCGGCATTTGAAGATTGTTCACTCATCGAGAGCGTACACATCACCGACCTTGCAGCATGGTGCGGCATCCAACATGCCGACTTTGCATCCAATCCCCTGGTTCATGCGCATCACCTCTACCTGAATGGCCGGGAAGTGACCGACCTGGTTGTCCCCGACGGCGTCACGGCAATCGGTTCCTATGCATTCAATGGCTGCTATGGGTTAACCAGCATTACACTGCCTTCGTCGGTCACCACGATTGGCGAGGGAGCCTTCATGAGTTGCGACAGCATCACGAGCGTCGTTCTGCATGATGGCATCACCGTGATTGAGAAGAACTTGTTTTCATCCTGTTACAGCTTGACCCAAGTCACGCTCCCCGGCACCATCACCAGCATTGGAAAGGGGGCATTTGACTTTTGTACCAAGCTGACCTCCATCAATATCCCGGAATCGGTCACAAGCATCGGTGAGAGCGCGTTCTGGAACTGCACTTCCCTCCCTCAAATCACATTACCCAACTCGTTAAAGACCATCGACAAGTATGCCTTTGAAGACTGCGAGGCATTGCAACGCATCATAATCGGAAATGGGGTGGAATACATCGGGATGAATGCCTTTGACGGCTGCAAATCACTCACCGAGGTCCACGCACCAGACCTGTACTCATGGTGCAGGATCCATTTTACCAACGAGTATGCCAACCCCACAAGTTATGCCCACCACCTTTATATCAACGGCGAGGTCTTGAGCCATCTGGAAATACCCGATGGCATCACCGCCATCAACACGGCAGCATTTGTCCACTGTGACGACTTGGCCAGTGTCGTCATTCCCGAGGGGGTGACAAGGATTGGTACCGCGGCATTCAAGAGGTGCAGCAACCTGTCAAGCGTTTACATGTCAGGTAGCATCAACACTGTGGATGGTGACGCTTTTGCATCATGCAGCGGCCTGAACAAAGTGGTCACCGCCAACCTGAGCGCCTGGTGCCGCACTCAATTTGCGTCAGGCACGGCCAATCCCCTGGCCTACGCCCATCATCTTTTTACAGCCCAGGGCGAAGAGGTCATAGACCTGATTGTGCCCGATGACGTCGAGCAAATTGGCAAGTATGCCTTCTATCATCACACCCAACTCCAGAGCATGAAGACGGGCAAGGGTGTGAAGACGATTGGAGGTAACGCCTTTAATGGATGCACGGCACTGCAAGAACTCCATTTGGGTGGTCAACTGGAGAGCATCGGGGATTATGCGTTCACTGGCTGCACTGGGATCACCAGTGCCATCATTCCTGATTCGGTGACATGCTTGGGGTCAGATGCATTCAAGAACTGTACTGGCTTGAAAACCGTCCACACGGGTAACGGAATCACATTCCTGAGCGGATTTGAGAACTGCACAAGTCTGGAAAACTTGACTATTGGAGAAAATGTCACTGAAATTGGGATAAGGGCGTTCAACAACTGCACAAGCCTGAGAACATTAACGATACCCAATTCCACCAAGGTGATATGGGGCGCTGCATTTGACTACTGCTCATCGCTCAAGGTGGTGAGCCTGGGTACGGGAATCACCTATATGGGCACTTGTTTCAGCCGGTGTAACAACATCAAGCACGTGATCAACAACAGCACTACACCCGTCTCTACAAGCTCAGACGTTTTCTATTGTTACGACTCCGCGACGCTATATGTGCCCAAGCAATCCTTGAATTCATACAAGACCGCCAAATACTGGAAGAAATTTCACCGCATCTGCGGCTTCAACACGCTTGAGCGGCTTGATGTGAACTGCGACGGGGAAGTCACCATCGCCGATGTGAACAGGGTGATTGACGATATCATCGACGGCGTCGAGGAAGCACCGCTTGTCGATGACGTGAACCTTGACGGCGAGGTCACAGTCGCTGATGTCAACACAATCCTCGACCGCATCACACGCCACTGATTCTCATTGGTTGTGAAAGCAGCGGCGATCAACGGTAGTCGTTGACAAAATCATCGAGGTTATCCACGCCCAACTTCTTGGAAATCTGGATTTTCTTATTAGAAACTGTGCCCAAACTCTTGTACTTCATGCAAATCATGTCAAGTCCTGTTCCTGGGTGCTGATGGTTGCACGCATCTGTTCCAGGCTTGCCAGCGATGCGTCAAGGTCGGCCCGTTGCAACTCATATTCAATATCCTTTTGCCTCAAGCGGCTCCTGTAACGCCATGTCAAGAATGTCAATGCCAAAGCCAGCAACGCCATGAGCACAGCAAGCATAATGGCACCCCTGGTGCGGGATTCACTCTTTACCTTCCTGAGTTCCTCGAGTTGGATATCATATTTCTTCTCGACAGCCAGATAGTTCTTATTGACATTAGCTACCTACCAGGATTGAGTCGGCCAGTTCATTGGCTTTCTCATAGTAGCTAACATATTTTCCCCAGTCCTTTTCCATTTTAGCAATCTCGCTCTGGAGACGATAACACATGGCTGTATCGGTAACCAGAACCGCCAGCCTCAACTTGGCGTAGGCCTTGTTTTCCAAGTCACCGTCTTCTGCCACATTCTCGGCTTCCTTATAGGAGGCTATCGCCTTCTCGGGGTGTCCCATCACCTCATATACGCAACCCTGATAGAGCAGCGATCGGGTGCGCTTCTCGCGGTCACCATGGTTCTTATAATAATCCACAGCGACGTTGATGACGTCATCGGTCGTGTCGTCGATGTAGTTCTTATAATGTGACTGGGTGAGCAGCAGACTATAGTAGGCGCGCTCGGCTTGATTGAATCTGTCGGGGTTCAACGAATCCAGCCTAAGCTGCGCAGCTTCAAACTGCCGGGCTACCGTCAACATCGAGTCGATGCCGTACAGTTGTCGCATGATGGAGGTGTTACCACCCTTGTCACAACACGTCATGGACATGAGCAATAGGAATAATGGGAAAAGAAGATTTCTTGATTTCATCGTTCAATTCATTGGTTTTATAGTGCAAAAATACGTCATTTTTTCCCAACAACACCACCAGGATTAATCTCTATTCACCCAAAATGAACTTTTTGTTTTTTAAAGTACTAAGAAACAAGCAATTAACTCAGCCAAAATGAAGTGAGAATGAAGTCAAAATCCTTGGTATTTCCAACTATTATCAGTAATTTTGCATCGACGCAAACAAGCGTTATTTCTTGATATGAATAAGGCAACACTGATTATCCTATGGGCCGCAGTGGCCAGTCTGCTCCCGTCAACGGCAGGAGCCTATGATTTGATGCACGACGGCATTTATTATGACTTGGTAGATGACCATGCCGTTGTCACTCATGATGGGAACAGCAACTGTTACAGCGGCGAGGTTGTGATTCCCCCAACCGTCAGCAACGCAGACAAGACCTATCCTGTCATTGCCATTGGTCAAAAAGCCTTCTACCAATGCGTCAACATGACCCACGTGACCATGCCTAACACAATTACGACCATCGACAATTATGCCTTTGGTGGATGCACATCCCTCACCAGCATGACTATTCCTGAATCGGTCACCACCATTGGCCAGAATGCATTTGCCGGCTGCACCGGGATCAAGACCGTGGTTTACAATGCCGTTCAATGCAAGACGCCACAATGGGAAAGCATTTTCAGGAACAGCCCGTTAGAAACCCTTGTGTTTGGCCAGCACGTTCAAGTCATTCCTAATTTTGTGGCAAATGGTCAAACCCATCTAAAGAGCGTAACCCTTCCCAATTCAGTGACCACCATCAGCAATGACGCATTCAGGGGATGCACAGGCCTGAGTGAGCTCACGCTTCCCGAATCGCTCATCACCATTGGTGGCGGGGCTTTCTCGGGCTGCTCAGGATTGACCAGCATAGTGATTCCTGACGGCATGACCACCATCGGCGGCAACGCGTTTAGCAACTGTACAGGTATTGAGCGTCTTGTCATCGGCAACTCCGTCACCTCGATAGGCGAATCGGCCTTCAGTAATTGTTCTGGGATGAAGAGCTTGACCATCGGGAACTCGGTCACTACAATCGGTGATTACGCCTTCAGAGCCTGCCGCAGCTTGACCAACATCACCCTACCCAACTCGGTCACCACCATTGGCCAATATGTCTTTGATAATTGCAGCCAACTTGCCAGTGTGACATTCGGCAGTGGAGTTTCAGTCATTGACAGCTATATCTTTGATAGCTGTAGCCAGATAAGTAATGTGTATTGCTTGGCAATCACACCTCCCACTTTCAGTTACAGCGACCTATTCCGCGACAAGGAGAATTATGACCATGCCGAGCTGCATGTCCTGCAAGAATCCCTGCGGGCTTACAAAACGGCATACTCATGGAAAGAGTTCTACCGCATCCTTGGAGACGTGATTTTGTATGTTCCTGGAGATGTCAACGAAGACGGTGAAGTTGACATTGCCGACGCCAACAGCGTGACCGAAATCATTATCAACGGCAACAGCAGCGGTGGTCACACCCGCGTACCCCAAGGAGACGGGGAGGTCGATCTTGCTGACGTGAACGGCGACGGCGAGGTCAACATCGCCGACTTCAACGCCGTCATCGATGCCATTTTGCATGGCAAATAACAGCCACTGTAACCTCGACACGTAATCACAATATATCAGCATGGTGATTTAAACGATAAGAAAACACTAAACAAGCAAATGATGAAAAACTTGAAAAACCTATACATCCTGCTCGTGACCATTTTGATGGCCATGCCATCGGTCAGCAAGGCATACATTTATGATGAAAACGGTTTTATGTATATCGAGCATGATGACCTCACAGCGGCTGTATATAATTGCCCTGATGATGTTGATACTCTGCGCATCCCGTCACACGTGACGTACAATGGACTCACCTATACAGTGACAAGTATCAGATACATTGTCAATCCATATCCCTCTAACGGAATTAGGGCCGATGACGTGGTGCACATATCCATGCCTAACACCATCAAGACCATCGAGGACAATGCTTTTGAAAATTTATATTCCCTACGCAGTGTTGACATGAGCAACTCGCTAACCTCAATCGGCGACTCGGCCTTTAGAAGTTGCTCGCTTGAAAGCATCAATATTCCCGGCACAGTCACGAGCATTGGCAGGAGTGCCTTCGCTTCTTGTTGGCATTTAACACACATGGACTTGAGCAACACTTCAATCAGTAAGATCGAGGAGGACACATTTTGGGGTTGCATGAATCTGGAAAGCATCGACCTCCCGTCTTCGGTCACCACCATCGGACGGAACGCCTTTGCTGCATCGAGGCTAAAACACATCGAGTTGCCCGAGGGTGTAACGACCATAGGATATGGTGCTTTCTCGGATTGTGATTCATTGAAATCAGTCACTTTGCCTGAATCGCTCGCTACCATCATGGGTTGGGCATTCGGTTACTGCACAGCTTTGCAGGAAATGTTTATCCCTCGAGGCGTTAATTCAATTTCTCCTGATTTCATTATTCAATGTAACAGCATTAAGTCGCTCTCCGTTGATAGCGACAACCCTACCTATGACTCACGCAAGAATTGTAATGCCATTATCCGCACGGCCGACAACACTCTGATTCAGGGTTCACCTGTCACCATCATTCCTGGGAGCGTCACAGCCGTCGGCGATTGGGCATTTTGGGGAATTGACATCCCTGCCGATTTCATCATTCCCAATTCCATTAGGACTATCGAAGACAATGCTTTCAGGGGGTTTAGCAAAATGACCAACCTTATTCTTCCCGAATCGGTTGAATGGATTGGAGAGTCCTCCTTTGAGAGTTGTCGGAGCCTTACTTCCTTAACCCTGCACGCTTTGCTCACCCACATTGGCGACAAAGCATTCTATGGTTGCCAGGAATTGAGGAACGTTAAGGTCTTTCACACCGAGCCTTTAGCCATCGATGAGAATGTGTTTGAGAACAAAGCCTATCAGAACGGCACCCTGCATGTACCCCATGGATGTGAAGATAACTACAAAGCGGCCAACGGCTGGAAACGGTTTTCGCGCATCATTGGAGATCTGGTTATTGACACTCCCCTCGACGTGAACAGTGACGGTGAAATTGACATTGCCGACGCCAACAGCGTGATCGAAATCATCATCAATGGCGGCAACAGCGGCCACACCCGCGCTCCCGATGATGACGGAGAGATCGCAATGGGTCAAGTGACCGGTGACGTGAACGGCGACGGCGAGGTCAACATCGCCGACTTCAACGCCGTCATCGACCGCATCCTTTCAGGCCAGTAATCAGCAAAGACGCGATAACGACTCAAGCAGCGTGAACCATCAAGAGATTCATGCTGCTTGAGTTGTTATTGCAATACCGGGATTTAGATGATTCCAGTCAAGTAAAGGAAGATGAAGAAAATGGATACCGGCGCGATGTAGCGCAGGCAGAAGATGAGGAACGGTTCCATCCTCCCCTTGAGGCGGTCTCCATTGGTCAATTGCTCATGAACAACCTTGCGGTCAAGAATCCATCCCACATACACTGCAGTGAACAGGCCACCCAGCAGCATGAAAATGTTGCTGGCAGCATAGTCCATCATGTCAAAGATGTTCCTGCCCCACAACTTGATGTCGTCGAGCACGTTGAACGACAAAGCAGCAAGCACAGCAAGCACAAAGGTGAACAATGCAGTCCAGGCAATGGCACGGGGGCGCGACATCTTGTGTTCCTCGATCATGAAGGTGATGGGAATCTCACTCAACGAGATTGTCGAGGTCAACGAGGCAAAGAACACAAGCAAGAAGAACAACAAAGCCCAAACATAGCTGCCCGTCATCTGCTGGAAGATGCCTGGCAACACCTCAAAGATAAGGCGCGGTCCGGCTGTCGGTTCCACACCGAATGAGAAGACTGCAGGGAAAATCATCACCCCCGACAGGATGGCGACCAGCGTGTCAAGCATGCCCACGGTCACAGCATCCTTGACCAGCGAGGCATCATCCTTGAAATAGGAGCCGTAGGTCACCAGACAGGAGATGCCAATGGACAGCGAGAGGAAGGCTTGACCAAAGGCATCCAGCACCCCACGCATCGTGAGTTGGGAAAAGTCGGGCGAGAAAAGGAATCTAAGCCCCTTGGAAGCACCTGGCAACAGCAGCGAGTTAACACAGAAGATGATGAGAATAACAAAGAGCAGAGGCATCATGACACTTGCAACACGCTCAATTCCTTTCTCGATGCCACGGCTCATCACCATAAAGTTAAGAATAAGGAAAATAACCGTCCACCCCACACAGCGCCACGGGCTGGAGATCAAGGAGGTGAACATTTCGTTATATTCCTGGGGCGTGTGACCGCTCATGTTGCCCAACGCCGCCTGATAGAGATACTCGATGATCCAGCCGCACACCACGCTGTAGAAGCCAATGACGATGAAGCTGCCCAGGATGCAGATATAGGTGAACAAATAATACTTCTTGCCGGGAGAGAGTTTCATCAACGCAGCCTTCATGTTGCTGTGGGTAGAGCGGCCAATGATGAACTCACTCAATATCACAGGTATGCCCATGACGATAATACAGCCAATGTACACAAGGATGAAGGCACCGCCACCATTGACGCCGGCCTCATAGGGGAAGCGCCAGATGTTGCCCAGTCCCACGGCCGAACCCACAGCAGCTGCTATAGCTCCCAAGCGGGTCGCAAATCCAACTCGTTTTGTCATAGTCTATAGATTATTAATATTAAAACACACAAAAGTAGCTATAATCGTTGAAACTTCAAACATGCAGGGGCAAAAACCTAAAACTGGGGCACAGGCTCTATTGGTTTAGGGGCGGTTTTGCGTTCTGGTCGAGAGGGTTTGCCGCCGGGACGGGACTTGCGCGACTTCTTCGCTCCATCACGCTTTCCATGCTTCTTGACTTGAGGGACTGACAATGCAGCCGAAGCCGAGTCGGCTGCTGCCTCAAACTCATCGATGCGCAACTCGCTGGCCAGGACTACATCATCGTGCCTGCAAGACCTCACCATCAGGGTACCCGCCAACAGCATGGCGACAATCAGCAGTATGACGATTGTCCCCATGCGCTCTCGGCGTGTCATTGTGAAAAATTCCCTCATTGCAAATGACTATTTTGGTACAAAAGTACCACAAAAAACAGAAAAGACTTCCGTTTCTCATTCCCAAAACGGGAACAATTCTATTTTTTTTAATAAAATAAGCACCTAAAACAATAAAAAGAACTATATTTGCACACTGATTTCAAAAAAACACTCAACAAGATTTATAATTCTATACAATATATGAAAAGTTTCATCCTTTCTATCCCCACTGGAATTCCATCAGCCATCGCATTACTGCTGGCGGCATTCTTTACTTTTGCAAAGAATCCGTTGGGTGTCAATGCACTAAATGTCTTTCCAGGAGCAGTGTTAGTGGGACATTTCATCCTATATTTCCTGATTGCCCTGATTTTCATTCTGGACTACGCCAAGTCACGACTCCCCCATCACAGCAAACTGAACCATGAGATATCATTTGCCGTTGCATCAGGCGTATTGTCACTGCTCATGGAGATTGGCCGCATGTGGCAAACGGGCTTCAACTACGACTTGAATAATGTGTATGCAGCATCGCTGGGAGCCCTCTTGGCATTCCTGTTTTACCACTTCTGGCTGCTTCATCCCATGCGCTACTACCTGTATCACTCCATCCAGCACCACTGGCGCTATCAGCACCGTCGCAAGAAAAAGAAATAAACAAGTTTTTTTTATTGACACAATACATTTTTAGGTGGATTTTTTTGTTTAACAAGAAAATTCACCTAAATTTGTCATATCCAATCCACCCATACATTCATTGTTATGCTTTTCTCTGAAAAAATCAAGCAACTGCGCATCAGCAGCGGCAAACGGCAGAAAGACTTGGCCAAGGCCATCGGCGTGGATGTGCCAACCTATAGCCGATATGAACATGGTGACCGCCGACCCAAGCGAGAACAGGTATTGCGTCTGGCACGCATCTTCAAGTCCAATCCCGACGAACTGATTGCCATGTGGCTCGCCGATGAAGCCTACGCCCGCATGGCCAGTGACAAGATGGCCGTGCATGCAGCGGTCCTGCTGCAGGAGATGCTGGCGGGCAACGGGAGTATCGCCCCCGCCGATATCCTCACTATTGAGGGTAACAATGATGGGCAAAAAGCGACAGCGGTGCGCGACATGGTTGCCCGATTGGGGCAATCGGCGATGCCTCACCTGGTGCAGGGCGATGCCGCGCAAGTCATGCAACACATCGAGGACTCGAGCATCGACTGCATCGTCACCACCCCGCCATACTGGAGACGCCGTAGCCAAGGGACTGAGAGCATCACGGCAACCACCGCTCATGAATTTGTCAACGAATTGCTGCAAGCCATGGAGCAAGCCCAGCGTGTTCTCAAGCCTCAAGGCTCACTGTGGCTCAACATGGGTGATGACACCACAGGCGGCTTTGTCCAGGGAATACCATGGCGGGTGATTCTGGCCATGCTTGACCAACAGGGATGGCACTTGGTCAATGAGGTGGTGTGGAACAAAATAACGACCTCTCCACAAGGCAGCAATGACCACCTGCGCAAGGTACACGAGTTCATGTTCCACCTTGTCAAACAGGACGATTTCTACTACAACGACGAGGAACTCAGACACACCTATGCCCTGATCATGCGCAACGAGGACAAAGGGCGTGACAAGGGCAAGAAGGTGGTAAAACAACATTATCTGCAACCCGACGCTGTTCAGGGCCTGGTGCCGAGCGACGTGTGGACAATAGGGGTGCAGCGGTCGGGTATCGCACACTACTGTGTTGCGCCCGACAAGCTCTACAGGCTGCCCATTGTAGCAACATGCCCGCGCGACGGCATCGTGCTCGACCCCTACTGTGGCACGGGAACTGCATGCAAGATAGCCTATGAGATGGACAGGCGCAGCATCGGCATCGACATTAACCCCGATTATATCCGCCAGGCTCAAGCCAGCATTGAGCAGAAACCTTTGAGCCTCTTCTAAATTAAGTATCCTCGCGCCTTATAATGACTTGTAGAAATCGGGCATATCACATTATTTTTGTAATTTTGTGCCCAAATTCACAAGCATATTCATGATTTCAATTCAAGGCCTAACAGTTGAGTTTGGCAGCCAGGTGCTGTTCGAAAACATAAGCTTCGTCGTCAACAAGCGCGACAAGATTGCGCTCGTCGGCAAAAATGGTGCCGGCAAGACGACGATGTTGAAGATTATCACTGGCGAGCAACAGCCCACAAGCGGCACGGTTGCCCGGCAAGCTGATATCACTATCGGTTACCTGCCACAGCAGATGCAGCTCAAGGACGAGTTCACCGTGAAGCAAGAAGCAGCGAGAGCCTTTGATCACCTGCATCAACTTGATGCCGCCATCGATCGCATGAATCAGGAGCTGGCCGACCGCAACGACTATGATAGCGATGAGTATCAAGAACTTATCGACCGCGTGGCTCAGAAGACCGAACTGCGCGGGCTCATGCAGAGTGAAAACGTTGAGGCCGAAATCGAGAAGACACTGACCGGACTTGGATTTGAGCGCAGCGACTTTGAGCGCCCTACGAGCGAATTCAGCGGTGGCTGGCGCATGCGCATCGAGCTGGCCAAGCTGCTGTTGCGGCGACCTGATGTACTCTTACTCGATGAGCCCACCAACCACCTTGACATTGAGTCCATCCAGTGGCTGGAGGCCTTCTTGAAAAACCGTAATGGGGCTCTGCTGCTCGTTTCCCACGACCGCGCCTTCATTGACAATGTTACAAACCGCACCATCGAAATTTCGCTGGGAAAAATCTATGACTATAAGGTAAGCTACAGCCAGTTTGTAGAGCTGCGCAAGGAGCGCATTGAACAGCAGTTGCGAGCCTACGAGAATCAGCAAAAGCTCATCCACGATACCGAGGATTTCATCGAGAAATTCCGCTACAAGGCAACCAAGGCGGTGCAAGTGCAGAGCCGCATCAAGATGCTTGACAAACTGGAACGCATCGAGGTAGATGAAGTGGACCGCTCACGCATGCGGCTCAAATTCCCGCCCGCACCCCGCAGTGGCGACTATCCCGTCATTGCCGAAGACCTGCGCAAGGATTATGGTAGGCTCAACGTGTTCCATGATGTGACATTCACCATCAAGCGTGGCGAGAAGGTCGCCTTTGTGGGCAAGAACGGAGCAGGCAAGTCAACACTTGTCAAGTGCATTATGGGGGAAATCCCCTTTGACGGCAAATTACAGATCGGCCACAACGTCAAAATCGGATATTTTGCACAAAACCAAGCCCAACTGCTCGATGAAACGCTCACCGTGCACGACACCATCGACTATGTGGCCGTGGGGGACATCCGCACCCGCATCAACGACATCTTGGGCGCATTCATGTTCGGCGGAAAAGCTGCCGACAAGAAAGTCAAGGTGCTGAGTGGTGGCGAGAAAAGCCGACTGGCCATGATAAGGCTACTGCTGCAACCCGTCAATCTGCTCATCCTTGACGAGCCCACCAACCACTTGGACATGCCCAGCAAGGACGTTCTGAAGGAAGCCATACAAGCGTTTGACGGAACTGTTATTGTCGTGTCGCACGACCGCGACTTCCTCAATGGCATCGTCGATAAAGTGTATGAGTTTGGGGAACATCGAGTACGGGAGCATCTGGGCGGCATCTATGACTTCCTGCAAAAGAGACAGCTCGATTCGCTGCAACAGCTCGAACTCAAGAACATACCCGCCGCAACGAGCAATCCTGGTGAGACCGAGGAGGCCAGCCAAGGCAAAATGGACTACCAGCGGCAAAAGGAGCGTGAGCGCCGCATCCGCCAAGCTGAGAAAAAGGTGAAGACCCTTGAGGAAAAGATTGCACAACTGGAAGAACAACTCGCCGCAATCGAGGACAAGCTATCGATTGCTTCCAGCGAGGATCCCGACATCTACTACAAGCATTCCCAAATCAGCCGTGAACTTGACGAGGTGATGGCCAATTGGGAGACAGCGAGTGCTGAGCTTGAAGCGGCAAGGGAATAAGACAAAAGGCTCAACGGCAATGAATTAAACTCGCGTCTCATGAATGTGAAAGTCGCAAATAATCCAGATTCAACTGGCACAACTCAGCGCATTCAGTACATTGATGCCCTGAGGGGTGCCACAATGATTCTTGTCGTTTTTTATCATGTTTCACAATTCTGCTGGCATGTTTGCGGCAAGGGCATCTCCATTCAAGACTACTTGGTGCAGGTGCGCATGCCCATGTTCTTCTTCATCAGCGGATTTGTCCTCTACAAACACTCCGAAGTGTGGGACCGGCAGCACATTACCAAGTTCTTCGGCAAGAAGATTCCGGTTCAATTGATTTCCCCGTTCATCTTTTTCGTGGCATACATTTTTGTGCGGGAGAAACCATTTGTCGAGAACATCCTATCACCAGGCAAATCAGGGTATTGGTTCACATGGGTTTTGCTCGAGTACTACCTGATTTATGCTTTTGTCAGGTTCTGCATTCGTGGCAAATGGGCACATTGGGTCATGTTGGTATTGGGTGTCATCTTTTACAACATCGGGCGGCCAGCGATTTATGGAGCCATCCCATTGACACAAACCGTGAAGGATGCTCTTTCTATTCCATTGTGGAGCTATTTTATATTCTTTGTTCTGGGAACCCTGGCCAAGAAGCATTTTCAACAAGTGGAAAGAGCACTTGACTCTCCATCGCTACTCACCTGCTGCATCCTGTTCTATTTCCTGGTCAATGTTTTCAGGAGTTACTTCACAACAGGAGTGACAGTCATCGAATTCATGCTAACAATCAGCGGCATGGCGATTATGTTTGGATTCTTCAGGAAAAACCAGGCCTCCTTTAGCAACAAACATCGGCTTGGGATCATACTGCAATATGTCGGGCGCCGCACGCTGGATGTGTATCTCATCCACTACTTCCTTATCCCCAGGCAATTGGGCAAGGTCACTACCATCTTCACCGATCACCCGATGCCCTTTGTCGAAGCGACAGTCTCTTTTATCATCGCCTGCATCATTGTGGCCGTATGCTTGCTCATCGGCAACATCATCCGCCTGAGCCCGTTCCTGGCACAATGGGTATTCGGAGCCAAGCCACTACACCGTCAATACGACCTCTAAACAAGAAGAATATGCTGACCACAACAACCATCACAAGCAAGAACGCCAACGACGAGTCACTGAGGGCACTCTATGAGAGCGCATTTCCAACCGAGGAGCAAATCCCCTATGACGTCCTCATCTATCTGCTCGACGTCATCGACATCGACTATACTGCCTACAGTGATGGGCACAATTTCTTGGGCCTCACCATGGTACTGAGATTGAGTGACTATAACTGGGGATGGTATTTTGCCGTACGAGAGGAATTGCGCGGCAAGGGTTATGGGCAGCAAATCCTCACTGCCCTGCTTGACAAATACAGCACTGGCCTACCCTTCATCATCGACATTGAGTCACCCCTGCAAAACGACGCCCCCAATCCCGAGCAACGCCGGCGACGCCACGCATTCTATCTGCGCAATGGCCTCAAGGACACGCCCACGTCACGCACATTCGAGGGTATCACCTACACAATCATGACCAATAGCGATGCACTATTCACACAGCAGGACTACGATAATCTCATCGCAGCCCTGCGTTCAGTTTGGCAAAACATGCCATCGGCCTCTTGAACGCTCACATCTTATAGAGTTGCTGGATCTCCAAAAATCTCAGTCAACTCATCAAAGCGCCTCAAAGTGTCTTCACCAAACTTGGCAAGGGTCTTTCTTGCATGCTCAAGTGTCTTGACCCCTTCATCAATGCGGCTCTTAGAGAAAAATTTATCGGCATAACACACGACCTTTTCCTCAATGCTCTCGGGCAGGAGGTCACGTGGTGGCACGATGGGCAGCCGCTGTGAGATGATTTCAGCAGCAGTGATGCCAGCCCCCGTGTGACGTTCACACACCCTTGCATGGCGGTACAGTCCCATAGCATCAAGCATGCGTCTTCCCAGCACGCCATGCAAGATATAAGGCTCTGTGCCGTGGCAATGTATCCCAGGAGCATTGGTACGGCACATGCCAATGTCATGCAGCATCGCAGCCTCCTCAACAAATTCAATGTCGATGGGAACACCTTGATTAATCTGCCGTTGGCTCAAGGCCACGGCAAGGCCAGCTACCTGCCTGCTATGAATAACCAACACCCGGTAATCATCATTACCGGGTGTATAGTATCGCTCGATGATTGATAAACAATCAAGCATTGGCAGAATGTTAGTCTACAAAGACTACCCAGCCGTGCTCGTCGGGATAGTCACCCATCTGGATAGCACGCAGGCGATTGTACAAAGCAGTTACCTTGGGACCAACTTCACCGTCCTTAGAGATGACATAGTGTACATCCTTGTCCATGTCTACGACCTCGCTGATAGGAGCGGTAACAGCAGCAGTGCCGCACTCGGCCGCCTCATCGGCCTCGGCAAGTTCCTCAAGAGGAATAGGACGAGCCTCTACTTCCATACCCAAATCGCGGGCAATCTGCTGCAGGCTCATGTTGGTGATTGAAGGCAGGATTGAGCCCGACTTAGGAGTGATATAGGTATTACCCTTCACAATAAAGAAGTTAGCGGGGCCGCACTCGTCCAGATATTTCTTCTCCTTGGGATCCAAGAAAAGAGCTGCACTGAAGCCAGCTTCCTTGGCGCGGGCAGTTGCGCCCATTCCGGCAGCATAGTTTCCACCCACTTTCCAGCGGCCAGTGCCACAGGGTGCAGCACGGTCATACTCACGATAAACAGCCACCTTGGTGCAGTGGAAGCCTTCCTTGAAATATGGACCGACAGGAGTCACAAATATGATAACCGTATATTCATCAGCAGGGCTGACACCAACGCGAGGAGAAATACCGATCTCGACGGGACGAAGATAGAGTGAGCTACCACTGCCATAAGGCGGGATGAAACGCTCGTTGAGTTTCACGACCTTCTTGCACATCTCAATGAAGATGTCCTCGGGAAGGGGTTCCATCTTAATACCACGGGCGCTGTTCTGGAGGCGCTTGGCATTCTCATCAGGGCGGAACAAACGGATCTTACCATCCTGACCACGGAAAGCCTTGAGACCCTCAAAAATTTCCTGACCATAGTGCAGACAGCTGGCTGCCATGTGCAACGTGATGGTTTCGTCTTGCGTAACCTCAATCTCACCCCACTTACCGTCCTTGAACGTGCAGCGCACGTTGTAATCGGTCTTCATGTAACCAAAAGGCAGATGTGCCCAATCAATGTTTTCTAAATTAGTCATATACTAATAATGTTTAGTTAAGGTTATTAAATGGTTTTAGTCATAACTTTCATCTGAAAAGAACGAATTGGAGACCAACAATCACAATGCGACCTTTTGAGTCATGTTGCCTATCTTGACCAGATAAATTCCACGAGACCCCAGCCTGAGTTCTGATGTACCCGGCTGTAATGTGGCCTGCGAAACTATTTGACCGAGGATTGTATAGACTCTTACAGTTATACGCTTCGGCGTCACGATTGTTATTGTCCCATTGCTGCCATAAATCTCAATGCCATCACTCGTGCGGGGATCATTCAGGCTTTTACCTTGAACTTCACGGTTTGTTTCATGCCATTGTATCTCGGCCTGAGCAACATTTCCAAGCCCAAGCGTGAGCACCGTCATCAATATGGCAAGCAATCGTCTCATCGTTCTAAATCAATCAACAAAATTATAACTATTTTTTTAGGCTGACAAACCTTTATAGAAATTTTTCTTTTTTTAAACAAAAAAACGAGGGAGCCGCTGTTTGACCAGTGACTCCCTCTTAGGGGGCGGTT
>ERZ842401.2076-NODE-2076-length-27349-cov-10.925112_pt1 | contig 27349 bp, 26 predicted proteins | sample MGYA00521270_ERZ842401 | MGnify/ENA primary metagenome ERZ842401 (study PRJEB31892, sample SAMEA3878208) | bioreactor metagenome | biome: Moose rumen | place: Sweden | collected 2011-10 | study: EMG produced TPA metagenomics assembly of the PRJEB12797 data set... | reverse complement strand
CAGCTTTTTAGTAAGATTTTTATCTCTCTGCTCCAGCGGAATAGTCACAGTAAAAGGAATCATTTTAATACGACGCCAGATTCCGTTATCCACTCCTCTTTATCGACTTATGGTTATTCTCAATGGCTGCGCCCCTGGGCTTACGTCCAATTCCCTTCGATTTAGCTGAGGTAAGTTCTTCGATTTTCTATATACTTATTTTGTTATCGCAAATAATCAAAAAATGTGATATATTATTTATATAAATACTTTTGAAAGGAGGTAGACTATGAGTGATAAACAGATAGAATACTCAGTTTTCTGCATTGAAAATGTTGCAAAAGAACTTGGTAAATCTGGTTCTGAATTATTCCAGATTCTCAATTCTTCAGGTCTCCTTCATTCATATATCATTCCTTCTTATGAAGCACTTCATACTCAGAGTAAACAATACATTGTAAACGAAATCATTTCAGTCCTTAAAGAAAGGAATCTTGTTGCATGAAACTCTACCACGGTTCAACATTTATTGTAGATAAACCACTTGTTTCTTACGGTCGTGAAAACCTTGATTTTGGTAAAGGCTTTTACACAACAAGTATGCAGAGCCAGGCAGAAAAATGGGTACAGCGTTTTATTTCCCTTGGTAAAAAAGGCATCATTAATATCTACAATTTTGATGATACTGATATTCAGAAAAAATACCGCTACAAGAAATTTCCCGAATATAATGAAGAATGGCTTGATTTTGTTCTCGCCTGCCGTGGCGGTTCAAAAGAATATCAAAATTACGATATCATCGAAGGCGGTATCGCAAACGATAAAGTCTTCAACACTGTAGAACTTTTTTTTACAGGTCTCATAGAAAAATCAACTGCCTTGCAGCGTCTTAAATTTGAAAAACCGAATAATCAGATTTGTTTTATTAACCAGGAAGTCATAGATAATATTTTACATTTTGAATCCAGCTATGAAGCAAAGGAAGTATAAGTATGACAGCAGATGCAACCCTTTTACAGATGAAATACGCTCGTATTATTTCTCTACTTGCAAAAAAAGCAAATATAGACGAAGAAAAAGCCATGGAAATGTTTTACAAATCCAATACTTATACGCTTATGAGTAAAGGTATCAGCGATTTTCATTGTTTAAGTGATGCCTATCTTGTAGAAGAAATAATGATGGAACAAAAACATTGAGAAAATCTGAAAATGAGTTTTTTTTAATATCGATGCGTTAAAATCACAGGGGCTGTCCCAAAAGTATGGGGCAGCCCTAATTATTTTAAATTTACAAGTGAATTCAAATCTGCTAAAATTTAAATATGAGCAGAGGCGTAAGCGATAAAATCACATACAAACCATATAACCAGGGCGAGCAGTGGCTCCTGCCACCAAGCCTTGACGAGCTGGTTCCGCAGAATCATTTTGTAAGAATTGTCAGTAAAACAGTAGACGAACTCGAGATTGAAGAAGTGTTTGCCCGAAACACAAAAGGCGGAGGAGCAAGCAGATACAATCCGGTCATGCTGCTTAAAGTATTGATTTACTGCTACATGACAGGAACCTATTCTTCAAGAATGATAGCGAAGCAGTGTCGCGAGAATGTAAACGTGATGTGGCTGACAGGATTCCAGAAACCTGACTTCAGAACGGTCAACACCTTCCGCAGTGAAAAGCTGAAAGACTCAATCGAAGAAATATTCGTATCGACAGTGAAGCTTCTGAACAGAAAAGGCTATGTCAGCCTTGAAAAATATTTCGTTGACGGAACAAAAATTGAAAGTGCCGCGAACAAATATACCTTCGTCTGGAAGAAAGCCATTGAGAAAAACGAGAAGAAACTGGACGAAAAGCTGAAGGTATTCCTCAAAGATGTCGAGCAGATTACGCAGAATGAAAATCAGGTTTACGGTGATAAGGACTTTGCAGAAACGGGCGATGACACCCCGGTAACAAGTGAAGAAATCAAAGCCGTTGCCGAGCAGATCAACAAAAAACTTGCTGAGATAAATGGCCTTGATGACGAAGATTCAAAAGACGTAAAAAAAAACTGAAGAAGGCAAAACGCCAGATTGAAAAGGATTATCTTCCGAGAAAAGAGAAATACGAGAAGGCTAACGCAACCTTTAATGACAGAAACAGCTACTCAAAGACAGACGAAGACGCAACTTTCATGAGAATGAAGGAAGACCACATGCTCAATGGTCAGCTCAAGCCGGGCTATAATATTCAGGTTGGAACTGAAAACAATTTTGTAATCGGATATGACGTGTTCCCAAATCCTACGGACACAAGGACATTTATTCCTCATCTTGAAAATGTTCAGAAACGTCTTGGATGTAAGTTTAAGTTTGCAATTGCTGATGCTGGTTATGGAAGCGAAGAGAATTATGATTATCTGGAAGAAAATGAAATCACAGGAATCGTAAAGTACACAACTTATGAGAAAGAAACAAAAAGGAGTTTCAAGAAAAAGACATTCAACACTGAAAACTGGAAATATGATGCTGAACAGAAAGAATACACCTGTCCCTGCGGAAATCCTGTTCCTTACAGAAAGACAGTGACTAAGAAAAATAAATCCGGATATTTACAGACTTACGAAGTTTACCAGTGTGAAAACTGCGAAGGCTGTCCTTTCAGACAGTTATGTACAAAATCTGAATATGGCAGAGTGATTCAAAGAAACGGGCACTGGCTTGAACAGAAAGCAAAAGTAAAAGAACTTCTTTCTAGTGAAGAATATAAAACTCTTATGAAAAAGCGTTCCACTGAATGTGAAACTGTCTTTGGTCAGACAAAAGGCAATTTAGGCTTCAGGCGATTTCATCTTCGCGGAAAAGAAAAAGTTGGAACTGAATGGGGATTACTGATGCTGGGATATGATTTCAAGCAGCTGATTCGATTAATGAACGCCTAGGAAAAAAAACAATAAACGAAAATCTACAAAATTCATTTAACATAAAAAAGGCTGCCCTTTATTGAAGTCTTTAATAACTTCTAGGACAGCCCCTCGCTCCAATACCTCTCACTACGCGGAAATGCCCAAGCACGCTTGGTCATTTCCTCTCCGTTCGGGTATTTCCGCTACCCCCTCTGCGGGGGCAAGCCCCCCGCAACGCCCCCAAAATCGGTAATTGCTCCGCAATTTTTATTGTACCCACCCAAGCCCGCCCGATTCGCAGAAACCACTACAAAAATTCCTTATTTTCTGATATACTTTCCCTATGAATCAGATTGAACAGCAGAAAGCGGCAAAAGAGTTCGCCGCATTTTGGGCAGATAAAGGCGACGAAAAGCAAGAATCTCAGCGATATTGGATTGATTTGCTCCAGAATGTGCTTGGCGTGGCAAATCCCGCAAAATACATCGAGTTTGAAAAGCGCGTTCAGCTCACGCACACAAGTTTTATCGACGCTTACATTGCCGAAACGAAAGTCCTCATCGAACAGAAAGGGGCGAAAATCGACCTGCACAAAGCCTACGAGCAGTCGGACGGGCAAATGCTCACGCCGTACCAGCAGGCGAAGCGGTATGTTGGCGAGATGAAGGCGAGCGAAAAACCGAGATGGATTGTCGTGTGCAACTTCCGCGAGTTTTTGGTCTACGACCTTGAAACGCCTACGGCTGAGCCGCAGCAGATTTTTCTCAAAGACCTGCCCAAAGAATATTACCGCTTGCAGTTTTTGGTAGACCAGAGGAACGAGAACATCCGCCGTGAAGAAGAGATTTCTTTGAAAGCAGGAATTCTTGTCGGGAAACTCTACGACGCGCTTCTTCCTCAGTATATCAATCCCGATGAAAAATCATTACGCAGTCTGAACATTCTCTGTGTCCGTATCGTTTTCTGCCTGTACGCCGAGGACGCGGGCTTGTTTGATACGAAAACCGCTTTTGAGGATTATATCAAGAGTTTCGCGCTTGAAAATCTTCGCGCGGGTATTATCGCGCTGTTCAAGGCACTCGACACAAAAATCGCCGACCGCGACAAATACGACCTCAAGCTAAAGCCATTCCCCTATGTGAACGGCGGGCTTTTCCGCGACGAGAGAATTGAAATTCCCAACTTCACGCAGGATATTGTAGATGTCATCGTAAACCACTGCGCACCGTTCAACTGGTCGGACATTTCGCCCACGATTTTCGGCGCGGTGTTTGAGTCCACCTTGAACCCCGAAACGCGGCGCAAGGGCGGAATGCACTACACGAGCATCGCAAACATTCACAAGGTCATTGACCCGCTCTTTTTGAACGACTTGAACGCCGAATTTGAGGCGATTTGCAAGACATCGGCGACAAAGGCGAGGAATGACAAGCTCCACGCCTTCCAAGAAAAACTCGGTTCCTTGCAATTCCTCGACCCTGCTTGTGGTTCCGGAAACTTCCTCACCGAAACATATTTGTCGCTCCGCCGCCTTGAAAACAAAGTCATCTCAATTCTGAACAAAGGCGAAAAGGCATTCGGCTTCGACGAGTTCATCAAAGTCCATATCAACCAGTTCTACGGAATCGAAATCAACGACTTCGCCGTAACCGTTGCGAAAACGGCTTTGTGGATTGCCGAAAGTCAAATGATTTTGGAAACAGAAGCGATTTTAAGCCAGACGATAGACTTCCTGCCGCTCACCAATCACGCAAACATCATCGAGGGGAACGCGCTCCGCCTTGACTGGGCAACGCTCTCCGAGCATGAGGACTTGGGGCTGCTTTTCACCGAAAAGCTCAACATCTTTGAGAAAGCCCCCTACAACGAGCCGCTGACCGTCCGCGAGCCGACAGCGGAAGAATCGGTGAAAATGCAACGGCATTTCAAGGAACTCAATGTGGTCGCGAAAGAGGTCGAGTACAAAATCGAGCCGAAAAGCGAGCAGTCCGCGCCGATTGTCTATGACTACATCATCGGGAATCCGCCGTTCAGTGGGGCGCGGATTATGCGAAAGGAAAGCGAGCAGAAAAAGGACATCGCGGACACTTTCGCCGATGTGAAGGGCGCGGGCAACCTCGATTATGTCTGCTGCTGGTACAAAAAGGCGGCGGAATATATGCGAGGAAAGGCGACCAAGACCGCGCTCGTCAGCACGAACTCGATTATTCAGGGCGAGCATGTCGCAATCCTGTGGAAGCTGATTTTCGGCATGGGTATTCAGATTGATTTTGCCTACCGCACATTCAAGTGGTACTCAGAAAGCAGCGACATGGCTCATGTGCATTGCGTTATCATCGGCTTTTCTGACACGCAATCAGCGCAGAAGCAGAAGTTCATCATCGATGCGGACGGAAAGCGGACGGTTGCGAAGAACATCAACGGCTATCTGCTTGATATGCCGAATGTGTACATCGAGAGCCGCCAGCACCCGCTGTGCGCCGTACCAGAAATCGGAATCGGAAATAAGCCGATTGACGGCGGCTTCTACCTGTTCGGCGAGGCGGAAATGCGGGCGTTCATTAAAAAAGAGCCGAAATCAGAGCCGTATTTCCATGTCTGGATGGGAAGCGACGAGTTCATCAAGGGAAACAAACGCTGGTGTCTGTGGCTCGGCGACCTTCCGCCCGCAGAACTGCTCAAAATGCCCGAATGTATGAAGCGTGTGCAAGCCGTGCGCGACTACCGCCTGAAAAGCACGAGCGCGCCCACAATAAAACTCGCCGAAAAGCCGACGCATTTTCATGTGGAGAATTTCCCGAAAGGCGATTATCTTCTGATTCCGCGTGTTTCATCGGAGAAACGAAAATATATTCCGATAGGATTCTTGTCGCCAGATATTATTTCTTCGGATTCCGTGCATATCATTCCCGAGGCAACGCTGTACCATTTCGGTGTACTGACTTCAATCGTTCATAACGCATGGATGCGCACAGTCGGCGGGCGTTTGGAAACCCGTTACCGCTACTCAAAGGACATCGTGTACAACAATTTCCCATGGTGCAATCCGAGCGACGAGCAGAAAGCAAAAATCGAAGCGACAGCGCAGGCGATTTTGGATGCCCGCGCAAAGTATGCCGACTGCACGCTCTCCCAGCTCTACGGCGAGAATGCGTACCTGTTCCCCGAACTCGTCAAAGCCCACGAAGCGAACGATGCCGCTGTTATGAAAGCGTATGGGTTTGCACCGAAGATGACGGAATCGGAAGTGGTGGCGGAACTTTTCAAAATGTATGAGAAACTGGCGAAGTAACCCTTATCCAAAATTCCAAAAGCAATTACAATGCCGTTCCCGCCCTAGCAAGAACGCCGTTCTTATTAGGCTGGGAACGGCATTATTTTTAAAAGAATTTGTCAATTCTTACTTGACAATGACAAGAACTTCTGCTAGAATAAGAATCAGAGAATGACTAATGGGGGAATCTTATGGCAGAAGGAGTATTCAAAGAAAGGTTCGCCGCTCTCATAAAGGAGCGCGGGCTTAGCCAAAAGGAACTTGCGCAAAAGACGAATTTGACGGAAGGTGCGGTTTCGCACTACCTAAAGGGCGACCGCGAGCCGAAAGGGGCTATTCTTTTGAGCATTGCGAACGCGCTGGAAACTTCGACCGATTATCTTAAAGGATTGTCAGACGATGTAAAGCCTTTGGGAGCTGACGGCGAAGTTGAGCAGGCGTACCGCCTTGTGGCGCGGAACGCTCAGAATATGTCCTTGGAGGACAAGGAACGCTTTGTAAAAATTCTGTTCGGAGGAAGGTAAGGCATGAGAAAAATCTTAAAAGGAAACGATTATGAAAGGATAGAAGATGAAGCGAACAATCTCATTGAGGATTTGGGCATAAAACTTTTTCCTGTGAACTGCTTCGAGGTTGCGGCATACCTTAGTATTGAAATTCATACATGCTCGGAATTTGACGAGGCGGACAGGGATTTCATCGTCTCAAAATTCAACGACGGCTTTACAATCCTCAAAGGCGGGAAATACATCATCTATTACAATGACGCGATTCTCCGCGAGCGGATAAAATTCACGATATGGCACGAGATTGCGCATATTCAGCTGGGGCATTTGGAATCTGACTGTATGATTTCTTATGAACAGATGGAAGAAGAAGCGAATCATTTTGCGGTGTATGTTATGGCGCCGCTTGCGTTCATCCACAACCTTGGGCTTACTGACCCGTGGGAAATCGCTGATGTGTGCGAAATCAGCTTTGACTGCGCCAGCAATGTCTACGAGCATTATCAAAAGGCGTTCCAGTTCGCAAGCATCCGAAACGCGATTTTGAGCGGAAGAATCACGCGGCTTCTGACTTATATTCCCAAGGAGATAGCATGAGAACCAAAAAAATTGCCCCAAAGTAGATATTTGCGTATCTGCTTCAGGGCTTAAAAGTCGGACACCTTTTAAAGGCATCTTTCTTAAGTAGCTTTTTGAATCATACTTTTTATGGGTGTCCTCGTCAAGTAGGCTGAAGCCGCACTGTGCGGTTTCAATATCTCAAAATATCCGCAGAACGCGGGAAGGACACTATTATGAGCAATACGACAGTAATTGACTACACAGATTCGGACGGCACGGGTACTATAACGCTCGTTGCCAATCCCTTTGACAAGGGTGGTAAATACTACGCCAAATTCGACCGCACCACCGTGAACATCGACCACCTGATTGCGCGAATCCAAAAGAAAGAGGTCGGAACGAACGCAATCATGGCAAAACACATGGCTTCCCTTTTCAAGGCTGAAATCTTGGAGGCGTTGAGCCGGGGCGAGGCGGTAAACCTCTTTGACCTTGGCACGCTCTACATCACCACGAGTGGTACGGTAAAGGGCGACACTCCCGAGACGGCGAGCATCCCAGGCTTCCAAGTGAAGTTCACCTCCTCAAAGGTAACGAACGAGGCAGTCTCCGCGCTCGGAATCAAGAAAATCGTCATGTCGGACACAAGCCCCATCATCGGAACGATGACCGACCTTTACACAGGCGAGGAAGCGGCGAGTTTTATAAAAGGAAAGGCAATCCGCATTGAGGGAACGCGGCTCAAAATCGCGGGCGAAGACGGCGGCGTGTTCTTCGCTCCCGCCACGGAAAAAGAAGAGCCTGTGGCGGACGAGGCGCAGTGGATAAAAGTCTCAAAACTTATCCGCAATGTATCAAAGACGCTGGAATTCTTTTTGCCCGACTCCATTGAAATCGGAAAGCCGTACTGCATTGTCCTAAAGACGAACAGCACGAAGGGGAACACGACAAAGAAATCGTACGCAATGGCGGCAAGCGGTTTGGTAACGGTGAAAGATGAATGACAGGCGCGGACATTCCGCCGTTTGAGTGATGAACGGCGGAAACTTTGTTTTAGATTTGAATTTTATATGGAGAAAATAAATATGGGCGGTAGAGGAAAATGGTCTCAGCCTACAGAAACGGGTTTTACATGGTATGATTACCATGCGGTCTACAAACACAATGATTTTCATTTTTTGGTTCAGCACGACCATAATACAGGTGGAATTTCCGCTCCTGTAAAATCGCAGACACCGAATGTAACTTATGTTACACTTGATTGGGATGGAACGCCGAAGTGTATTTCTGTCTATAAAGACAGGGTAAAGCAGTACGACATTGATTTAGATACACCACACCATAATATGCTTCCGCATGTTCATCACTGCAAAGAGAATGGTTATCGTAATCCAAAAGAAAAAGACAAGGATATGCTTCCTACAGAGCATGATAAGAAACTGATAAAACTTGTGTATGGGCTTTATAACAAGCACAAGAAGGAGATTCTAGGAAAATGAACGGATGGTATGACGATTTTGATGACCTCTATGATTTGTATGACAACGACGAACCGACTCTTTATCTCGATGATGTCAATTATATGTACTGTTTCCAGCATTACTGGACGGAAGAAAACCCTCGTAACATTCATATAACAGCAACGGATTTGAGCAAAGTTCCCGATGGTGCAAATAAATACGCTAAAGAATACGAAGTTGAAGTACGAGATATTGAAAACTCTTTTAAACTCTTTCACGAGTATGTGCTTGCCAATGGAAAGACAATCGCACAGATGATGTGCGATGCGAATGGCTGGGATTATTCTATTCTGCCAGTCTATCCAAAATGGTATGGTACTTTGTTTGAGAACGGAGAAGATGCTAACGGAAAATAATTTACAACAATGCCCGTTGCGGCTACTGCCATACAGCTTTTTGCATACGGACTTTCGCTTACAAAACGTAGCACGCATCGTTGCCGTTGCAGATGCCTACGATGCAATGACAAGCAAGAGAAGTTACCGCGACATCATGCCGCAATCTACAGTACGGAGAGAAATTGAAAAAGGCATTGGAATTCAGTTTGATCCCGAATATGCCAAAATTATGATCGAAATGATGGATGAGGACAACAACTTTATCATGCGGGAATAGCAAGGCATGCCAGTGTTTAAGCAGGAGCCTAAGCAGAAACCCCTGACATCTGAAGATTAAGCAAGCTCCGTATGCATGAAACGAGTTCCGAAACATTATCAAGATAGTCGCCCAAATTAAGCTTGTAATAAATGCTGGTTCCTACTTTATTCGGCTTTATCAGACCGCAGTCCTTCAAGACTTTCAGGTGGTGTGATATTGCAGGGCGAGACAACTTGGACATTGCACTCAAATTCGTAACATTTATGCCGTTTTCATCAACACTTTCTACAGTACCAATGTCAAGAATCAGTTTCTGGCGAACTTCATCGCCCAAAGCAATAAACAGAGGAGAACAAGAATTAAACAGAGTTCTTGCTCGTTCAACTTCACTTTTATCTATCATAATTCCCCCTACACTTTCAAGGTGCATTGTAATTCCATTCGTTGCAATTTGTCAATATGTTTAACTAGTTAAACATTTAAACTAAAAATCGTTAAAAATCATTGACATGTTTTTAAAATATCGTTATAGTTAGTTTAACAGTTTAATTATTTGAACAGATAATACAAAAGCGAGGTTCTTTACATGAAGTTTCTAAAAGCTTTTTTCAGACATCCATCAATCATAGTGGTACTCTGTCTGGTCGTAACAGGATTCTTCGGATTCTTTTTAAAAGATCTTTCCTTAAGCAACTCTACGCGAATGTTCTTTCCTCAGAAAGACGATTCGTACACAAGACTGACAGATACGGAGGCAACATTTGGCAGTATGCTTTCCATCGGCATCAGTTTGGAAGCAAAGGAAGGAACAATTCTTACGCCAGAATACATCGATGTTGTAAGAAACATTACAGACAGGGTATACGCCCTGAAAGATGTTGAAGACATTGATTCCCTCACCGACATTGACTATGTATGCGACCAGGACGGTTCCATTTCTGCAACACAGCTCATCCCAGATACCTATACGGGTTCTCCACAAGACATTGCACAGCTTGCATCGAGACTTTCTGAATGGGACAGCATGTACAACAGAGTCATTGCAAACGATACCTTTACGGGAACTCAAATTGCCATTTCCCTGTGCCCGAAAGGAGACGAACAGATAGCCTTTGACAAGGCTCAGGAAAATCTGGAACTTGCACAAGCTGCAGCAAATGAATCTAGCACAGAAGAAACTTTGTCTGCTCTCGCAGCAGCAAAAGCAGAATACAAGGCTGCAAAAAAAACACTCCGCTATGCTCCTCCTGACTCAGAACGCCAGCAGAAGGTTCTTGAGCAGGTAAAAGCAATTACAATAGAAGAATGCAAGGGGCATGACCTCATGTATAAATTCTACGGAGACCCTGTCATTTCTGTAACATCCAAAGAATTCATGGTGTCCGATTTGCTTGGACTCATTCCCCTCGTTGTCGTCATTGTCATTTTGACATTGTATTTCAGCTTCCATACATTCACGGGAACATTCCTTCCTTTGCTCACAGTTTTAATGTCTACAGCAATTTCTTGCGGCATGATGGGCATGCTCCACATTACGTTCTCACTGGTTTCAAGCGTCATTCCAGTAGCACTTATTGCCGTTGGTTCTGCGTATGGAATTCATGTACTTACACATTACTATGTTGAACTGACAAATGTAGAAGGTGAAGTTTCCAGAGAACAGCAGCAGGAAGCCATTTTCAAGGGACTAAAAGAAGTGTGGAAGGCAGTACTGCTTGCAGGTCTGACAACAATCGTGGGATTCGTATCTCTTGTTACAAGTCCTATTGAGCCTCTCCACAGTTTTGCCATATTTACGGCTATTGGCGTTGCCCTAGCCCTCTTCTTTTCTGTAACGTTCATTCCAGCCCTGCTCCTCATGCTTCCATGCAAGGATGCAAACAAAAAGCGCAGGATGTTCGGCTTTACAGACATGGTGCGCCGTCAAGTTGAACGAGCCCAGCAGATGCGAGGAGGACGCTCTGCAAAAGAAGCAAGTGGTGATACGCTGTACATCATTTACCGCTTTTTCTGTGGATCATGGGTGCGTCTTGTCATTACATCGCTGTTCATTGTAATCCTGTCATTTACAGGACTGAGCAAGCTTAAAATTGATACATCACTCATCGGATACTTTCCAAAAAGTTCCCAGATGAGAAAAGACATTGACTATGTAAACGAAGAGTTTGCAGGTACAAACAGCATCTACTTTAACATTACAGGACAAGAAAAAGGAGACATTACAAACCCAGAACTTCTCGTTGCCGTAGACAACATGCAGACATACCTGCAAGGCAAGTACGACATCATCGGAAAAATGGTCAGCCTTAACGATTTCATCAAACGAATCAACCAGGTATGGCATGCTCCTTCCGAAGGAGGATATGCAGGCACTTCAGAAGAAGCTGCATTTGACACAGGCGACAGTCTGGACAGCTGGGGCAGCGAAGGAGATACAGAACTTGATTCATGGGGCAGTTTCGCCGATGACAGTTTTACAACTGACAGTTTTACAACTGATAGTTTTGCAGCTGATGAACTTGACAGCTGGGCTGATGAACTGGAACAGGACGATGATTCTGAAGAATCTACTTCTGATTTTGAAGATCCAAACATCATATACAGCCAGCGTCTTTCAGAGACACTCACTGCACGCCAGATGATCGATTTGATGAATCAGGCATACATTGCTGCCGGTGGAAAATATGCTACACTTGACAAAATGATTGATTACCTTATGGCCGAAATCAACTACAATGGCATGGCATATTACGAAATTCCATATAATCCACAGAAATACCCTGTAGAAACCCGAGAACAGCTTTCGGAAGTCGTAAGTAACTACCTTACACTGTTGAGTGGTTCCCTTGAACGTTTCATTGATGATGACATGAGTCCTAAGACAATGCGAATTACATGCCAGCTCCGCACACACTCTACAGAACTTGCAAGCCACATCATCAATGATGCAAAGCTGTATGCCGCAGAGCACTTTCCTGAAGGCTACTCACTCGAAGCCACTGGTACGGGCGAAATGGAATATACAATGACAAGCCTGGTTGTAAAGAGCCAGTTTTCAAGCCTTTTGGTATCGCTCCTGTCAGTATTCATCATCATTACCATTTCGTTCAAATCTGGATGGGCAGGCATTCTGGGAGCAATTCCGCTTGCGTTTGCAATTCTTCTGAATTACATGACAATGGGTTTTGCAAAAATAAACCTCGATTTGATAACAAGCATCATTGCATCAGTAACGGTTGGTGTCGGAATCGACTATACAATACACTTCCTTACAACATACCGTGAAGAGCGTTCAAAGACCAATAACTTGGAGGAAGTGACAAAGCAGACGTTCAAGAAGAGCGGCCACGGAATTTTGACCAATGCACTTGCTGTTGGCTTGGGATTCCTTGTACTGTGCCTTTCAAAGTTTGTTGTTCTGAAATACATTGGAATTCTTGTTGCAATCGTTATGTTTACATCAGCCTTCCTTGCAATGACCGTCATTCCGGGTGTCTTGAACTTGACAGATCCTAAATTCATGCATCCAGAAGAAAAAAAATAAAAAAAATTACATAGTTGTGTAACTTTCAATTGGTTAATTCGTTTAATCTTTTGAACATTAAATAAAACAGGTCATTTTTATTAAATGACCTGCTCATAGAAAGGAGATATGACGTATGAAAATGACATTTAGAATTTTAACAGTAGCAGCTCTTGCCCTTATTGGAACAGTTGGAGCATTCGCAGACCAGCAGGGAACAGACATCATGCAGAAGGCAAAGGACCTGGAAAAGCCAAAATTCTCACACTCACTGGTAGAAATGGTTCTGACAGAAAAGAATGGCACAAAAGAAGTTCGTGCAGTAGAAGAATATGGCCGCAATCATGACGATGGAAAAGGCAACAAGGTAAATGACGTTACCATGCTCTTCCTTTCTCCTGCAAACGTAAAGAACACACGCTTCCTTCAGAAGGAAAATTACGGTTCTGATGATGACAAATGGATTTACCTGCCGGCACTCAAGAACACTCGCCGCGTAAATTCTAGCGAAGGCAGCAAGTCATTCATGGGAACGGATGCAACATACGATGACCTTTCAACTCGCGAAATCGAAGAGGACGATCATCAGTATCAAGGTGAAGAAACAAAGAAAGTCGGAGCAACGACATTCGAATGCTACAAGATTAAGGAAGTTCCTTATGACAAGAAAAGCAGCCAGTACAGCTACCGCATTACATGGGTAGACAAGGCGACATATGTTCCTGTATACACAGAGATGTATGACAAGAATGAAAAGCTCATCAAGACACTTGAAGTTCCAGTCATCAAGAATGTACAGGGCTATACGATTACCATGGCTACACGAATGACAAATGTTCAGACAGGTCACTCAACAACCATAACAATCAAAAAGCTTGAACTTGACAAGGAAATTCCAGAGCGTGTATTCACATCACAGTTCTTGAACACAGGTAAATAAGTCAAACCTTACACCACAGTATAAACAACCAGACATGGCTGTCTAAACAAAAGATTTAGGCAGCCTTTATTTTCATGGAGGAGGACTTTTAATGAAAATCGTAAAAGTTGCGGCAGTTTTATCATTCGGACTTTTATTCACATCTGCTGCATTTGCCCAATTTGATGATAGTGACTGGGATTCATGGGATGACAGTTTTTCCAGTACATCAGTTGATGACGATGATTCTTTTGGCTCAGACGATTCATTCGGGTCTTTTGACGATGATTCCTTTGGGTCTTTCGATGATGGAGATTCCTTTGGTTCGTTCGATTCATTTGGAGGAGATGACTCTTCATCTTCATCCGCATTAACGTTCAGCGGAGATTTTTCGCTTGATGCCCGCTATTATTTTGCAAAGGAAGAACCAAAACAGTTTTTGGCAGGTCTTAGGGAAACGACAGGTGCACGTATTTTTGACCGCGATTCAAATGGCGACCGCATTCATTTTTATGACACGACACTAAAAGCAATTCCAAAAGCCAAGCTTGGCGTAAACTATTCAGGCTCAATGAGTGAGGCAACCCTGACCGTAAACCTTACGGAACAAACCTTAAAAAACTATCACGAAGACATTATCGATGAATTTGTTATCCGAGGATACTTCCTCGACAACGCCTTAACGATTGAAGGCGGCAAAATGAAAATTGTATGGGGCAAAGGAGACAAGCTCCATGTTCTGGATAACTTTAATGCAGATGACTATACGGATTTTATCATTCCGGATTACATTGACCGGCGCATAAGCACCCCAATGCTGCGTGCTGTCTACAGCAAGCCGACGGCAAGTGCACTGACACTGGAAGGAGTTTTTACTCCATTCTTACCAAAAGACCGCTTTGCCGAAAAAGACAGCATCTGGATTCCAGCAGCATACAGAACGCTTGCATCTACGGTGCAGTCAATCGTAACAGCAAATGTCCTGTCTGGAAAAATGTCATTGACAGATGCTGCACAGTTTGACGCTGACGACTTGTATCCTGATGTTTACAACTTAAAATATTCTCAAGCCGGCTTGAGGCTCACGGGAACAGCTGCATCTTTTGACTGGGGCATAAGCTATTACTACGGACATTACAAGCAGCCATCACCAAATGCAGAAGAAACAGTTACCATGATGAACCTTCAGAAATTGTTGCCAGCGGCAATGGCATCGGGCAACACTGCCGAAATTGCAAGACTGCAAAATCTGTATGCAAAATATACAGCAAGCGGTCTTTCTCTTCCAACACTGGAATATGACAGAAAACAGACATTCGGCATCGAAGCTGCAACCGTTCTAGGACGATTCAACCTACGTGCCGAAGCAGCCTACAACCTTACGGACGACTTTTCAGGTACAGATCCATGGGTCCACAATAATTCGCTTGGATGGCTCATTGGCTTCGATATGGATATTCCTATCAGCAACATCAACATAAATGTCCAAGAAACAGGAACGTTCATTCTCAAAAATGATCAGATTACAAAAGGCATATTCAAGACGTATGACGTTGATTATGATCAAAAAGGTCGCTACACAAACGATAAATTTGTCATCAACATTTCAGATTCATGGATGCATGACAAATTAAAGCCAGAAGTAACAGTCCTGTGGGGCATTGAGCGCGGTGATGTTGTTGTTCAGCCAAAAGTGGCATACAACCCTACTCCAGAACTGACGCTGACGCTGAGCGGAATGTACATTTACTGTCGCGATGAATACAGCGAATTCTATGAATGGAAAAACAATGATTTCATAAACATTGGCATTCGGTATCAGTTCTAGTACATCAAACAAAAGAAAAAAAGGTTGCTTCAATTACGAAGCAACCTTTTTTCGTCTCTTATTCCAACTTAAAATACATAGTCAATGACTTCTTGTACATGAGAAACAGGAACAAAGGTTAGACCTTCCTTGACATGCTCTGGTATTTCTTCCAAATCCCTCAGATTTGCCTTTGGAATAAGGATTGTCTTTATTTTATTGCGTTTAGCGGCAACAGTCTTTTCTCTAAGACCTCCGATAGGAAGAACTTGACCAGTCAGGCTTAATTCTCCTGTCATGGCAAGATTTGGTTTTATTTTTTTATTTTTAAGCAATGATACAAATGTTGTTGCCATGGTAATGCCTGCAGAAGGTCCGTCTTTCGGAGTTGCACCCTCTGGAATGTGCAAGTGAATTGTATTCTTTTCAAACCATTCGGCATCCTTGAACTTATTGGCAATAGCATACTGTTTTGCCCATGTCATTGCAATCTGAGCACTTTCCTTCATGACATCGCCAAGCTGTCCAGTCAGCTGCAAACCACCCTTGCTGGAAGCATAATAAATGCTTTCAAGCAAAAGCGTATCGCCACCCATGCTTGTCCATGCCAAACCAATGGCAGTTCCAGGAACAGATGCCGTTTTTATCTGACTTTCATCAAAGACAGGCTTACCAAGATATTTTCTGATTTCTTCTACATCAATGACAAATGACTTGTCTTTGAATGCAGCACGAATCTTTTCTGCATCTTCCTGAGCAAGTTTGTTTTTCTTTTCAAGCAGTTCCTGTTCCATATCATGAAGGGCTTTTTCTTCCTCTTCTGCCGTCATCTTTTTCTTTTGAGAAAGCTTCTTTTTCTGAACTTCGCGCAATTCATCAACCGAAGGCAAAATTACAGAAGGATTATCTTTTTCATACTCAGTAATCTGTTCAAATATCAGCTTGCGGCTTACTTTGTCAATGCACTTTTCAAAGTTTCGGACACCAGCTTCCCGTGCATATTCCGTTGCAATGAGAGAAAGCGCAGACTTTGTATATTTTACCTGTGTTCTTTTCAATCCATTTTTTTTCAGATTCTTTGGAATCAGATATTTCTTGGCAATTTCAATCTTTTCCTGATCAATGTATCCTGACAGCTCTATGATTTCAGCCCTATCAAGCAGAGGTTTCGGAATTGTATCAAGACTGTTTGCAGTCAAGATGAAGAACACATTGCTCAAATCAAATGGAAGATCAAGATAGGTATCGCGGAAATTGGTATTCTGTTCTGGATCCAAAACTTCAAGCAATGCAGCAGAAGGATCTCCCTGTGCACTAGCATTCATCTTGTCAACTTCATCAATCATGAACACAGGAGACTTAGACTTGGTAATTTTAAGACCTTCCAAAATCTGTCCCGGCATAGCACCAATATAGGTCCTGCGGAACCCCTTGATTTTAGACTCATCATGTTCACCACCAACACTAAAGCGGAAAAAAGGCTTGTGCATGGCACGTGCAATTGAATGTCCTACGCTCGTTTTTCCAACTCCCGGTGGTCCTACCAAAATCAAAACAGAACCCTTGCCATCATGTTTGAGTTTTCTAACGGAAAGATATTCAAGGATACGTTTTTTTACTTCTTCAAGCCCATAGTGATCTTCGTTTAATATGGAGCCAGCTTCTTTCAAGCTGTAATTTTCTACAGGAGCATCGTTCCACGGAAGATTGCAAATCAATTCCAGATAATTCCTACTGGACATATATTCAGGATCATGAGGATCAGTCAGATTGAATTTTGACAGCTCGGATTCAGTGGCTTCCTTGATTTCTCCAGTAAAATGAAATGACTCTATCTTGGTTTTAAACTTTTGATAGTCACTCGTTTTTGAATCGCTGGCAATGCCAAGTTCTTCCTGAATGCTTTTCAATTCTTCACGCAGGAAATAATCGCGCTGATTTTTTTCTACCTTGTCATTTATTTCATTTTGAATTTTCTTTTGAACGCGCAGAATTTCCTCTTCTTTCTTGATATACACAAGAACCTGATTCATTCGTTCACGAACATCAAGTGTTGCAAGGACTTTCTGCTGTTCATCTTTATCTATATTCAATATAGAAGCAACGAAATCAGCAATCTTGCCAGGATGATCAATATTAACCATGTTAAGACGCATTTCTTCAGTGAACATAGGATTGTTTTCACTGATTTCCTTCATCTCACTTATAATTGCACGAGTCAGAGCTTTTATTTCAAATTGATTGTTTTCAATATCTTCCAAATACTCTACGGCTGCAACCATAGGATTGGAAGCACTCAGAGATTTTCTGATTTTAAATCGCTGGAGCGTAGAAACAAATGCATTAACGCCACCATCAGGAAGATTAATTTTCTTGATGATTCTGGCAACGGTACCAACATCATACAAATCGGCGATGGTAGGGTGCTCTGCATCATTCTTAAGCATGACAATTCCTATAAAACCATCACCTTTACAGGCTTCTTCTATAACCTTTGTATCTTCAGCATTATTTATCATTAAGGGAGTAAAAATCCCAGGAAAAATAGGTCTTCCTCCAATTGGAATAATATTCAACTTATTAGGAAATTCCTCTCGGGCAGGAAGACCCATGATTGAGTTATCAGAATTAATATCTTTCATACATTCTAATATACTCAAATCAGCATAAAAAAGCAAATCTTATGGCCTATGTTTTGGTCCTGCAGGTGTTATTTTAATAAAGCTCATGTCGCCTTCAGCATTTATTTCCTCTCCGGGAGCAAATGCAAAGATTTCTTCGGCATTCACCTTTTCACCATTCAACATGCCACTGCCCTGTTCAACAAAAAGAAGGACAAAATCTTCAGGTATTGCTTTTCCTGCATATTTATCAACAACTCCAGAATAAGAACCTTCCACAATGATCTCTTCCAGAGTAAAATAAGGACAAGAAAATGCACCTGGAAATTTTGAAACGTTGCGGAATACGTCATTTTTGATGACAGATATGGCTTTTTCGACATGGCATTCACGTCCACGCCCCCAGTCATACAGCCTGTACGTTACATCACTTGACTGCTGCACTTCCAAAAGTCGAAGACCTTTTCCAATTGCATGCACCGTTCCTGCAGGAATATAGATGAAATCTCCTTTTTCAACCTTTACGAAACGAAGCAAATCCTGCGGCGAACCTGCATTCACAGCCTTACGGATTTCACTCTGAGTATAAATGCCGTTAAAACCATACACTAGAGTTGCATCTTTTTCTGCATCAAGTACATACCAGCACTCTGTCTTACCACGGCAATTTTCATACAGCTGAGCTTTTTCGTCATCAGGATGAACCTGCACGCTCAATCGGTCATTAGCCTGAATGATCTTGACCAAAAGCGGGTAGTCACCACCTACAAACGACTTAAGATTTTCCTGCATTCCATTGGGATGAGTTGATGCAATCCACAACTCGTAGCCCCACACTTTTTCTGATTTTAATGATGAAAGCTTCAACATTTTTTATTTCTCCCACAGTTTTTCCGGATAGTATCCGGTATCTATCTTTTTTGCAATTTCCTGCTTGACGATGGCACGGTCTTCTGGATACGTCATTCCAAACCATTTTTCTGTTGACGTAAAGAATTTAATGCTTCCCTTTCCATGCTTTACAATGTCACTTGCAGCAACAGGTAGCAATGCTTCTGCCTTTGGCAATTCCAATGAAGTACGCTTAAAAGAATCCCAATACACATGAAATTCTTCGAATGCAGTCATATTGAATGCAAACAAATTCATGCTCACCCATTCTTTTCCAGAAAACAAATGTTCCTTTCCGTCCAACTCACTTATGATGTCATCACCACGATAAAAAATTTTCGTGTTCTCTGTAATGGAATCAAGATAACCATCTTTTACCGTACACACACCCCTGCTAACAGAACCGCTGCGACTCATGGTATTGCCTAAAACATAGCCGACCATTGCATGTTCTGTCGAGTTGGGAGCAAGCTCCGTCAAATACGTTCCCAGAGTATTAAAGGCATCTCGTCCATAATAATCATCGCTGTTGATAACGGCAAACGGAGTCTTTATCTTTTCTTCAGCACACAGTACCGCATGAATGGTACCCCATGGCTTTGTTCGTTTACTGGCCTTTTTTAATTCTTCAGAAGTCAAAAGAGCATCTGAAGTCTGAAATACATATTCCGCATCAAAATTAGCTGCAACACGATCAAACAGGCGAGTGCGAAAATCAGACTCGATGTCTTTACGAATGACAAAAACGACTTTGCCAAAGCCACATTTTTTTGCATCAAACGTAGCAAAATCCAAAAGACATTCATTGTGCTTGCCAACAGCATCAATCTGTTTTACACCTCCGTATCTGCTTCCCATTCCTGCAGCAAGAACTAATAATGTTGGTTTCATACGATTTTCCTAATAAATTATATTATGCAGTTATTGTTTCGAGAGCAAGTTTCATCATGTTGGTAAATGATGTCTGCCGTTCTTCTGCTGTTGTTTCACCACCAAGGACAATATGATCGCTTACCGTCAAAATTGTAAGAGCCTTTCTGTGGAACTTTGCAGCAAGAGTGTACAATTCAGCCGTTTCCATTTCCACGCCTAGGGCACCATATTCTGCCCATAATTTCCAGTTAGCCTTGTCATCATAGAACATGTCGCTTGAAACGCAGAGCCCAACTTTTCGTTTTAAGCCCATTTCTTCGGCCTTGTTGTCAGCCGTCTTTAAAAGATCAAAATCTGCAGCAGGTGCAAAATGAAGACCATTGAAACGCATTGTATTAAGACCGCCATCAGTACAGGCTGCTTCTGCAAGCAGTACGTCCCGAAGGGCTATATCCTTCTGAATTGCACCACAGGTACCCACGCGGATAGCCTTTTGAACATTGTAAAACTGAAAAAGTTCATTGACATAAATAGAAAGAGACGGCTGCCCCATTCCTGTTCCCTGAACAGAAACCCGCTTTCCGTTATACGTTCCCGTAAAACCATACATGCCGCGAACTTCATTGTAGCACTTGGCATCCTTTAAAAAATTTTCTGCAATAAATTTTGCGCGAAGAGGATCTCCAGGAAGAAGAACTGCTTCTGCAATGGCACCTTCAGGTGCATTAATATGTGTACTCATTCTACTATTATAACACATTTTTCATAATGAGGTTAAACTATTTTGGATTTTTAAGAATTTTTATTGTCTCTTGCCACGAAGCACATGTCAAAAAAGCAAACTCACAGCCCCCTTATTGCCAAGCTCACAATATAAATATACCAAAAACAGCACCAGCCAGAACAATGAAAACAGGGTGAATTTTCCTAAACCGAAACAAAATTATCAGACATAACAAGTAGAATATGATAGGTTTCCATCGGAACAGATCAAGAAAATGCAGACTTTCCTTAAATAAAGGAATGTTTAACAGTGCAATCAAAAAAACATTCATTGCAGCAACAAGCACCATACCGCTTGTTGCAGGACGTAAACCAGTAAAAGCTGCTTGAACAAGAGGCTTTTTCTGTACATTCATAAAAAAACGAGCGACAATCATAATGATAATGAGAGATGGAAGAATTTCTCCCATTGTCGTAACAACACCACCAACAGGACCATACAATTCAGTACCGCAATACGTTGCAAGGTTTATTCCGATTGGTCCAGGAGTACTTTCACTAATGGCAAGCATGCTGTAAAACTTTTCAGCCGAAATAAGGTGATAGCGTTCTACAAGCACCTGTTGCATGAACGTTGCAGCAACAAGACCTCCTCCAACAGCAAAAAGTCCTACATAAAAAAATACGCAGAACAAAAAAAGAAGTCCAGAAATTCCTGTCAGCATTCATCTCCTCCTTCTATTTTTAAATTCCCTGAAAAATATGCAATCAGAATTCCAGCAACGGCTGCTGCAACAATTACTACAACAGATGGAATCTTAAAAAAGAATATTAAGCAGAATGAAGTTGCATAGAATAGTATTCCCCACCATTTCTTTATTGCCTTTTTTGCAAAATTAAAGACAGCATAGGTAAGCAATGCCGTAACAGCAACATTCACACCCGCCAACGCCTTTTGCACCCAGACAATGCTTTCGAAATTGGAAATAAACAGAGATATGATTGTAATGATAATGATGGAAGGAGTGACAACCCCCATTGTGGCGAAGATGCCGCCAATGACTTTTCTGAGCCGAAATCCAATAAAAGTTGAAACATTTACGGCAATGACGCCAGGAGTCACCTGAGAAATTGCATAATAATCCATCAAATCATCACTTGTTGCCCAATGCCGCTTTTCAACTAATTCCCGTTCAAGAATAGGCAGCATAGCATAACCGCCACCAAATGTCACTGCCCCGATTTTAAAAAAAACACAATACAAATCCAATAAATCTTTCAGCATAGTATTTACCATAAAAATTACACTCTAAAATAAAAAAAGCATTTTCAGTTGACCTACGTTGCTATACAGTAAACTGATCTATTTGGCTTCCTGTGCGTTCAATGGAATGTTGAACCTGAACGGAGATTTCTGAAAGTTGATTGCTCGTGTCGTACACTTTTCCAACAGAATCTTTCATTTGTCCCATAGTTTCTTTGATTGAACTTGTAATGTTCTGAAGCCCCTTAACCTCTTCAAGAATTGTTTTGTTTCCCTCATTCATTTCATTGGAAGCAGTTTTTACCTCCATAGTCCTGTCATTCATTGAAGCAAGTGCTTTCGTTATCAAAGACGAACCGTTTTTCTGTTCTTCCATGGCAAACTTAATCTGACGAACCAATTCATCTGTAGACTTAAGAGAAGCTTTTGTCATTTCTGTCATATCTTCAAATCCCGGTTCGGGATTTTTTGCAAAGTTCTTTTTTAATTGCCAATCAGAATTTGGATGCGAAATTATAGTGCCATCAGCAGTCATAAGCCAGGCATAACCATGTTCACCAAGCTTTGCCTTATTGACCTGTTTCTGAAGCTGGTCTGTTTTAACTGTAATGGCAATAATTCCGACAGTCTTTTTTCCATTTTTTATGGCACGAGCAATATGAAAAACAGGAACATTGCTACCGTCAATGATTACATCATCAATGATTTTATCCTCTCCTTTATTGATGATTGCATCGTAAAAAGCATACTGTCTGATGGAGCCTCTTGTTTTTCCATCATCAGAAATAAAATTTCCGTCAATGTCAGCAACTAAAACCTGATCATAGTTTTTATCTTTTAGTTGAATTGCTTCATGCAACCACTTTGCAGCAGTTTCAAGATCAGAATATTTTACATTGTCATTTTCTGTATACATGCGTATTTCACGTCTGTATTCCTTGATTTTTCTTTCAAGGGCCAATGCATGAGTTGCTGTCAGTTCTTTGATATTTTGTTCATAATCCGAGCGAATCGTATTTGATATTTTTGTTGTTAAAAAAAATGCCTGCATTGCATACAATACAACAAATACAAAACCAATAGATACTATAAAGAACAAACTAAGGCTATGCCTATTTTTTGATTCCATCCTATAAAACTCCGGTTCTACACAAATCTTTACTGTAACGACAACGACACATTACTTTTATACATTGATACATTCCAAACTTATAATATTCGATTTATTAATTTTTTACAACACTCTTAACATATTCTTGATGAAATTTAAAAAAATTATTAGATTTGTAAAGAAAAAGCACTTATGAAGAAATAATGCGATAGAAAACCTGTGCTAAGGAGTACCATTTGTCAATAGGGAAATTTCACTTTTTTTGCATTCACACCGCCCGTCCCATACAATGGGTAAATACCGATATACAGCGGTATGGTAAAAAAGAGGAAAATCATGGTATACTTTACCAAAAAGTAATAGGTTTAGATAAAAATGCAAGGTTTGTACACAAAAAGTAATGCTACATCCTCAAAAGGCTGGCTTACCTCAGCAAAAATAGCTAAGAGCAAGCGAAAAACGGCAGTTAGCCTGATATGCTGAAGTTTTTCGAGATTCCCTTGACTTTAGATTTCGTTTCACTCATACTGTAACTGTGGAGTTGGATGATTGTTTTTTCAAGAGGTGGTTAACATGAAAAAGTATATTGCATTTTTTATTTGTTTTCTGTGTCTTGCTGCAGGAGCTGTAGCAAAGACTTCGTTTAGAGAGGGTGAGACGCTATATGTATCTGTAAAGTCTTCTGAACTTAAGAATGGAACCGGACGTTTTGCTTCTAAGGTTGCAAAAGTAACTTATGGTGATCGCGTTACTGTTTTGCAGCCAGAAGACAAAAATACAAAGGTCAAGCTTTCCGATGGTACCATCGGATGGATTGCAACAGGAAGCCTGACAAGGAAGAAAATAGTAAAGTCTTCTGGAGGTTCTACGGTAAAGGCTTCAACGAGTGAAATTGCTCTTGCAGGAAAAGGTTTTTCGGATGAGTCAGAAAAAGCTTACAAATCATCAAACTCTGCACTTGATTATGCAGGGGTCGATGAAATGGAAAAAATATCGGTTTCCTCCGAAGCCTTGCAGAGTTTTATTGAAACGGGAAATCTTTCTGATGGAGGAGAGGAGTGATGTTGTCACGGCTCTTAATCCGAAACTTTGCCTATGCTTCCATGCTGATGACCATGATTTCCTGTGCATCAGCAGATGGCTTTTCTACAAAAGTAGCATCTCTGAAGGATAAGATGACTGCTGCAGGGGAAAAGACTGAATCAAAGGTTAATCAAAAAACAGATTCAATTAGGGCTGCAGGGAGCAGTTTTTCAAAAGCTTTTGAAGACATCCCTCCCGAAGATGAATATTATATTGGACGGTCTGTTGCGGCTACAATCCTTGCGAATTATAAAACGTATGAAAATGAAAAACTTCAAGTCTACTTGAACAATATCTGTCAGGCATTGGTAATAAATTCTGATGTTCCGGAAATTTTCAATGGATATCATGTAAAGGTTCTTGATTCAACTGAAATCAATGCTTTTGCAACTTCGGGAGGACACGTTTTCATCACGAAGGGACTCATTGGTTGTACATCTAATGAAGATTCCCTTGCTGCTGTCATTGCTCATGAAATAGGTCACATTCAGTTAAAGCATGGTCTTAAGGCCATAAAAAATGACCGCTTCATGTCTGCAACGAAGCAGACGGTTAAAGCTGTAACGCAGAGTCCTGAAAAAAATCAGGCAGAAGAAATGGATGGCATGGTGAATGACGTTATGTCCCAAATGGTAAATAATGGATATTCCCAAAAGCAGGAATTTGAAGCAGATGCATTTGCTGTTAAGTTGCTTGAGGATTCTGGCTATGCACCTTCAGAGATGGTGACAATGCTTGAATTGATTGAAAAAAATCAGAAAAATTCAAAGGCTGGTTTGTATAAGACGCATCCTACTCCAAAGTCAAGAATTACAAATGTAAAGGCAAACATGGGGAAAAAGGCATCTGCAATCAAAGTGGATGAATCGAGAACACGACGTTATAATGAAGTTATGAGTGCATATGCAGGTAAATAAAAAAAAGACTCATCGTCTTATAAAGACGGGACTTGCTGTTTTTGCAGCGGTCTGTTTCCTTCATGTCTCAGGTGCTCTTGACTGGATTGAACACAAAGCGTATGACAGCAGAATGTACCGTACTGCAGATGCTTTTTCTCCTTCTGAAGAAATAGCAGTTGTGCTGTTGGATCAAGACAGCCTTGATTGGGCAAAAGTAAATGAAAAATGGGGCTGGCCGTGGCCTAGAGAAAGCTATGCCAAAATCATTGATTTTTTTCACAGAGGACATGCGGCTTCCGTTGCATTTGATATGCTGTATACAGAACCCTCTGTATATGGCATCAAGGATGATAAAGCTCTTGCAGATGCCTGTGAACGTGCAGGAAATGTTGTCTTGACAGTATATTACGATGATTCGTTTGAAAATCCGCTGTATCCTGTTGAGCCGATTGCCAGTTCTGCTACTATTTTAGCAAATGTAACTAGTACTCTTGATTCTGACGGATATGCTCGTCGTAGTCGCTTTTATGCTTCTTCAAAAAAAGCTGAACCAGGGTTAGCTGTTGCCAGCCTGCAATTGTCTGATGAATTGTCTTTCCTTTCCGATGTGCCACGAGCTAAGGATGGTGGCATGTATGTTCGTTTTCAGCGTGATTTGACACGTTTTGCACCATATAATGCAGCCCAAATTATTGCAAGTGAAGAAGCTCTTGAACGTGCAGAACGGGATGGCGTAGAACCAGATTTTTCTGGTGATTTGATTGATCCTGCTACTTTTGAGGGAATGCATGTCTTTTTCGGATTGTATGCACCAGGACTTTTTGATATATGTACTTCGCCTGTTTCTGCGGTGTATCCTGGTGTTGGCGTTCATATTTGTCAGCTTGACACGATTCTTGAAGGTCGATTCTTAAAGGATAGTTCCATTATTCTTGTTTTGATGTTGATTTTGATGGCAACTGTTTTAGGCATTGGTCTTGGAGCTGTGTTTAATCAGATTCAATTAAGAAAGATTATTGCCGAAACTGTTTTATTTGTCCTGATCGTCTGTTTTTATATAGTTGGAACATACTGGATATTTGTCAAGGGTCTTATTCTCCCTGTAGTAGCACCTGTTTTGGCTTTTGTCGGTTCTTTTATCATATCTGTTGCAGAGTCATATATTATTGAAGGTCGTCAGAGGCGGTATCTCAAGTCTGCATTTCGCCAGTATCTGAGCCCAGCAGTCATTGACAGCTTGATTGAAAACCCAAATCTCTTGAAGCTTGGAGGAGAACGTCGGGAAATTACGGCATTTTTTTCAGATATACAGGGGTTTACGACTATTTCCGAAGGTTTGTCTCCAGAGCAGCTTACTCAGTTTTTGAATATGTATTTGAGTGCCATGTCAGATATTATTCTTGCTCATGGAGGAACTATAGACAAATATGAAGGTGATGCTATCATTGCATTCTGGAATGCTCCGACATATCAGAATGATCATGCAAAACGAGCTGTTGAGGCTGCACTTGAGTGTCAACAGAAACTCAAACAGATGCAGTCTCAGCTTATTGCAATTACACGACGTCCTGTCAAGCAGAGAATAGGATTGAATACTGGTGTTGCGACTGTGGGCAACTTTGGTTCAAACAAGCGTTTTGACTACACCATGATGGGTGATGCCGTAAATCTTGCTTCCCGTCTAGAAGGTATAAACAAGCAGTTTGGTACGTATACCATGTGCTCTGAGCAAACAATGAAAAGGGCATCTGAAGCTGGTTGTCAGCTTTTCTTTAGAAATATTGCAAATATTGTCGTTGTCGGTAGGCGTGAACCGGTGAGGGTATACACCCCTATGGAACAGTCTGAAGCAAAAGCATCGGCAACAAAATTTGAACTCTTTGAAAAGGCGTATGGTCTGTTTGTTGACGGACAATTTGAGGATGCAAAAGCTCTGTTCTCTCAGAATGTAGAGGATGCTGTAAGCTTGAAGTATATTGATAAATGCGAGAAATTTTTGCGACAACCTCCTGAGGACTGGCAGGGATTCTTGCATGCAACTCAAAAATAGACTTAAGTTAATGTGTGCAAATAATATTGACGCCTCAAAAAATTCTCCTTTAGCGATTTTTTGAGGCTTATCCCTTATATTTGGAATTTTTTTTAACACCTATTTTTAGAGGTAAATCAGGTTTAATATTAAGAAGAGGAACTTTCAAATGTTTTTCAGCTCAATAAAAAAATTATGAATCTTTAAAAAGGGATGGTACCACAATTACTAATAAAGTTCCTTGGAGAGGTCATAATACATCATTCTGGGGATCAGAAGGATG
>ERZ842401.2075-NODE-2075-length-27350-cov-8.290969_pt1 | contig 27350 bp, 24 predicted proteins | sample MGYA00521270_ERZ842401 | MGnify/ENA primary metagenome ERZ842401 (study PRJEB31892, sample SAMEA3878208) | bioreactor metagenome | biome: Moose rumen | place: Sweden | collected 2011-10 | study: EMG produced TPA metagenomics assembly of the PRJEB12797 data set... | reverse complement strand
TGTCAATATCTTCACGCTGGAATAATATTGCAGTCGTCATTGAGAAACTTGATGAGCTAATTAACTTGTCGGAGATTGAGCGGGTTTTTGTGTATGACAATTTTCAATACAGCTCAGCCAATTTTTTAGGACGAGAACAGGAACTCTCAGAAATTCATTCAGCGTTACGAGACAATAATTTAGTGTTTCTCTCAGGCATCGGGGGAATTGGGAAAACTGAGCTTGCCAAAAAATACGCCGCCTTACACCGAAATTTTTACGGGACAATAATTTTCTGCAAATATACGAGCTCGATAATTGACTTAGTGATTGACGAGATTAGCATTAATAAAATTGGCCGGGACGAAAATGAAACTCAGGAAGATTTTTATCAACGTAAACTAGCAATCTTACGGGAAATCTTAACGCCCAATGATTTAATAATTATCGACAATTTTGACAGTGAAGATGACGCAAATCTTGGAAACATTCTCGCGTGCCCCTGCAAATTCATAATTACGACGAGGGAAGACTTCAGAGATTATAATTATCCGCAGATTGACATTGAGAAGATTACGGACAACGACGAGATTAACGGGATTTTCCGGCTCTATAACGATAAGGATTACAGCGAGAGGGAATTTGAATACGTCGAGAAAATTATTGACTTCGTTGACAATCACACAATGACGGTTGAGCTTATTGCTAAATATCTTCGCGAGACTGACGAAAGCCCCGAAAAACTTTACACGACTTTTCTCGAAAAAGAAGGAATTACACGGACTGACGACACGAAAATTAAACATCGCAAGGATAATAAACTTCGTGCGGAAAAAGTTAAATCACATCTCAGCACGTTATTTAATATCTCGAACTTCTCAGCTCAGGAAAAAGAAATTATGATGAGCCTCTCACTCTTCGGGAATATCAGAATTAAGAGGACAAAATTTATCGACATGCTCACGCTCAAGGACGTAAAAACGCTGAACAAGTTAATACGCCGCCGATGGATTGAGATTGACGAAGCTAACGAGAAAATTTCTCTTCACCAAGTTATTCTTGATTTAGTCTACACTAATCTGAAACCGACGACAGACAACTGCCAAAATATAACACGTTCTATTATTGCGTTCATGAAAAATAAATCTCTGAACTTACCCGAACGAGATATTAGAAGTTACGTAACTGATACTTTCATGCGAAGAATATCGGGGAAAAATTTACTTTATGCTGAGCTTTGCTTGAGTTACGGCAAGAAAGATTATGTTGAAGAGGGAATAAAGATTTGTGGTGATATTCGGGAAAAAGGGAAATGGGATATTCTGCAAAGGCTTTACCGAAGGAGAATAAAATATTTGTCGGAAGTTGATATTCTTGAAGCTGAGGAGGCAGATGAAGCGGGAGATTTTCATGATTACTGCGTCGGGAAATTAAATCTCGTCAGCCGAATGTTCGATGAAACTATTGACTTCTGCAAAAAATACTCGTCCGAAGCTGAATATTTATGCATGAATTATATTGAGACAGCATTAGCGTTTTCTGAAGCAATCGAAAGCGAAATTATGTATATCTCTGATGACGAGTTCGAACCGGAATTAAACGCGATATACGAAAAAATAATCAGAACTCTTGACGAAGCCGCCGAAAAACTAAGGGAAGCAAAAGCTATCTCACCAGACGACAAAGTTAAACTCCTCGAAAAGTTACGAGATTTCTACGACACGAGCGATTACTCGGCATTCTACAGAATGGAACATTTTGCGGACCCAGAAAAACGATATCTTTATCAGCGTATGATTGACGAGATTAAACGGCCGCAAAAGAATGTATTTGAAATTGGCCGGGTAACTCTTTCGGAATTGGCTTCGGATTATGAGATGAACGGGAATTATGACAAAGCCGTTGAATATTACGAAAAAGCATGTGAGGAAGATCCGTACGAGCTTAATTTTTATGAGCTTGCCCAAATTTACGAGAAAACAGGCCGCAAAGATAAAGCAATCAAAATTTTGAAAGTTATGTTACAAGCTGATGAGGAAACTGAAGATTACATTGATTATGCCTGTGTAATGCTGATAGATATTTTAATCTCCCAGAATAAACTTGATGAAGCTGACTTTTTCGCCAAAGAACTAATTCAACACAATATTAATGAGAACAATGATTACAGCTTGGCCGCAACGCTTGAGGGATATTATAAGTTGTTCGTAATTCACGGCGACGAAAAATTTTGGCGAATATGCCTGAAGTATTATTACATGCTCAAGGATAAAAAGCCTGACACTTACACTATTAATGATGACTTTCTGAGAGAATACTTCAAGCGTCTCATTGATACGGCGGCGAGTTTGAAGCAAAATGAACGCGCTGTAAAACACCTCATGGATTACACAATTTACATCAGCAATTCAACATACGGCAGAATTGACGAAGCATTAAGGAATTGTGAACTTGCTCAAATTATCATGGACCAGAATAAAATTGAGAATGATTACTTACAGAGCTTAATTTTTAGAGTTCAGAGTAAATGTATGTCAGGGAAACCCGATTTATACACGTTTGATCAGGTCAACGAAATTCGGAGGAAGACGAACTATATATTAATCGCTGAGGTCGAGAGCGGGAAAAAATCTCCGGAGGAAAATTACGAAGCATGGGAAGATGCCGCATCATCTTACAGCTATATTGACGACTATAAAAATCGGCTGTATTGCTTGAAACAGGCTGAGAAGATTTTAACTCAGAATAACTCTTACAGCTTCGATAAATACTACAATTTAGCCGTCAACATAATTGAATGTCATATGAACCTGAAAAACTTTCACGAGCTCAAGACAATGATTTACAAACTTTGTGAGAAGGCTTTAGCTAATCATGAGCCGGAACAAGACAGAATGACTTTAGCGAATAAAATTCGTCAGCTGGCTTCATATCTTGAGAAAGTTTCTGATGATGACGCGTTCATGTTTTACCTCTTCGCAATTTACGTGTCTATCGCAAGTGAGATTGATAGAGTTCTGATTGTAAACGTTATGAGACACGAAGAAGGCTTTGAACAAGGATTTATCCGTGAGCTGAAAATCTTAATGACGCATGATTTTACTCATTCACAGGTTGACTTCATAGCGGACGTAAGCAAGACGCTGAACTCATTAACACCAGACAACAAGAACAGAGAAATATATATTGCCATCATAAAAACTTTCGGCCTGAAATACCAGTTCAACGAGTTTGACTTAGGATAAATTACCCTAAATACTCATAAAGATTACGATAATAAGCGTGATTACAGATATAATCGTCAGAGTGCTCAATATAACTTTACGGCGATTTTGTGAGTTCATTGCGTTTAAAAATTTCTCAGGCGTTATGCTCGCTGCAGCTTCAGCCAAGAGTGAGGAGAATGCGCAGAACTGAAGAATTAACCCTATAAAGCGTCCGTAACTCCACCATGAAAAACGTTCAGGCGAAAATCCAGGAAAATTAGCGTTAATCACATAATAAAGCAGCTGGGAATTCCTGAACACGTAAATCGCAAAAACGATCAACATGCATAATTGCGAGGAGATTAATAATGCAATGCCGATTACATTTTTCCGTGAGAGAGTTTCTGCGTCCTCAGTGCTCATCAACAATAAAGATGTCGGAGAATTTATCAACGTCATTAATGGGATTGCGATTGCTCCGATGACATATACATAATGCGTCGTACGACTCACATGAACAACTAACAGACCGAATATTATTGAGCAAATTATCATTGCGACACAATAAACAATTCCGGCTCTCTTGTCCTTCGAGGCTTCAAGAGACAACACACCCAACGTAAAACTCAGAAGGTAATAATCAAAAAATTGGAAATCGATTAATACACCGTACAATAAATAACTCGCTAAAAATACGATGAACGAATTATTGATGATTTTATTCCTGAACTTCAGAACAGCTTGACTTATACATAATATATAAATTGGAAGGAATGTGAATATATCCTTGCTGGTATTGCTGAAGAACGTAAGCAGAGCTAATATTCCCAAACATACAGAGCTGAAACAGGCCAATGCTTTCATGATTTTTTCGGGAACTTTTACTTCCTTTTTTTCCGGAACATCAGGCTCCTCATCAACAACTTCTTCATGTCTGGGAAAAACTATTCTCGTCCCCTCGTCAGTCTCGCTGTCAAAGTCATTGATTGTCTCAGTTCTCGTTGTCGTTTCATCCTCGAAAGTTTCGTCGTCGTCATCAGCTCCAGAGTTTTTAGGTTCGGAAGTTACGATAATCGGCAAAGATAAATCCGATAATGAATTGGCCAGAAATTCTAAAGCCGTTTTCATCTCAGAAGCGTTCTTGAAGCGTTCATGCCTGTCATAAGCACAAGCCTTCAGAACGATCGAGTTTAACTCGTCATTGATGCCCGGAATTGACGGGATATTTTCTCCGTTCATTCGCCTCAATAAAGCATCATCACGATCTCTCGGCGTAATCGGTTCAGGAAATGCAGGAAGAAAAGGTGCTCGATTTTTATTCAAGAAACGATACATGACAATTCCAAGCGAATACGTATCAACTGAAGCCCCGTATTCATTGCCCTTGAAGACTTCAGGAGCCATGTACTGATACGTTCCTTTTTTCGAGAGACCCGACATTGTACGCTCAATCTGCCGAGCAATCCCGAAATCTCCAAGTTTGTAATCCCCGTATTGTGAGATAAAAATATTGTCCGGCTTAATGTCTCGATGAATTGTGTTATGTTTTGCGCAAAGTTCTAACGCCCTGCAAATATGAATGCCGAGTTTCACAACTTCAGCTTGAGTCATGGGCTTCTGTGTAACGTAGCTTGAAAGCGTGCTCAATAACTCCATGCGAATTAGAATATCCCAGCCGATTTTGCCTTTATGCTCGATTACAGTATGATCTTCAAGGGAAACTACGTTGCTGTTGCCGCGAAATGCACTCATTAAGTCGATTTCTTGAATAATATCCGTTACGAACGCTTGAAAATAGCTCCGAGCTGATTCATCGTTGAGCCCCTCACTCTTAGCTTGAAGAATGTCGGCTTCACTCTGAGGAATTGAGATTATTTTTACGGCAGCTTCGTATTTCCGTCCGAATTCCTCCTTGTGAACTCGATAAACTTTACCGAATGATCCCTCGCCGAGCTGTTCGTCAATGTACCAGGATCCCCATAAAGGCTCGTATATTTTTATGTCAGTCATGGAATAAATTTTTTCTCCTTCAGGCTAGCAGTCTATCACAATGCAGGTTGTGTTGTCTCTTCCGCCGTTTCGTAACGCGCTTGCAACAAGTTTTCGAACAGCATATGAGCAATTTTTACACGTAAGCATAATATTTCGAATTTCTTCGTTCGGCAACATCCCAGTAAGTCCGTCTGAACACAGCAATATTCGACAAGTTTTATCCGCACGAAACTCAGGGCTTGCGTAAGGCGTTAATATCATCTCTTCGTCGAATACTCCCAAACAGCGAGTTAAAATATGTCGGCTCCTGTCATGCTCGGCTTGTTCGGGCGTGAGTAATCCAAGTTTAATTTTCTGGGCCGCAACTGTATGATCCTCAGAGATACAAGAGAATTTTCCGTTTTGCATTTTATATATTCTTGAGTCGCCGATATTATACGCATGAACTAAATCTTTGGAGATTACGACGAGAGCAAGAGTTGTTCCTGTTCTGGATTTCGTCTCATTCATAATCTTACACAGTCTTTCATTTGCATTCGAAATAAACGACTGGACAGCTTCGTCTGTTTTTCCTGATTTAATTTCTTCAGAATGTTCATGAAGAGTTTTGACGGCAATTAATGAAGCAAGTTCACCCTGAGCTTCCCCGCCCATTCCATCACAGACGGCAAAAATACAGGGAGTTTCGAAAGCGTCATCAAGGGAAAAATCTTCTGGATTAAGAATTCCTTTAGAATGAATTGAACGCGCGAAAGAAAAAGAATAAGAGGTATTCTCACGAGAATTAGCGGTATTCATGTAAATTCCATTACAATAAAGATTATCCTCATTGTTTGCACGCACAAGTCCGACGGTTGAGTAAGCCGAAAATTTTAGTTTTCTACGCTGAATTATACTCATAATCACAAGCCTAAGAAATTACAAATCATATCACCCAAAGTATTCCCAACTTCACCGCCGGTTTTCGCGCCTTCGCCAATTCCTTGAACTCCTTGTATCAAAGTTTCATCAAGCCCAAAAGGTACTACGGTCTCCGTAATGAGTTTCGTTAATACTTCGTCTGCCCCTTTACCCTCGCTAGCTGGAAAATAAATCTCCTTTGCTGCTTTACCATCATTCGTTAAAATGCCTGAGAATTTACCCGATAATTCCTCTTGTTTAGTCACAACTAGCTTTAATAATTTGTCCTTATTAGAGACATTAGAGAGTGAACCAAGATCTTTGAAAACTTCAACTTCACCTTGAAGCCCGGTAACAGTGCCTAATAATCCGACAGCATTTACTACGATATTAACAACTTCACGAGCAGTGTCGTCATACGGAGGTTCAGCGAGAGTTTCACGAAGATTATAACTTGACTGGAAAATATTTACGCATTTATCAATAATTCCCTCTTTAACGTCCGCAATAAATCCGCTGGTTATTCCTTCAACTCCATTTTTCACCGCTCCGATTAAGCCGCCGAGACCTGTGCACGCCGTTTTAATTGCATTCCGAGCAAATCCCTTAAGAGTTTTGCTGATATCGAACGAATTATTATTAGTAGGAACTTGTGTTACGGGTAAATTGGCCGTTCCGTTCTGTCCTCGTGAGTGCGCCGGAAAACCATTTTGCTGTTTCAGATTGCCTGAGAGGCTGTTAGTCTGGTCGTCAGCACGAGTTTCAAGATCTTGAAATCTTTGCGTCGCTTTAGTGAGAGCTTGAGCGGTTTGTTCAATGCCTTGATTGAGATTGCCGAGCTTCTTCGTGATATTCCCCATGCTGGTGTTAATCTGCTCACGTTCGGGACATTTCCAGCAGGTATGAGCACTCGCATTCTTCAACGTCCTTATCGCTTCTTCAAGAACTTGTTGTGCACGCTCAATATTTTTAACCTGTTCAGACGTGTATTGTGAATCGAAAACAATTACATTAGACGGCATATGAATTCCCCAAATTTCTCATTCTTTCTACTCGGTTAGTCCAGCCAGTGAGATATTTCCAAGCGTTAACGTCTGACTCATGATAAGACTGCCTGACATTGCAGAGTTCATTACACAAGGCTTTGACATCCTCAGGAGATTTTAACTGTTCATTCATAGCGGCTAAAGTTTGAGGGCCTACAGAACCGTCAACAACTACGGACTGCCCTAAATTATTTAACGCACGCTGGAATAATTTTCCGCCTCCATACTGACCGCATAAAACGACAGTATCGAAATAAATCGTTGCTAAAGGATCAGGCATTTTGTCGGCATTTGAGGGCTCCCAGTACATTTCTCTGTAAATAGTTTTAGCTTCGTTTACCGTTAATTGTGTAACGTCATTATGTGAGACTATGCCCAGCTGATAAGCTGTGTCCAACGTTGAATGAGTTATTCCCATATTCGTCGCTCCGCCCGGATCATCAGGATCATCTGAAAAGCCTCCTTCACTGGCGAATACAAATTCAACTGTTGAGTCAAAATTTCCTTCTGTCAATGTAACAGGCTCAGGCGAGGGCGTTGGTTCGGGCTCAGGTTCAGGAGCAGGAGCAGGCGTATTCGTTGTGTCCGTAGTCGTTGTGTTGTCGTTGAAAAAATAAGGGAAATACTTTTTGAGCATATTAACAAATTGGTCTATAAATCCCTCTGGAAGTCCCAAAATTTTAGGCTGTAGAATTTTGGGAATTTGGAACATTCCACCCAAAAACGGTATCAGTGTAAACGGCAGAGCTTTAATCCCATTATTCTGTGTGCCATATTGATTTTGCAGTGAACTGGATATATTGCTGGCTTGATTTTCCGCACGAGTTTCAAGCTCTTCAAAACGGGCTAATCCGTTGTTCAAAGCCTCTGCTGTTCCTGTCATGCCTCCGTCAAGTCTTGTTAACTTGCTCGTAATGTTCGTAATGCTGTCATGAATATTTTTATTTTCTGGACACTTCCAACCTTCATGAGCACTTGCATTTTTGAGCGTCCTGATTGCTTCTTCAAGGACATGTTGAGCTCGTCGAAGATTTCTTACCTGGTCTGACGTATATTGAGAGTCGAAAGCGATTAAATTTGCCATGATAAGCTCCTGTTAAAAATAGTCATAGTTTGCAACGGACCAACCTTTTCGTCCATCATATGTTTGGAATGCCTCATATGACATATTATGAAGTGTTCCATCGGCTTGACCAACCATATTTGAATCAGAAAACCATACCCACTCAGGATTACCGCTGTTATCATATTGCACACGTTCAACGTAAACAGCATGGGTGCCGCCGCTTGCCTTATGATACCAAGCTACACTGTTTTCCCGTATCTGTGTAGATGTTCCAGAAGCTGGAAATGTGGGGCAAGTATCCAGTTGATTTACTTCCATTGCGCGTGCTCTTGCATAATGAACGCAATTCAGATGTTCTACATTATCACGATTATATTGAGAATTTGCTGGAAAACTTTTTGTAGCATGTGTATCTTTATTATGATAGTAATCCGAATTTAAATCAGGAGCAGAAACAGCGTAATCTGAATATTGAAATACTCCGTTTACTTCTGAATTTGCATTGTCTGTAGAATTTGTCTCTTGTGAAGCAGAAGACGTTGAAGATGTGCCAGATGTCGAAGATGTTGACGACGTGCCAGAGGTTGAAGAAGTGCCTGCGTTTGAACTGTTGCCTGAGGAATTAGCGGATTTCTCGCCAAGACTTTCTGCCCATCGCGTTAATTCTTCTTCCGTCCATTCGTAATTATGCGCGCTGTCCTCAAGAAAATCTTTGTAGCCCGTCAAAATTCCGTTCATGGATTTGTAATCCTTATCCATTGCAAGCATTGTTTGTGTCATTAACGTAGGAATTCTTCCGCTGAAATTTCTTCCCATGTTCTGGAATATTCGCGTAACTTGATTTTGGCTCTCAAGTATTCGGCTCGTATTTTCTCCGATCGTTCCGGCCCGATTAATCATCTCGTCCGTAACAATTTGCATCTTAGGCATAAATTTTTCACCCCTCTTTGATTTACCAGCTTACGTTTCTCAGGTCTCGTGCAGTCTGTGAATCCGCCGCCGAGCAGTCGTTGACGTAAGTTTGCATGTTCTGCAGAGTGTCTTTCACCGAAGTGTTGAACGTCTCAATTTTCGTCTTGGTCGTCTGAAACTGATTTGAATATTCTCGCTGATCTTCGGCTTCCCAAACGCCATTCATCGAGTTCACAGTGTTATCAATCTGGCCGAGTGCTTCTCCCTGTTCAGATAACATTTTCAATGCGTTGGTGATACTGTCCGTTACGGCCTGTACGTTAATTCTCGTCGCTGCCATAATTTAACCCTCCCTGCTGCTCCGGCCGCCGCCTTTGAACAAAGATCCGCCGCTATGACCAACTCTGCTGGCATATTCTCGGTCAATACGTTTGTACTTCTCGACAACTTGAGTAATATATTTAGAGACAAGAGTGCATTTTTCTTCCCAATTGTTTAATTCCTTGCTCATCTTGCTGAATGTCTCAGAAAGTGCATCACGCGTTTCACCAAGCATTCGTTCATCATCAAGTTTCGAGGGATCAAGTAAGTTTCTTATCTCGGCCAATTTCTTTTTAGCCTGCTCAATCTTCCGTATATCAGCTTGGGCTTCCCGTTCATCAATGACGATCGTACCGTTTGAATCCCTTAATCCTGCCATTAATCTTTAATTCCCTTCTGACTGAGTTTTTGAGTTGATATATTCATCCAAAGTTTTTTTATTGATAAACCAGGTTACAGCAAAATTATCTTGATTGTCCTCAGATTGAGGCTCTAAAAGCATGTAAATTCCTCCAACAGCATAAATCGTAGCTTTATAACCGTTCATGTCAACAACTTCACAGCTCTCAGGTTCCGAACAAAACGCCGCGCATGAACATAATCCAAAGTCTAAGCTGATCCCCTGTCGTGCACTCTCAGTGAGTAATTTTTTCTTCCTGAGACTGTTACGGGCTTCTCCGAGTTCCTGCTCAAATTTAGTCTCATCCGCCGGAAAATCATAGACGATATTAACAAGCTGACGTAATTGCATCATAAAAGCCGTGTAAAATAATTCCTTCTTGGTAATCGTAAAAACTTTTTCACCCATCGCAAAACCTCCGCAGTCTTCATATCACTAAAAAGGGGGCAGAGAACATTTACTCCGCCCCGTGTGTGTAAATTTTTACGCGCCCAATTTACTGGCTATAGCTTTGTTGCCCTGTTCAGTTTGGCGCATATCGTTAGCGTATTTCTTCATGAACTCAGCAAAACGCTGCATGTCCTCAGAAAATTTATCGAATACTGCCCTCTTCTGAGTGAAACTGTCGGAGAATGCCGTCTGTGTTTCACCGTGCCAATGACTTACCATTCCCGCAACAAGATTAGCAATCTGTGAAAACATACTGTCTAAAGCAGATTTTGAGCTAAGAAGATTTGCTGCCTCTGATTCGAGATTTTCAGGAGTTAATAATATCTCTCCAGCCATTTAATTCCCCCCTTTCTTAGTGTAAAAGCATGTTGAATTAAAAATTAAGTTGTGATAATGAATTGTTATCGGCGGATTCCATAGCGTCAGCATATTGCTTCATGAACGTCGAGAAAGCAAGCATATCCTCAGAAAATTTGTCATACACTGTCTTTTTATCGTTGAAGCTGTTTACGAAGGCTTGTTGTGCTGCGCCGTGCCATCCTGCTTCAAGACCATCAACGAGAGTTTTTATCTTCATGACTATATCCGTCAATTGCTCGCGTTGACTGTCCATTTTTGATGCTTCTGAGCGAAGAGTTTCGGGGCTTAATAAAATCTCAGGCATTTAATTTTCACCTCCTTCAAGATAAAACGTGATGATTTATTAATATAACACAAAATTTTGTTGCTTGCTGAATGAATTAATTAAATTTTAACGACATAAAGATAACTTCCTTCACATACTCCTGACGAGTTCAGACTTTCTCCGTCATCAAGAAAACGATTTGAGTATACAAGTTTACAGTCATTCCAGCCAACGAAAACTCCAGCATAAATATTCCTTAAGACTTCAAGAATTTGCTGCTTAATCTTCGAGATCGGCAGGCTCGCAGGAAGTTCCATATCGAGCGAGATTTTATCGTTCGTGCTCACAATCGTAACAATAATTGCTTCGGGTTCATTGTTCATTTTATTCTCGGCTCACCTTCGCAAATTTTATCGTTACAGCTTTATTATCATGAATTATACAGCCCTCATTCTCAGCAAATTTAATGTCCTGTTCAGTGTGTAAATCCCTGAAAGCTATATAATCTATCAACTTCCCTCCAGCGGCAATTGCATTCCCCTTCTTCAAGCAATTATCAAATGGAATTATTGTTGCCCTGAACGTGTTCAAGAAAGCTAAATCTTCAATGCTGGATGTCATGTAAATATAAATCTTGAAGTCAGCCCCGCTCCGAGTGAGAACATCAAGAATATCCGCGCTCTCCTGAGAAATTCCACGATAAAAACTTAGAAAGTCATTAATGCATATGGCAATTGGCCGGTAATCCGCTTCCTCCTCGTCATCGTTACTGCGACGGTCAAATTCATCCGCAATGTTCGAGATAAACTCGTCAGCCTCAGAAGCATTACGAGCGATAAAACACTCAGGATAAAGCGAACTGACTTTGTCGCCGGCCTCGTATAAATAAATTTCTCCGTCAGAACTTTGGCAAATTGCATTAATTATCAGGCTCAGAATATTATTACGGGCATCCTCAGAAACTCCGGCAATAATACACGTGCTGAACTTTGAGAACGTAAATTCAACCGGCTGTTTCGAGACCTTGTTAATTCCTATCTGGAAACCTTCAGCGTTAAACTCTAACTCGTCAGCATTAATCTCACGTTTTTCGGCTTCCTCGATTGAGGCTCTCTGACCAGTCCAAGCCTCTTTCATTGCATGACAGATTTCACGAAGATTAGTGATACGTTCACCCTCATTAACTCCTTCGACGCATAAAGCCGTCTGAAACTCTAACGGCCCTTTCGTAAATCCTCGTCCGGGAAAATGTCCGGGCTTCTGTTTCGACGCGGCTCCAACAAGAGATCTGTATTCCGTAATATCCGTAAGCTCAAGAGCATGTTTAGACTTGATGAAATTATCGAGCTTGAACATTGAGCTTCCGACGCAAGTTATCAACAAGTAAATTCCTAAGCTGCCTCCTTCACTCGCAACTTTCACAATTGAGTCCATCATGTCGGAATATTGAGTATTAAGAACTGTGATATTATCAATAGCGACAATTATTGAGGGAAGCTGACGGCCGGAAATTTGTTGATAAGCCTCAAGAGTTCCGACACCTTGACTTGCAAAAAGTTCCTTGCGAGTGTTAAGCTCATTCAATAAATATTCTTCAGCCTGCTGTAATTTTTCCTTGTTATTGGCGTATGCAACCATCAATGTATGCGGAAGTTCCTCAAAAGTTTTCATGCTCCAGCTCCCGAAGTCGAGGATTAAGAATTGCAACTGATTAGGCGTGTAAGATAACGCTCCAGAAAGTATAGCCGTCTGCAAAAACGTAGTCTTTCCTGATGAAGGAGCTCCGAACAAAATTTGATGACCATTCTGCGCAAAATCCAACATGAACGGGACTTGTCTTTGCTGTTCGGGAATATCAAGAAGTCCGACGGCAAAACTTAATCCAGAATTTACCTCGTTCCATTCATGATTGATAAATGCGTTCCCCTCTTCACCGAGTGACGATAAAGTCAGCGTTACAGGAAGCTCATTAGTCCAGACCGGCTTAGCTTTGGAGAAATTATTTTCACGAGCAATGTCCTTAATATGAGCAACTAAAATTTGTCCTTCAGTTTGAGTGTCTTCGGAAGCTCTGATTGTCTTATCGTAAATTTTCGGGCTCACTCGTTCACCGTTGATTTCGACTAAGTTAATGTCAGTAACAGCCTCTTTCTCATCTTGATTGGGATTATACGGAACTTTGCTATAAAACGTTTGAATTTGCTCGTAAATTGCATCGCCAACTTTCACGTAAGCCCGTCCAGGCCTCGAAATAAAAAATGCGTCAGTCGTACCGATTAACTCTTTGCTCTCGCCAGTGTTAGCCGTTCTAAGACAGATGTAAAATTTTATGTTCGATTCAATCTGTGTGGGAACAACTCCGCTCGGAGACTGAGTAGCAAGTACCATGTAAATCCCTGCACTTCGGCCGACTCTCGCAAGCTGAACGAATTTATCAATCTGCTCCGGAAATTGCTTCTTGAACTCCGCAAACTCATCAAGAACGACGATTAAATACGGCAATTCCTCAAGATTTTTATCGTCCTGGTGTTTCTTCTGATATTTCTGATAAGCCGGAAGTGATTTCGTCGCTAAGTCCGTTATGCTCTCAAATATTCTCAGTCTGCGTTCGTATTCAGCTGATAATGACGTAAGACTGCGTTCAATCATCCCTGCAACCTGAAGATTATTGACAACTCCGGCAATTTGGGGCAAAGTCGCTAAAATATTCGATAAGTCATTACCTTTGAACTCAATCAACAAAATATTCAAGTCCTTCGGCGAAAAATGCATAGCAAGTGATAACAGCCAAGCCGTAAGCATTTCACTTTTTCCGCTCCCCGAAGTTCCGGCTATAACTCCGTGAGGGCCCATTGAGTCCTCCTGAATGTCAAAGTTGAACATGTCCCCGTTGCTCTTTATCCCGATTGGAACGGCTAAGCTCGAATATGATTTGCTGTCATTCCAGCGCTGTAAAATATTCAGTTCATCAACAGTCTTAACACCAAGTCCGGAGAACAATAAAACTTTCGACGGAAGAGTGCCGGAGCTTCCTGACTCATGAACTCGAACAGGAGCAAGCGAACGTGCAAATTTATCAACAAGACTTAACTGTAAATTCATGCTATCTGGAGTGAAAATTTTGCTGTTTTCGGGTTCCCAAGTCATTTGGACAGAAGCACTAACTTCATTAACAGGGTCCCCGCAGTCGATAATCGCGTTGCATTCACGAGGAAGAGCCCCAATATCACCGTAAGCATAAAGAGCCGCAAATCCCAATGATGACGATTGAGGTAAAAATAATTCGCCGCTGCTCTCAACTAATTTTTTGTCAGCAAGTATCAAGAAATAAAACGGAGCTTCAGGCTGATTATCTTGACGGGAATTTGACTTTTCACGCTGCCGGACTTTCAGGATTTCCGATAATTCCCGTAACATTGTACGAGCTGTTTTATCCTGGCCTTTTTTCTGAGACTTGTCAATCAGAGTACATGACATAAAACGTTTCGTCCTCTCAGAGTTCCAAATATGAGGAAGCCACCTCATCCACTCCCATTGTTCACGCTCGTGCTCAGGATAAACGCAGATAATCTTCACGTCCTCGTAAGAATGATGAACAGCAATATTAATCACGATTGACCAGGCCAATTTTTTAACGTCATCATGACTGCCGATAAGTCCGGTTATTGGAGCCTCCAAGAAGGAATGACACATAGGAACTCCATTCAAAACTTGATGCCTGTCTCGTAACTTCGCCGCTTCTGCTAAAAACGGATTTTCTTCGAGCGTCAATTGTTCACGGGGAATTTTTACGTCAACATTCGATTGAACTTGTCCGGTTCCAAGCCTGATATTGAGGAAGTCAGGATCGCTTAATGTCCTTTCCCAAAGCCTTCTGTCAAGTGTCTCTGCGATTGAGATGCACTCAAGAATACCGGGATTAATCGATGAAAGCGTTGATATGTATTTGGTCTCAGCCTCGTAAATTTCTTTTTCCTTCTCAGCAAGATGTTCATTATATTTCTGACGGATTAATTCTTGAGTTTGGAACCATTTTTTCTTTTGACTGTTGTAATTCACAATCGCCATAATTACTCCGGCCATCGACATTGGTACTGTGTAAAAAAGTGTGTTGACGTTCCGCGTAAAAGTTGCCATTGTAAGCATGACTGTAATCATTATGCCCGGAGGCAACAATACAGAAAGCCATGAAATTGAAGGCCTTGAACCTGAACTCGGCGGCGGCAGAATTTCGACTTCAGCATTCTTTACGGACCTTCGTATTCGAGGTGAACGATAAAACGAGGGAGATAATTTTGGGGGCTGTGGAAATGGCACACTTGCTTGGATAATCTCAGGAGAAAATATAACTTCGCCGGGAGAATTTACAAATCTCAATGCGTCGTTCTTAATTTCAAGTATAAATCCTCCGATGAAAATTAACGTGTCATCATTAAGCTCCTGTTTACCCGAATGAATTAATTTCCCGTCAATGAAAATTCCGTTACGGCTGTGTCGGTCCTTGATGATTAACTTATGAGTTTTGAGGCTCCTGCGTATCACTGCATGCCGAGAAGAAACTAATGGACCCTTCAAGCATATATCATTCTTGGTCGAACGTCCTATTGAGATCTCATGAAGCCTGCTTAAGGATATTATGTTGTTGTTATTGCAGCAGCTTTCAAAGACTGTAAGAGTTGTACGATTAGTGAGGGAAATTGTATCGCCTGCTGAGAGAATTATGTTGACTGACTTTTTCCCCATTATGTTGAACGGAGTGCGAGACAAAATGTTAATTCCGTTATCCGTGAAATTCAAGCTGAGATGATTAGCAAGAAGAGAACTGCCGGGAAGAAGAAGCGTATCATTCTCTCCTGTCCCGACAGTAATATGTTCTCCCTTTTTTAACGTAACCTGCTTGATTTCATTTCCTGTGAGAAAAACGAGCAGATAATTCATGTCAATATACTCAACGTTTCTTGAAGAACTTCACAACATAAACGCCGAATGCTGCGACGAATACGCTTCCGCCAACGAGCCCGAAGCCGGAATTACAGCCTCCCGCAAGAAGCATAAGCAAGATTTTTACGATGTAAACCGTCATACTCTGACTTGCTGATAAAAACATCGTCGCTAAAAATTGTTTAGGCAATGTGTCGAGTTTTACTCCGAACAAATCACTGACTTCTAAAGCTCCAGTTACACCGTTGATTATGGGCATTAATCCGAAAGCAGCCCTAACGGAACTTGTCCTGAAGTCAGAGCCCTCCGCAGCATATAGCTTTAAATCGCTGACTTTCGTACCAACGAGATCATCCGAAACTGTAACTTGAAAAACATACCAGCCGTCTTTTTCAACTTTAATCGTGTTGAGCTTGGCGGCGAATTGACCGTTATCGCTTTCAACCTGCCGTCTCATTGCGTCAGTCGGTTCTGGAGGCTCGGAAGTGTCAAAGTCGTCTTCTGTGAGTAAAGTAATTTCGCTTGGGTCAACGTTCACATTATCAGCAAGATTTTGAATGACCTCATCCGACAACTCAGGAACTGCCTCAATCACACCAATATTAAGCTCCGGATTTTCGTCCGGAACGACATTATCGCCATTATCTGGAATTGGTGAGGGAACGACATTACCATTATCACTGCCGCCGTTATCAGGAACAGGATTTCCATTGTTAAATTGTGTTTTGTCCAAAATCATGAAATTATATCCTGCTGTACTATTATCTGTATCACTCCCGCCGTCATCATACGCTATAATAGCAAAAGAATATCCCGCCGATTGGTTCCCGTTCACAGAATATTCTCTCAGAGTTCCGTATACTCTCGTCGTAATGCCCGTTTCTGATGACAGATATACATCACTTTCCGAATATGCACCGGCTAAATGCCACGAAACATTACCTATGGGATTTTGGGCCGTTAATGTAACACTGAAATTTTCACCCTGATTTACAAAAACGCTCGGTGTGTCTCCTAAAACTTGGGTTATGTCAGAAGTAATTCCTGTGATCGCTAAAGCTGAATTGCTAAAACCAAGAACAAGCATAAAGATACTCATCATTAACGCCGAAAACTTTTTCTTGTTACGCATAAATTTAACACTTTCCCTTCGTGAATTTCGTTGTGAAGATTAACTCTTCTTTTTCCGGTTCTTCTTAGCCGCACGATTTTCCTGAATAAATTTATTCGCCTCCTTCAGTGTGGTAGGTTGAGCCTTATAGCCCTTATGAATGCTTGAGTAATTTCCGCCGTCCTTCATGACTTCAGCGTAACAGAAATCCTTCTGAGCATCCGTAACCTTCACAACAGCAACAAGCGTTAACTTCCTGCCCATTGATGAACCGTCGAGATTTTTTACCTCTTCACCCTCCGAATAAATATTGAACAAAACGCCCGGACCAATTCCCCAGTTTTCGCCGGCATTTAACGTAAGTTCCTTCCTGGTGTTATTTATAACTTGGATATGTTCTCCAGCGAGCTCCTCACGAATATTGAAACTTAACCTGAATACGGCTTCAGCGATCGCGGATTCTTCGAGACCTTCAAATTGTTTGCCCTTGTCAATTTTTATTCCGTAAAAGTTAAACCCGTCGCCCTTCCGTGATGAACTTCCGCTTTCGGAAAATGTCATAATAACTTTGCTGGTTTCTACATCTACTATTCTTATGTCTATTGTTGCAGAAACATCTTGATGCGTTTCACTGAGAAGCCAGAAATCAGTTGTCGAAGTTTTTTTCTCAAGATTTGTAACAGCTCCAAGAAGCATGTATTTACAGGTTATAAGTTTACCGAGTTCGATTACGTCGTCATCTTCAAAGCGTCCGGCTTTAGTAAGATGATGTTCATTTGCAATTTCTTCAATTCGTTCGCGTTCTACGATCATCAGAGATTTGGAATTGGCCAGAGTTCGAGCGAATATATCACCGATTGCCGCCGCCTGTTCTTCAGTAACTCCCTTAGCTTTGGTTGTGAACTTAATCATTCCAAGACGAAGCATGTTCTTATCTTGAGCTTCAGCGGAAAAACTTGATGAGAGTAAAGCCGCAATAAAAAGCAATAAAATAATTTTTCTCATAATTAATCTCCAGTGAGTTTTACTCGTCCCATTTATGAGCTTTAATCCCAGCAACATGTTTCATAACAGCATTACGAGCAGCCGAAGCAAGTATTCCTCCATGAGTTCTCTGATAGCCGCCAATAAAGAAACCCTTATATGTAGCAAGATTACCTTTTGCATCCTGTTGTGAGCTTCCAAGCTGATCTGACGTGTAAACAACTTTTCCTGTCGTGTTGCTGAAAATACGAATTTCCAGAAGGACATATGCTGTCTTTGCGATTGCCGCGTGGCCTATTATTGGAAGCAAGAAACCTTTTGCCTTCTCGTTGTAATAATACAGGGTAATTGCTCCTCTCATCGTGTATTGAGCACTATGAAGTTTCCCAATTTCTAGAACCATTGAGGGATCGACGAGGCCTGATTGACTTAGCTCTAATTCTTCTGAAATGTCCTCAAAACTTTCACGTTCAACAAGCTCAAAAACTCCTGCTTTGTTCAACTCAGTAATCATCATATCCATAATGGCTGAAGCCGGAGCATCTTGTTCTTGAGTTCTGTCCTCGAATGTCCTTACAGCAAGTCTGGGTTGGGCCTCAACAGGATAAACAGCATAGAGAATTACGAGAAACATAATCAATAATTTCATAACATTTCGCATATTACATGCCCCCTTTAAGATTTAGAATAACTGTAACATTCCGTCTTGAATTGCCGCGTCAACAGCTTTTCTCATCGCTTCAGCCTCAGTGTAGCCTACCTGCTTGCTCTCAGAAGTTTTTCCGCCGAGTTTAATTCCGTTGGACCTCACAGCTATAACAGAAACAGATGCCGTGCTCGTGTAAAGTTTAATTCGATTTTCACGCGACTGTTCCGGAACAATATGAGCAATAATCGTTGCGGCAACACTGTAACTCGCGTTAATCTTGAGTATCTTGTCAAATTCTCCGTATAAGGCATATCGTGCGGCTTGAGCTCTGGCAGCAGCTTGACGAATACGACGCATTTTTGCCTCATCAACAACACGATAACCCCGATTTACGAGAATGTTAACGATTGAAGCCTCTGCTCGGGATTTGTACTCGTCCGGACCTTCAACGAGAACTGCAACGTCACCACGCTTCGGCAACACGTGCTTTTCGGATGATGACGATGAAGTTTGTGAGGCTTGAGCTTTACGCTTGGAAGCTGCTTCGACTTCATGACAAGTGAACATGCAAGTTATTACACATAAAACAGAGATAAATCTTAATGCACGCATGAATTTTTCCCTCCTACAATATTATTATCACCATAAGCCTCTGCGTTTTTCCTCTTCCTTGATGAGCTTGCCGGCTATGAAACTTGGTGAAACTCCTTCAATCTCGACTTTGTTATCCTCAAGAAAAGCAGCAAAGTCTTTAGCAATTTTTGAGACATCTAAATTTTCGGGGAAATTCACAACGAGTTCAAGAGTTTTATCCTGATATTTGGCGAGATATTCTCCATTGTAAGAGCGAATAAACTGGTTGATTAAATTTTCGAGTTCGCCGGATTTCCTGAACGATGGGACATCAACAATTTTGACGTTTATTATTGTCGTCTTGGGAACAATAACTTTCTTCTCCTGCTGAACAACAGCGTCAATTGCCCAGTTCGTCATGGAAGTTACGTTGAAGCCGTTTGATGATAAGAATGAAGCAACTTCACGAGCCGTATTCTTTGACGTGAAGACGATCTCGAGCAAATTATCCTTGTATGAACGTTCAAAGATTTCGCCAGTTTCTCCGGCCAATTCACGGAGTTTTCGTTCGATATTCTCAACGTCGCTGAAGATTACGTTCGACAATTTTATGTTAATCGTTACGTCATTATGCCTGGAACCTGCGGAAGCTACACCATAAGCAACTTTATTCAGAATTTGTGAGGCGGCTTTGGACGCTGAGGAACTCAAACAGCGGCTTGCTCCTTCACCAACTGAGCCTGCGGGTTTACGTCCTGTTGATGCTGAGAATGTCCCGGAATTAATTTCCTGAGAAGTCTGCGTAACAATCGCCCTCAATGAAACTGAACCGCTTACACCATAAAGCATAACCCCGTAGACTTTCTGCTTAGCGAATGCTCCTGCTGATGCTTTGCCGATAATTATTATGTCAGCTCTTAAGGCTCTTGCGACTTCGTAAAGTTTTTTCTGGTCGCCCAAGATTTTTGACGTATCAACATCAATAATCTTCTTGGCCTGATCCGGCGTAACGATTGTATAACCGGCTTTCTCGAATACTTGTCGAGTTATTCTGTGTGTCGTTGATGAACCTTGAGATTTTCCGGAAACTTTTTCGTCGACGAGCAATAAAATTCGGGGATTATCGAGGACTTTTACGATGTCTTGACCGATTGAGCTTTTCAGGGCTGATTCACTGATTTTGCAAGTTCCGACAATATGAAGTATTCCGTTTTCGTCAATTTTCTCGTCGTTAATCGTGAAATTTTTTACGAGGCTTGAATATTTTGACGCAACTTTTTCAAGAAGATTTGAGTAACCGGTTTTGTCCCTGAGATTTGGCATGAACTCACTGAAGATTTGATCTACGGCTTCACGATAGGCCATGCGCTTGGCTTCTTCACGAACTGTGTTTTGCTTCCTGTTGTTGACTTCGGCTGAGCCTTTAATGCCATCAACGATATACATACCTTTTTCGATAACGGCTTGTGCTGTGGACGGCACGGGCAAGAGTGAAATAATAAAGATAACCACGCAAAAACTAATTAATATTCTGTTTCTTATCATCAGGCATAATCTCCATCTCATAAAAATGATTTTCAATCCCGAAATATAATAAAGAAAAGAGCAATTAATTTTAGCGTAAAATTATGAATATAGCATTACCGCCAATCTATAAATCTAACAGTTCAGCAAGTTCATTAACATTCAGTCCGGCGCGTATTCCAAATCTCGTCAAGACAAAATCATACTTCGCTGGATCCTCAGGATTTATCGCCCGAAATCCCTCCGTAATCTCAACCGCACACTTCAAATCAGCATTCTTCCGTCTCGTAAATCCCAGCTTCATAGCAATATTATGCATGTGGGTATCAGTCGGAACAATCAAATCTCTCGGCTTCAAAACTTCCCAACCGCCTGGATCTACACAATCACTTCTTACTAACCACTTCAAGAACAAAAATAACCTCTTGCAAGCACTTCCATCATTCGGAGCTGTAACAAGCGAAAATGAGCCGTCTTTCTTGTTACGGGATAAACGTTCGGAAAATTTATCAAGCGCAGAAAATATCTCTTTGTCAGAACTATTCAGGCACTCACTCATAAATACTTCAAGAGAATTATACTCACGCAAAATCTCGCTAATATTCCTCAACAAGTTATTCATGTCATAACTCGTCGTAAATCTATGCTTGAAATTGGCCGGGACAATATCAAATTTATCATTCTCGAGCAAAAATTTATGAGGCTCATTCGTCAGACACGCTAAAATTTTTTCTACACTCTTCATAATCTGCGAAACTCGGCCGTAAGCCAGCGACGAAGCAATAAGCCCGACAATCTCCAAGTCCCTGACATCTTCATAATCATACAGAAAATGCAACGGATCAGGATTAATCAATTCACGACGCTGATATACATAATATAAGCCTTCAAGAAATGCCTTCAATCTCTCATTCATAGTCATAAAAATTAGGGAGAAACTCGAAAGCTCCTCCCCAGCAAAAAATTTTCACCTAACGTGCCGCTAATTCCCGGTCAACAATATACACCGCGTGTTTGTCCGAACCTAAGAACTCCAGCTTTGCAACAATACTGCCGGTGTTGTCCTCTTCTTCCATTTGCTCATTGACGAACCATTGAAGCATTGACTGTGTCGCATAATCCTTCTCGGAAATCGCCAAATCAACGAGCTTGTAAATTCTCGACGTAACGTATTGCTCATGATTATACGCAGTCTTGAACACTTCGAGAGCGTCAGCATAGCTTTCTTTCGGCTTGGCAATCTCCGGAATTATTACTCGTGCACCACGCTCATAAAGATAATCAATGAACTTTTCAGCGTGTTCAACTTCCTCTGAGTATTGCTTCTTCATCCAGTGAGACATCCCATCAAGTCCGGCATCCTTGAAGTAAGCTGACATTGCCAGGTAAATATACGCCGAGTCAAATTCTGCCTTAATCTGGTCGTTAATGGCAGAAGTCATAGCATCAGAAATCTTCATTCTTAAAGATTACGCCTCAGCCTTCCAAAGTCCGTGTTTGTTGCAATACTCACGCATAGTTGAACCGGCTTTTGCACACTCGAAATCAGCAGCAGGCTCTTCACCAGGTTTCAGGAATTGACGGCAGACACGTTCACCGTTGATAACTTCGATCCATTCGATATAATGATCTTCCTGCATTGGGTGAGCAACGCTTCCGACTTTAACTTTTACGCCGTCAAGAACAGGAACGTGCTTTTCAGTAGCCGCATCAGTCGTGTTCTCCTTAAGCTGCCTCATTGCCTCGCCACAGCACGAAAGAGGACCGCCGCCGACATGCATAACTTCAACGATATTACCGCACTTTGCACACTTGAATACGCTTAATTTTTCCATATATAAATTTACCCCCGTAAAAAATTTTTATTAGAATGGTTATAATAATAACTTGTAAGAATTTATCAGGCAAGAATAATTTACGCAAAAAGGATGTATTTTTATCATGAAACGTTCACGAGCTTTTATTTTGACAGAACTTTTAACGGGAATGGCACTTCAAGCAGGATTTCTTCTTGTCCTGTGCACTTCATTCTATATGATGCTGTCATTTTATACACGAACTCAGCAAGTCTTATCGGCACGAGATAAAGGCCAGAGGGTTATTGCATATTTTGACCACAGGATGAGAGGTGCCGGGCTTGGAATGTGGAGATGCAATACCTCAAAGGACGTTCGGGAAGCGTTATGGCCTTTGACAGATCCGAGTAAAAATTTAGGCTTCAAAAATAGGAATTTAGCTCTTCCTGTCGCTGTAACATACTTAGATCAATATACTTTCGATAATAATAATAAAGATTTCAATAACGCGCCTAAAAATATAATCACTAATTCACTTGGCAATCAAGCATACAGCGGGAATATTTTAACGCTTATTTACGCTGAACGTGATACCTCAACAATAAAAAATGGTGCGGATAAAATGAACTTAGTGTTTTCCAGCGAGGATTACGAGCCTATAGAGGTTGGAAAAGGCGGGAAAAACGGCAAATTCAAACTTATAGATGAAGAGATAATCATGAGCAATTCAAATTTTAAAAAAGATAAAGTATTATCTGAGACAAATCCCTACGCCGTAACACGAAGCATCGGAAGACCCTTCCAAGTGAAAGATATTACGTCCGGGAAAAAAAGTAAGTTCGTAATATCTTTAGATAAATCCATTGATGTCCTGCCGATGGACGAACTTTTATATCTAAAGTGTGTAAGAGTATTCGTTGAAGGTACAGGAGTGGACAGCAACTTTAAATATCAGAATTTGACATCAAAATGGAGCGCTAAAATCCCTTACGAAAAAGGAATTCTTGAGATTTACATGGAACTTGACACTGTAACAAAAATTTTTGACTTGTACGTCCTCTCAACCGGCGGCGAAGATAAATCCGTTACTCGTACAAAGCCCGAAAATTGGCCGGATAATGCCCGCTGGAAAAATGAATACTTAAACCACGCGTTTTATGTCTCTCATGCTTCGTGGAAATTGCATAATCTGGAGAATATCAGGCTTTAACTTGATAATAAACTTTCTAGAGCTTCATCAATGTGTGAGGCTCTAATTATCTTTATCCCCGAAAATTTTACGTTCTCCCTTGAACTAACAATCGCCGTATGAAATCCTAATCTCGCGGCTTCCTTCAAGCGTAAATCAATTCGTGTAACTGGTCTGACTTCTCCGGCAAGTCCAACTTCACCGAGCCAGCATGTTCCGGATTGAAGCGGCTTATTCCTGAGGGCTGAAGCTATAGCCGCACACGATGGCAAATCCGCGCTGGGGTCTTGCAGTGATAATCCTCCGGCTACGTTGATATATAAATCGTGATTATTCGTTGAGATATTACAGCGTCTATCAATTACGGCAGTGAGAAGCTGAAAACGATTAAGCTCAATTCCTCGTGATGTTCTTCTTGGATAAGGAAATATAGTTTTCGCGGCTAACGTCTGAATTTCGGCAGCCAACGGAGTATTTCCCTCTAAAGCTATCGTCATAGCAACGCCGGCAACAGAGACATCATCACGGTTCCAATATAACCCGCTTTTGTCGATAACTGGGATTAAGCCGTCTTCGTTCATCTCGAAAATTCCGAGTTCGTCAGTGCTTCCGTAACGATTTTTCACGGCTCGTAACATCCTGTAAGACGAATAGCCTTCACCCGAAAAGTTCAAGACAGTATCAACCATATGTTCAAGCATCATAGGCCCGGCAATTTTCCCGTCCTTCGTGATATGACCGATTAAGACGGCAGGAATATTTTTCTCACGGGCTTTGTCGATAACTCTTTGAGCAACTTCACGAACCTGTGTAACTGTTCCAGGCCAGCCGGAAGAATTATCAACACTCATAGCTTGAACACTGTCGAGTACGAAAAAGACAAAATTATTCTCGTCAAGATTTCTTAAAGCGTCGTCAAGTTCCGAACCTGAATACAAATATAAATTTTCCGATGACGTGTTAATCCTTGAAGCCCTCAAAGCAACTTGCGCGTCGCTCTCCTCACCTGAAATATACAAAACTGGAGAATTATAATTTTTCGCGACACTTCCAGCGGCTTGAAGAAGGAGCGTAGATTTTCCAATGCCCGGCTGTCCTCCGATTAAGACAACTCCGCCCGGAACTAATCCGCCGCCTAATACTCGGTCAAGCTCACTAATTCCCGTCGAAATTCGCTCAGGAGCTTTCACGTTTAACGCGCTGATAATCTTTACTCGCTGTGAATTTTTCCCCGATGATGAGGCTTCAGAAGGCTTAACCTCAGGCAAAATCTCAAGAGTCCCCCAAGAATTACACGAAGGACATTTGCCGGTTTTTGTCGTCGTAACATGTCCGCATTCTGAGCAGATATATTTTGTGATTTGTGAATGAGCCATGCCTTATAATTCATGAAGTGAGGGATTTGCTTCAACATCCAGCCCTCTGCCTTCACCACGAAGCCACGCATTATGTCCAGCCATCGCAATCATCACGGCGTTATCCGTGCACCTGTTCAATTTTGGAAGCCATGTGTGAAAATTCTTGTTAGTGCTTAAAGTTTCTCGTAAAGTGCTGTTAGCTGAAACTCCTCCGGAAATCGTAATATTCCTCAGGCTGGTTTGTCTAGACGCAAGAGAAATCTTATTCGTAAGTGCCTCGACGACTGCACGCTGAAACGACGCGCATAAATCATTCACGGGGATTTTCTCTCCGGCTTCCTGAAACTTTTTCACTTGCCACAATAACGCCGTCTTTAATCCGCTGAAGCTGAACTCAACTTTTTGCGTATTCTTCAACGGTACGGGAAAATCGAAGGCGTGTGAATTTCCAGTTTTCGCGAGCTTGTCAATCTCAGGACCTCCAGGATAAGGCAAGCCCAAAATCTTAGCAGCTTTGTCGTAGGCTTCTCCGGCAGCATCATCGCGAGTTTCTCCCAGCAATTTATATTTCCCGAACGCTTCAACGTCAATAATCTCCGTGTGTCCTCCTGAGACGATTAACGACAAAAACGGAGGCTTCAAGTCCTCAGAGTCAACGAGCGGCGCGAATAAATGTCCCTCAAGATGATTTACGCCGATTAACGGGACATTCCAGACTTGCGAGAGTGCTTTTGCCGTCTGAACCCCGACGATTAACGATCCCATAAGGCCGGGACCTCGTGTTACTGCGATTAAGCCTAAATCTTGGCCGGAAATTTTGCATTCACGAAGAGCCGCGTCAACAAGAGGCAGTAAATTTTCCAGATGCTTACGGGCCGCAAACTCCGGGATTACTCCGCCGAATTTCGAGTGGTCTTTAATCTGGCTCGATAAATATTCACACAAAACTTCACGGTCATCACGAATAATTGCAACGCCGGTATCATCACAGCTAGTTTCAATTCCAAGTGTCAGCATAATTTTTATTCTTACATGAACGAATTATCCTGAACAAATTCAGGCCACGAATGATTAACAAAATCATCATAGTCATCAAATAACGGCGGCGAAATAATATCATCGTTGAAGATAAATTCCTCGAAGCCGTTTAACGCAATTTCTCCAAACCATAAATTATTATCACATTCACGATTATGCGAAAACATTAACATTTTATCAGCCTCCTTAATGTCGCAACAGCTTCACACGTCATCGATAAGCCTCGTCCTGCGTCGTCAAGAGTTTCTGCCGATTTGAACTTGAGATTTAACGGGAAAAAACGGGACAAATTATTAATGATTTCATCACGGTATTTATTCAGTCTGGGAACCTGAGCGATTACTACAACGTCGACAAATTCAACTTCCCAGCCTTCAGCCTTAACACGTCTCATTACGTCTTCAAGCAAAGCTACACTGTTAATGTCATGAAATCTCTCGTCATTGGCCGGAAATAAATTCCCAATGTCTGGAAGTCCCGCAGCTCCTAAGATTGCGTCCATGATTGCGTGAGTTAATAAATCTGCGTCAGAATGTCCGAGAAGTCCCAAGTTCGAATTAATATTTATGCCGCCTAAGATTAATTTTCGTCCGGGAACTAATTTATGAACGTCATAGCCCAAACCAGTACGAGTAATTTTTTGTTCGGTCAAGGCGCGCGCGATTTGCATATCTTCAGGCCAGGTAATCTTGAAATTCAATCTTTCTCCCTCAACTTTCACGAGTTCATATCCCAAATTTTTCCAGGCTTCAGCTTCGTCCTTAGCTTTCGGATTTTCCCTGACAGCTTCGATTAATTTTAACCGGTGAAAACATTGCGGAGTTTGTGTGATATAAAGCCCGTCGCGATTTACACACGAGATTTCTTCATCATCAACTTTCTTGTCAATCCGTTTCAGGGCATCAGCAACAGGCAGAACGGGAATTACTCCTTTATCCTCGCTGACATTTTCCATCAACGAACGAAACAATTTCATACTGGCAAAAGGACGTGCAGCATCATGAACTAAAACGTAATCACTCTCGGCCAATTCCAAACCGTTCAAGACTGACAGAGCGCGTTCACTTCCTCCGTGAGTAATCTTGATATTTCCGGAATGAGCAAAATTTTCTCGTTCAAGATTTTCATCTTCGGGGATTACAAGAATAACTTCATCGCATAAATCTTGAGCTTTTTCCGCACTCCATCGCCATAACTCACGGCCAGCAAGTTTGATAAACTGTTTCTTCTCGCCAAACCTTGAGCCTTTTCCGCCGGCAACGATTATAAACGCAAAACTTTTCATGATTA
>ERZ842401.2074-NODE-2074-length-27362-cov-5.001501_pt1 | contig 27362 bp, 23 predicted proteins | sample MGYA00521270_ERZ842401 | MGnify/ENA primary metagenome ERZ842401 (study PRJEB31892, sample SAMEA3878208) | bioreactor metagenome | biome: Moose rumen | place: Sweden | collected 2011-10 | study: EMG produced TPA metagenomics assembly of the PRJEB12797 data set... | reverse complement strand
TAATAACACCTTCAAAAGAACGCGAAATACTTTATAAACTGGCTGCACTTTCATAGCAGTAAAGGCGTTGCGTCGGTTTGACAAGTGGGAAGTTTGAGTTTTTAATTAAAGATGATAGCAAGAAGATGATATCAAAAAGACGATATCAAAAATATGATATCAAAAAGATGATATTAAAAAGATAATATCAAAAATATGATATCAAAAAGACAATTTCAAAATGAAAATATCCAAAAGATAATATGGGGGAGGATTGTTATGAAAAAAGATTTAAGAAAATTTACTGTGTTTATGGTACTTGCCATTGTTATGTTGGTAACGGGATGTGGTTCGTCTTCGAGCGATTTTGGTACGTCTACATCTTATACAAATAAAAATGCAAGTTCGTCCGAAGGTTTTTATATTTCAGAGTCGGCGCAGTACGATAGTCTTGAAAGTTATGATTACGAATATGATGATTATTCTATTGAAACCACGGAAGAATCCACAAGTGTAGATGAGACTGCACAAACTTCTGATAGAAAGCTCATCACTACAGTTTCGATAGATGCTGAAACGCTTGACTTTGATAAAACTACGGCGTGGGTTGAATCAAGGACAAGTGAACTTTTGGGATATATTGAGAGTAGTAGTATTTCTATAAGTGGAGGGTATTATAACGACAGCACATATACAGATCTTCACTATGCTATATATACAATTCGTATACCTGAAGATGAGCTTGACAACTTCCTCTTAGATGTTGAAAGCAAAACTAATGTCACATCTAAGACGAAGAGTGTAGAAGATATAACACTTACATATACAGACATAGTAGCGCGTCAGGATGCTTTGGAGGCAGAAAAAAAAGCACTTGAAAAGCTCATGGATAGGGCGGAATCCATGGAAGATATTATTACTATACAGTCTGAGCTTACAGATGTTCAATATCAGATTGATTCTATCAAATCACAGCTTCGTACATATGATAATAAGATAGATTACAGTACTATTTATCTTGAAATCGAAGAAGTTGAACCGGATAATCTTACAGTCACTGAGAAAAAATCTATAGGGCAGAGAATTAAAGATGAATTTGTTTCAAACTTGAAAGGCACAGGTGAATTCCTTCTGGAAGTGGGTATTGCTATCATTGTAAATTTACCACAGCTGATACTCATTTCCGTTGTGATAGTTGTAATTGTTTTGATTTTAAAAAAGAGAGTTAAGGGAAATAGAAAACAGAGAAAATCTAAGCTTTTTCGCAAAAATAAAGGACAAGATACTCCGGCAAATTTGAATGATGAACCAAATAAACAGGAGAAGCAGGATGATAAGCAGCCAGATAAGAATAAAAATAACGAAAAATAAGGAAAGATAAGAAAGACAAGAAAGACAAGAAAAACAAGAAAAACAAGAAAAACAAGATTGACAAGATAGATAAGGTAGATAAGGTAGATAAGGTAGATAAGGAAACCAAGAACGATAAGGGAAACAAGGGAAACAAGGAAAACAAGGAAAACAAGGAAAACCGGAAAAATTAAGAAAATCAAAAGTGTTATGAAGGCAAAGAGAACTATATAGATCCTAAAATGTTAGATTTAAAGGAAGGTAATCTATGGAAGCTAAGAAATCGCCAAGGGACATTGTAATAGATCGTATTACAGAAATGATAATTACAGGTCAGTACAAGCCTGATGATCAGCTCCCTCCGGAAAGAGATCTGGCTAAGAGTATGGGTATAAGTAGAAATTTGTGCTCGGATGTAATTCACGAGCTCGAAAAACGCGGTCTTGTAATTGTAGTTCCAAGGCAAGGCGTATTTGTTAATGATTTTAGGGCGTCCGGTAATATATATACACTTGAAGCTATTATGGAGGCGGATTTTCCTATTGGAAGCAAAGAAATTGAGTCTGTGGTTGAACTTGGATGGTATATGGCAGAGCTTACATGCAAGCGTGTTATAGACTGTGCGACAGATGCTCAGATAGCCGGCCTTGGAGATTTTATAGATAAGGTTCTTGAAACATCTGATCCTTTAGAGGCTGCAAAACTTATCTATGAATATTATCATGAGCTTGCTGTACTAAGTGGTAATACTATAGTACCGATGGTTATAGCGGGTTTTAAGACTCCAATGATAAATTTGTGGGCAAGATATGTTCAAAGTAACGGGATAGAGCGGTTATACAAGGGACTTGCGGAAGTGTATTTCTTTATTAGCAATAGGGATGTTGACGGTGTTTTGAAACAAATAAATCAGACTATGGGAGATATAAATGACGGCGACAAGGGACTTTACAAGGACAATTAATATTTTAGGAGATTCAAATGCTTGTACACAATGAAGAAGACTTTAAATATATAATGCAGGATTTTGAGAAGTACTATATTGGGGCGAGATATAGCTATAATGAGCTTATGGATTCTTCATTTGTTCCTTTTAAATTTAAAACGATAATTGAGAGATATATTGCAAAGGATATAGACAAAAATATAACTCTTGAAAATCATCTATATTCTATCACGGATGAAGATTTTGATTATCGGGTATACAAACAGTTAAGGTTGAGGCTTAGATGTTCTGTTCTTGCAAAAGAACACGAAGACGATCGTGAAGATAAATATTGTGAAAAAATATATACTATAGATAAACTTGTGAAGCTTTCATCTGCTGAAAAAGAGGGTAAAAAGCTTGTTATAAGAGAACTTATCCTATCTAAACTAGCACTTATGATATTTCAAGTATAATTGTAACTTCCCACATCGAAAACGGTGCTTGCTCCAGCTAGGATTCGAGGTGTCAGCCACAAAATAGATGGTGGGGCAAAAAACCTAACTCATGGAAACGCTTTCCATGAGTTAGGAGCTCTTTTGTCCCGCCATCTATTTCGTGACTGACACCTCGCATCCTAGCTGGAGCAAGCACCATTTTCGATGTGGGAAGTTTGAGTTAATTATTAGAAAGGCTGTTGAAATCTTTGAAAAAAGCGGGATAGGATATATCTACGCACTTTTCGTCTTTGATTTTAGTCTCGCCTTCTGCAACGAGTGATGCTACAGCAAAACTCATGGCTATACGATGATCCTTGTATGAGTTTATTACTGCGCCGTGGAGAGGTTTGCCGCCATTTATTATCATTCCATCATCTGTTGCTGTAATGTCAGCTCCCATAGCCTTGAGGTTTGTAACGATGGTATCGATTCTGTTACTTTCCTTGACTTTGAGTTCTGCGGCATCTTTTATGATTGTCTTACAGTTGGATACAGCAGCGAGAACTGCAAACATAGGTATTTCATCAATCATAGTCGGAATCATTTTTCCGCCAAGCTCAAAGGTATCATTGTTGGGACTATGGAGTTCAGAGTATCTGACAAGTATATCAGCCCTTGGTTCCATATCATTGTTTTCGTTGTAGAGAGTAATATCTGCACCCATCTGTTTAACAGCTGCCAGAAAACCTGCGCGTGTACTGTTAATACCAACATTATGGATGAGGATTTCTGATCCCGGAACCATTAAAGCTGCTGCGATGAAGTATGCAGCAGAACTAATGTCGCCCGGAACATTGACCTTTCTTCCGTAAAGGGGCATTCCGGGATGAAGCACAGCAGCCGATGGACCGTAACGTGTTACATCATTATGAACATCAGCACCGAAATATCTGAGCATTATTTCTGTATGGTTTCTGGAAAGTGCAGGTTCGTGTACTACAGTATCTCCTTGAGCATAGAGACCGGCCAGGAGGATACATGATTTGACCTGAGCAGATGCCACAGGATTATGATAAACGATTCCGTGGAGCATATGACCGCCTTCTATATGGAGCGGACAGCATCCGTTATCTTTTGTGCTTGTAACAGATGCTCCCATGTCAGACAGAGGTCTTATGATTCTGTCCATAGGCCTTTTTTCGATAGATTCATCACCTGTTATGTCACTGTCAAATTTTTGAGCAGCAAGAATGCCTGACATAAGTCTTGTTGTAGTGCCGCTATTGCCAGTATAAAGCGATGTTGTCGGCTCTTTGAGTCCATGAAGACCTTGCCCGTGTACAGTGATTGTAGGAACACCGTTTACAGGCCTGTCTGAGTGTTCGATTAAAACGCCAAGTTTTCTGAAACAGTCGATAGTTGACAGGCAATCAGCTCCGTTCAGAAAGCCTGTGATCTGCGAAGTTCCTTCTGCAAGAGCAGCAAACATTACGCTACGGTGTGATATTGATTTATCGCCCGGGATATAGACTTCACCTTTGAGAGGCTTTGTCGTATTTTTGAATTTGATCATATAAACCTGCCTTTTGTGAGTTTTAGTAGTATGAAACAGATAATTGCTTGTAGAAATAACCACTTAGGAAATACTGTATCCGTGCGATTTCAAAAGTGCAATAGATTCAAGCTGGTCATGTTCATTGCTTAACTCTATCTGTAGACTTCCGCTTTGATATTCACGGTTATGAATAATTCCTATGTTTTTGATGTTGATATCGTGATGCGCAAGAAGCGTTGCAACGGTTGCAAGGACACCGGGCTGATCAGCGATATCAATATGAACTGTATATACCTTTTTGATAGGACCGCCGGAAGATTCAATAAAGGATTCTCGATATTCTCTTGCTTCGTTAAAAAAGCGTATTATTGAATCTCCTTCTTTTGAATCAATCTGTTCTTTGATCTTAATAAGGGAATCTATATAATCGCCCAAAAGCTTTGATATGTTCTGAGTATTGGTAAGGCATATCTGTTGCCACATTACAGGTGAAGAAGAGGATATTCTTGTGATATCCTTGAACCCGCCTGCTGCAGTCAGCTTCATAAGTCCGTTTTCCGAATCGGAATTTTTGACAAGGTTAACAAGGGAGGCAGAGACAACATGAGGGACGTGTGATATTGCTGCAACAATATAATCATGTTGTTTGAAGTCCATTACAAGGGGAATGGCGCCCATGCTTTTTACAAGATCATAAAACGAACTTAATTTTTCTTCGCCAATTTGTGGGGTCTTGGTAAGTATGTAGTATGCGTTTTCCAAAATGATTGGTTTAGAATTTATATAGCCGATTCTTTCGGTTCCGGCCATTGGATGACCTCCAATGAAATTTGCATCAAGACCTAAATCGTGAATATGGTCATGAATCTGTGTTTTGACAGAACCAATATCGGTGAGAATTGCATCTTTTTTCAAAAAATTTTTAACTTTATCTGAATTCTCTATATTTATTTGAACAGGGGCACACAAGAAAATGTAGTCACATTCCAGAAAATGCTCATCGATAGAAGTACATATTTCATCAGTGATGCCATCGGCTTTGGACATTTCAAGAGTTTCCTTGTTTACGTCATAAGCAACGATTTTGAGATTTTTATTTCCATTTTTAAGAGCTTTGGCCATTGAACCGCCAATAAGACCAAGACCTATAAATCCGCAAGTTATATTATTCATGTATGCTTATCCAAAGTTGTATGATATGAACAAAGCCAGAATACAAGCTTTGCCTAGAATAGTTACAATTTTTTTTACTATAACACTTTAAAACACGAAAAACAACAACAAAAAGATATTGTTATGAGAAAAAGTGAATGTTCAAAAAAACGTTTTGGAGTAAATGCACATTTTTCTTGCTATTCTAAGCGAAAGTTTGTAAAATATATACATGGGAGATATTGGAGGAGAATCTTTTTTTATCTGCATTATACCCAAAATAATTACATACTGGAGGACAGGATATGAACGTTTACACCACTGACAAGATTCGTAACGTTGTGTTGCTTGGACATGGAAGTAGCGGTAAGACTACTCTTGCAGAAGCAATGTGCTACCTCTCCGGCGTTACGTCCAGACTTGGATCTATCGATGACGGTAATACCGTAAGCGACTTCGACAAGGAAGAGCAAAAACGTAAGATTTCCATTAGTACGTCTACTATCCCTCTTGAATGGGATGGATGTAAGATCAATATTCTCGATACTCCCGGCTTTTTTGACTTCGTTGGTGAAGTTGAAGAGGCAATAAGTGTAGCTGATGCAGCAATAATTGTTGTATCCGGCAAGAGTGGTATAGAAGTAGGAACACAGAGAGCATGGGATTTGTGTGAAGAGTACAATATTCCTCGAATGATCTATGTTTCGGATATGGATATAGATGAAGTTTCTTATCGTCAGGTCGTCCAGGACTTAGTTGATAAATTTGGCAAAAAGATTGCGCCGTTCAACCTTCCTATTCGTGAAGATGAGAAGCTTGTCGGATATGTCAACGTAATTCAGGAGAAGGCTTTCCGCTGGGAGAATAAGGAAGCGACTCCTATCGATGTTCCCGAATACAGCAAAGAATATCTTGCATCATACAGGGATACCCTTATGGAAGCTGTAGCTGAGACGAGCGAAGATCTCATGGATCGTTATTTTAATGGTGAGACTTTCTCGGAAAATGAGATACGTTCTGCACTCAGGACCAATGTTTGTGATGGAAGTATTGTTCCTGTGGAACAGGGATCATCGATTTTCTGTGAGGGTGTGTATACACTTCTTGACGATATTGTGAAGTACATGCCAAGTCCTGAGAATCGCAAGATGAGTGGTATTAATACCAAGACTAACGAAATATTTGAAGCTAATTTCGACTTTTCAAAACCAAAGACAGCATTTGTTTTTAAGACAATCATTGATCCGTTTATCGGTAAATACTCTCTTGTTAAGGTTAGATCAGGAGTTCTTAAGACTGACGATGTTCTGTACAATCCTAATAAGGACGAAGAAATTAAGATTGGTAAGCTTTATATACTAAGAGGTAACAAGACAGAAGAAATTGGCGAAGTTCATGCCGGTGATCTGTGTGCACTTGCCAAGCTTGATATAGCAACGGGTGATAGCCTTGCTACAAAGGCAACTCCCGTACAGTATGCAAAGATGAATATCTCAACACCATTTACATGTCAGAGATATCATGCACAGAACAAGGCTGATATTGATAAGATAGCGCAGTCTCTTGCTAAGCTCCAGGCAGAAGATCCTACGATGAGAGTTGTCAATGATGCAGAGAATCATCAATCTTTGATATACGGTATGGGTGATATGCATATTGATGTTATTGCATCAAAACTCTTAAATGAATACAAGGTTGCCGTTGACCTTACAAAACCTAAGGTTGCTTTCCGTGAGACTATTCGCAAGAACGCAGATGTTGAATCCAAGTACAAGAAACAGACCGGCGGACACGGTCAGTATGGTCACGTAAAGATGCGTTTTGAGCCACTTGGAGATGTTACCAAGGCGTATGAATTTACAGAGGAAGTTGTAGGAGGTGCTGTTCCTAAGAACTACTTCCCAGCTGTAGAGAAGGGTATTGCGGAGTCTGTTTTGAGAGGACCTCTTGCAGCATATCCTGTTGTTGGTGTAAAAGCTACACTTTATGATGGTTCTTATCATCCGGTTGATTCATCCGAGATGGCTTTCAAGGTTGCTGCTAGGCAGGCGTTTAAGGATGCATTTATGAAGGCAACACCTGTTCTGCTTGAGCCTATTGTATCTTTGAAGGTTACCGTTCCGGATAACTTTACAGGTGATGTAATGGGTGATCTTAATAAACGTCGTGGTCGTGTAACCGGCATGAATCCTATAGGCGGTGGTAAACAGGTGATCGAAGCTGATGTGCCTCAGATGGAATTGTATGGTTATTGCACACAGCTAAGATCTATGACAGGTGGTGCAGGTGACTATTCATTCGAGTTTGCTCGTTATGAACAGTGCCCTTCAGATGTTCAGGCTAAGGAAGTTGAAGCAAGGGCAGCTAAGGTTGCAGCTGAAAGCGAATCGGATGACTAAAGCTTTTTTAGAGAAGGAAAAGATTTAATTTGAACTAAAAGATTTTTACGAAGAATAGTTCGTTAAATGGGGAAAAGGATTTAGAAAAATAATAAAAGTATAGTAAAAGAAGGTTTGACGGTAGGGTGTCAAACCTTCTTTTACGTTTTCAAGCTCAAACTTAACTTTTTATATGAATTTCATCGACTGTTGATACTGTAATAAAGGCTTTTTCATCGAATGAATCGATTATAGTTCTTAGTTTTCTAAGTTCAAAATAGGTCACATAGCAGATGACTGTTTTGTTTTTACCGGCGATTGCTCCATAGGAATTCATAACTGTACAGGTTTTCTTCATCTCATTTTTGATTTTGTCTATCATATTGTCAGGGTTCTTTGTGATAATATTGACACACTTAATTGATTCAAAATGATCGGTGAAGTGGTCAATTATGGCAGTTGCAACTATATAAACAAGGAGTCCTAAAAGAGCACTGTTCTGGTTCAATAGAAAAAATGCTGCTGTATATACCATGATGTTGAATGCTACCAGAATAGATGTCATACTGATATTCTTGCCGGTCTTTTCTGAGACTTTGTCTACAACTATGTTGGCAAGTATTTCTGAACCATCAATACAGCCTCCGAATCTTAATATAAGCGATAGACCTGCACCGAGTATGGCACCTCCGAAGGCTACAGCTATAAAGTGCTCTGTATCAAGCTCAAAGGGAACTTTTTCAAATACGTCAAGACCTATTGTATAAATTGCTGTCCCAAGAAGGGCTCTGGCTGTGAACTGGCTTCCCAAGAAAAAGAAGCCTGCGATAATAAATGGCACAAATGCACCAAATACACATATTGAAAGGTTGAAACCCGTGAGTTTACTGATAATAATACCAATTCCGGCGGTTCCGTAATCTATCGCATCATTCGGAAGAAGTATACAGGCTACTGAGAAGCTTGCCATCAGAGCACCGATAATTATGAGCATTAGAGATATGATATCAGAATATCTTTTAGTGTTATTTCTTTTCATAAAGGTCTCCTTTGGATTTGAGTAGTATAAAAAGAGTTAAGGCTTATATAAAATGTTATGACTTCTTAAATGTAAAGTTTAGAGAGCACGTATTTTGTGCGCTTGTGAATAAGTAGTCAAATAAATCCGTCGACGAAGGCGATTAAAACTGCTTATTTGATACATTCCGGATTTTGTATTTTTAGAATGTGCAATATTAGAAAAAGATATTATAAAAAACGTAGATGTAGAGACTTTTTTTCAAATCGTATAATAATAAGATACACTATACAGAATTAATATTACAATAAAAAAATATAGTAAATACATAGAAAAGACATGAAAATCGCTGCCTTGACACTAATCGTATGATTGTATACAATTATACGCAAGTAAAATTTTAACACTTTAATCAGTTGATTTATCTATTCTTAGTATCACGGAGGCAGCTGCAATGAAGCAGGATAATAACGCATTCCAAAATCGTCCGGTGTCGATGAATTCCAAGAACAATCTCTTACAGATTGAAGAGCATATGTACATTCTTGATGATGTGCAAAAGCCGAATGTCTTTCGAAACATGTTTCCTTATGAAGAAATTCCCAAAATTCCTTTCAATGATCGTATTGTTCCTCATAATATGCCTAAAGATATATGGATTACAGATACCACATTTCGAGATGGGCAGCAGTCGCGTGCGCCGTATACGACAGAGCAGATAGTTACAATTTATGATATGCTTCATGAACTTGGCGGCCCCAATGGAATGATTAGAGCCTCGGAATTCTTCTTATATAGTAAAAAGGATCGAGATGCAGTTTATAAGTGCCTTGAGAAAGGATATAAATTTCCCGAAGTAACAAGCTGGATTCGTGCAAGCCAGGAGGACTTTAAACTTGTAAAAGAGATTGGTCTTAAGGAAACCGGAATATTGGTTTCTTGCTCTGATTATCATATTTTCTTAAAGCTTAAGATGACGAGAAGACAGGCGATGGAACATTATCTGTCGGTTATAAGATCTTGTCTGGATGAAGGCATCAGCCCAAGATGCCATCTGGAGGATATAACACGCGCAGATATATATGGTTTCGTAGTTCCATTTTGTATAGAACTTATGAAATTAAAAGATGAATATAATATCCCAATTAAAGTTCGTGCATGTGATACAATGGGATACGGCGTCAATTTCTCCGGTGCGGTTATTCCGAGAAGTGTACAGGGTATTATTTATGCACTTAATACTAACGGCGGTGTTCCATCTGAACTTATGGAGTGGCATGGTCATAATGACTTTTATAAGGCTGTTACTAACTCGACAACGGCTTGGCTCTACGGATGTAGCGGTGTTAACTGTTCCCTCTTCGGAATAGGTGAGAGAACCGGCAATACTCCTCTTGAGGCTATGGTTTTTGAATATGCTCAGCTAAAAGGAACACTTGATGGAATGAACACGCAGGTTATTACTGATCTTGCAGAATATTATGAAAAAGAAATAGGATTTAACATTCCACCTCAGACTCCTTTTGTAGGCAAGAATTTCAATGTTACAAGAGCCGGCATACATGCGGATGGTCTTTTGAAAAATGAGGAGATTTACAATATTTTTGATACTGATAAGTTCCTTAGAAGACCACCGATAAGCGCTGTTAGTAATACTTCAGGGCTTGCAGGTATAGCTCATTGGATTAATATTCATTATCATCTCAGAGATGAAAAGGCACTTAATAAGAAATCTCCACTTGTTGTAAAAGTTAAGGAATGGGTCGATGCGCAATATGCTGATGGTCGTGTAACCGTTCTTACAGATGATGAGCTTGTTTGGGAGATTGATAAATTGCAACAAGAACTTGGCGCTTTAATAGATTGATATTCGCGGAGGTATTATGACTACAAATGAACTAAGTCCCGAGGAAATGGACAAATACTCACTTAGAGGCAGAGTGTTCCATAAGATTCGTGAAGACATTTTAAGCGGCAAATACAAAGATAATGAAGAACTCAAGGAGGTTGCTATTGGCAAAGAACTTGGCGTTTCAAGGACTCCTGTTCGGGAAGCTTTCAGGCAGCTTGAACTTGAAGGGCTTATTAAAATCATCCCTAATCGCGGAGCTTATGTTACGGGAATACATGCTAATGATGTAAAAGATATATATATGATTCGTTCAAAACTTGAGGGACTTTGCGCAAGGTGGGCATGCGAGCATATTTCCAAAGAGCAAATGGAGGAGATGGAAGAAGTTGTATATCTTTCGAAATTTCATGCTTCAAAAGGGCATATGGATCAACTTGCAGAGCTTGACAGCCGTTTTCATACTATATTATATGAATCATGCAATTCCAAAATGCTTGAACATACGCTTAAGGACTTCCATCAATATGTACTTAGGATCAGACAGAAGACTTTATCAACAAACAGGGGTCCAAAATCCAACAAAGAGCATGAACAGATTATGCTTGCCATCAAGGACAAGAATGCCGATCTTGCAGAACAGCTTGCTAATCAGCATATGATCAATGCATACTCCAATATGGTTAAATATGGATTATATGATTTGTATAGTGATGATAATGATGATGTGAATTAAATATGCAATAGATGCATAGAACTATGAAAATCAAGATGTAGATATATAATAGATATAGAAGTATCACAAAACAGGAGAGAATTATATGGCTAAAATCAAAATGACTACACCTATAGTTGAGATGGATGGAGATGAGATGACCAGAATTCTCTGGGCTCTTATTAAGGAACATCTTATTACGCCTTTTGTCGATCTTAAAACCGATTATTATGATTTGGGACTAAAGCATAGAGATGAAACTGATGACAAGGTTACAGTGGATTCTGCCAATGCTACGTTACATTACGGTGTTGCTGTTAAGTGTGCTACCATAACACCTAATGCGGATAGGGTAAAAGAGTATAATCTGAAGAAGATGTATAAGTCCCCCAATGGTACAATTCGTGCAATTCTTGATGGAACTGTTTTTCGTACGCCCATTATGGTTAAGGGGATTGAACCTAATGTCAGAACATGGGAAAAGCCTATAACGCTGGCTCGTCATGCGTATGGTGATGTTTATAAAAATACTGAGATAAAGGTTCCGGGTGCAGGTAAGGCAGAATTGTTGTTCACAGGATTGGATGGGCAGGAAATAAGGAAAACTATCCACGAATTTGATGGCCCTGGAATAATTCAGGGTATACATAATACGGATAAATCAATAGAAAGCTTTGCGCACAGCTGCTTGCAGTATGCACTGGATACCAAAATGGATCTTTGGTTTGCAACCAAGGATACTATAAGTAAAACTTATGATGCAGATTTCAGAGCTGTCTTTGATAAAATATACGAAAAAGAATATAAAGACAAATTTGAAAAGGCTGGTATAACATATTTTTACACATTGATAGATGATGCTGTGGCTAGAGTTATGAAATCTAAAGGTGGCTTTATCTGGGCTTGTAAGAATTATGACGGCGATGTTATGAGCGATATGGTATCCTCGGCATTTGGTTCTCTTGCTATGATGACTTCTGTCCTTGTATCACCAAGTGGGGTATATGAATTCGAAGCAGCTCACGGAACTGTTCAAAGACATTATTATAAGCATCTCAAGGGAGAGGAGACATCAACTAACCCTGTTGCCACCATCTTTGCATGGACCGGAGCACTCAGAAAGCGCGGTGAACTTGACGACAATAAGGAACTAATAGAGTTTGCGAACAAGCTTGAGAAGGCGACACTTTCTACTATTGAAAGCGGCAAGATGACAGGCGATTTAAAGCTTATGACAACACTTGAAAATGCTCAGAAACTTAATACAGAAAACTTCATTCTTGCGATAAAAGATACACTTGAGAATATGTGAACTGCATCAGCAAATAGTAGATAAGGACTTAATGGAAAGGATCTAAAATGGATTACGCTAATGTTTCACTTGAAAAGCATTACGAATGGAAAGGAAAGATCGAGGTTGCCCTTCGTGCTCCTGTTGATTCATCAGAGGCGCTGAGCCTAGCTTATACCCCTGGAGTAGCTCAACCCTGTCTTGAAATTCAGAAGGATATAAACAAAAGCTATGAGCTTACAAGACGCTGGAATACAGTCGCAGTTATAACTGATGGGACTGCTGTTCTGGGGCTTGGAGATATAGGCCCTGAAGCTGGAATGCCTGTTATGGAAGGCAAGTGTGCCCTATTTAAGGCGTTTGGAGATGTCGATGCAATCCCTCTTTGTGTGAGAAGTAAGGATGTTGATGAAATCGTTAAGACAGTATCTCTTCTCTTGGGATCATTTGGTGGTATTAACCTGGAAGATATTTCAGCTCCAAGATGCTTTGAGATTGAAGAAAAACTTAAGGAAGTAAGTGATATCCCGATTTTTCATGATGATCAGCATGGTACAGCAGTTATCACACTTGCCGGTCTTATGAATGCGCTTAAAGTTGTTGGAAAGAAAATTGAGGATATTAAGATTGTAACAAGCGGCGCAGGAGCTGCCGGAATTGCAATTATTAAGCTCCTTATGGCAATGGGACTTAAAAATGTGGTAATGACGGATCGTAAAGGCGCAATATATGAAGGAAGAGAAGGCCTTAATCCTATCAAAGAAGAAATGGCGAAGATTACTAACTTTGACAAAGAAAAAGGAACTCTTGCAGATGTAATAAAAGGGGCAGATGTATTTATAGGAGTGTCTGCACCCGGAACCCTTACTAAAGAAATGGTTCAAACAATGGCAAAGGATCCTATTATTTTTGCATGTGCTAATCCAACTCCCGAAATATTTCCCGATGAAGCTAAGGCTGCAGGTGCAGCAGTTGTATCGACAGGAAGAAGTGATTTTCCTAACCAGATCAATAACGTTTTGTGCTTCCCTGGAATCTTCCGTGGAGCTTTGGATGTTCGTGCATCAAAGATCAATGACGAAATGAAGATTGCAGCAGCAAGGGCTATAGCATCACTTGTATCCGATGAAGAACTTAGCGCAGATTACATCCTTCCAAAAGCTTTTGATCCAAGGGTAAAAGAAGCAGTTGCAGCTGCAACTGCAAAAGCTGCCAGAGAAACAGGTGTTGCCAGAATTTGATAACAGCTTCAAAAGAATGCGAAGTACTTTATAAACTGTCTGCAACTGCATAACTGCAAAAACTACCCGCACTGGAATTATCACTTTTATGTAGGTGATAATTTTAGTGCTGGTAGTTTATTTTTTATTCTGAAAGCATTGCCCATTTGTCGTACAACACCTCAAGCTTTGCAGTAATATCTTCCTGTTCATCTGTACGTTTACGAAGCTCTGCAAGATCAGTTGCTATTTCGGGTTTTGAAATTTCCTCATTTAAGATCTCGTTTCTTTCTTCAAGTTTTGCAATTTCTTCTTCACAGGCATTTAATTCTTTTTCTTTCTTTTTCTGCATAGCAGCTGCTGCTTTTTGAGCCTTCCAGTCAGCTTTGCCATCTACGGTATCTACAGTATCTCCTGTATATTGGAAACTATTGGATTTTATAGCACCGGCCTTTGAAAAGTTGTCTGACTTAGAATTATCATGACTTTTTAAGTCTCCAAGTAATACTCCACTGGCCGCAGATGTTGCTGTAGAAGCCTTATTACCGGCAAGAATCTGAGCCATTCTCTCATCATGATGTTCGAGATAGTAGTCGTAGTTGCCAATATAATTTACTAATACTCCGTTTGTAAGATCAAGGATTCTGGTCGCAGTCTTGTTGATGAAGTATCTATCGTGGCTGACATACAGAACTGTTCCTTCATATCCGTTAAGGGCACTCTCTAAGACTTCTTTACTTGTTATATCAAGGTGGTTAGTAGGCTCGTCGAGGAGCAGGAGATTAGCTTCTGAGAGCATAAGCTTAGCAAGTGACATTCTACCTTTTTCGCCACCCGAAAGATCACCTACACGCTTGAATACATCCTCGCCTGTAAAAAGAAATGCTGCCAGTGTATTTCTAATCTCTGTATTGTTAAGTGTAGGATATTCATCTGATATTTCTTCGAACAGGGTCTTTTCATCATGAAGTACATGATGCTCCTGATCGTAGTAACCGGGATGAACCTTGACTCCAAGGGTTATTTTGCCGCTATCTGGAGGAAGAAGACCGTTTATAATTTTGAGCATCGTAGTTTTACCGGTTCCGTTATCACCGATTATGGCTACTCGTTCTCCGCGCTTTATTTCAAATGAAATATTTTCAAAAAGATGAGCGTTGTCAAAAGATTTAGAGATTCCTTCGACATTTAGGACATCATTGCCTGAAATACAGGATGGAGTGAGTTTTATCTTCATCTCGTCATCGATTTCTGTAGGCTTTTCGAGACGCTCGATTTTATCAAGCATCTTCTCTCTGCTTTCGGCGCGCTTTATTGATTTTTCACGATTAAAGCTCTTTAATTTATCGATAACTTCCTGCTGATGCTTAATTTCCTGCTGTTGATTTATATAAGCATGCCAGGCCATGGCGCGACGTTTCTCTTTTTCTTTTGCGTAGAAAGAGTAGTTGCCGTTATAAATACCGGATTTGGAATTATCAATTTCGACAATTTTGCCTGCAATTCTGTCAAGGAAGTATCGGTCATGGGATACGATAAGTACAGCACCTTTGTAGTTGAGAAGGTAGGTTTCAAGCCACTTTATAGAGTTCATATCAAGGTGATTAGTCGGCTCATCCAGAATGATAAGATCAGGTTTTTGCAACAGGAGTTTACCAAGTGCAACTCTTGTCTTCTGACCACCGGAAAGTGTGCTGATGGATTTATCAAATTCCTCATCTGTAAAGCCTAGGCCTCTCGCAACTCCTGCAACTTCGCTTTTCCATGCATAGCCGTCAATAAGCTGGAAGTTATGTGTCATGTCTGTGTAATCGTTCATGAGTTTTGAAAGCTCATCGCCACTTAAGACCTTCATTTGTTCTTCAGCTTTGCGAATATTTTCTTCGAGCTCGATAGTATCTTTTTTGACAAGCTTGAGTTCGTCGTAGATAGTATTGCCGGAATCTATATTCTGGTTTTGTGCCAGATATCCAAATGATGTATCTTTGGCAAAAATAACTTCGCCTTCATCCGGGCTCATCTGACCTGTTATTATTTTAAGAAGGGTTGTCTTGCCGGCTCCGTTGATGCCGACAATAGCAGCTTTTTCGCCTGCTTCTATATGGAAAGATACCCCTTTTAGGATATCCTTGCCGTCAAAAGATTTGCATATATTGTGACATGAAAGTAACATGATATACCTCTTAATTAAATACGTTGAATTGCAAAAAGCATTATATCATAAAAAAACCTAACTTCCCATAATTTTAGAGGTTTTGCCTTAGTTACGCATAGTGGTCTAAGAGTATTTTTTTGATTGACTAAAGTTTAACGAAACGATACAATTAGAGTGTCACAAAATTAACAATGATAACAGATCAGGAGGAAGGCGCATGGATAAGGAAATTTCCCAGGCAGTTGTCAGCCGCCTGCCCCGTTATTTCAGATATCTTGGTGAGCTTAAGGCTAGTGGGGTAGAGAGAATATCATCTCAGGAACTCTCTAATATTATGAAAGTTACGGCTTCACAAATCAGACAGGATTTCAATAATTTCGGTGGATTTGGACAACAGGGTTATGGCTATAATGTAGAGTATCTTTATGATGAGATAAGCAAGATACTTGGTATAGACAAAAAACACCAGCTCATCATCATAGGAACAGGTAATCTTGGTACAGCACTTGCGGGATATACTAATTTTTCAACAAGAGGTTTTGTTTTTAAGGGCGCTTTCGACTGTGATAAAAAGTTGCAAGGCAAGATGATTGGCGATGTAGAAATTCGTCCGATTGAAGAGATTGAGGATTTTATCAAGAAGAACAATATAGATATTGCTGTTCTGACTATTCCGAAGGATCAGGCTGTTCCAATGGCAGGAAGGCTTATAAAAGCAGGCATTAAAGCAATATGGAATTTTGCTCATGTTGATCTTGATGTACCGGATAATGTTCAAGTTGAAAACGTTCATCTATCTGACAGCCTTATGAAGCTTTCATATAACATTAATCGTTATGAGAGAATTCATAACGTAAAGAAATGATTACAAAAGGGCTATTCTTGATTATAAATAACAGGTTTTGTAAGGATCATATAAATCATATGATTCTGTAAGGCCTGTTATTTTTATATTTGGTGGCTTTTGGATTTTTTTACAAGTATAATATAAGCAGAGTCTACCCGGTTCTAATTTTATCCTTATTATTGACCGAAATACAAAATGGCTGTTTTCATTGTTTGAGATGTAGTTGTACCTAAAAAGGAAAAATGCTATGTCCAGAGAAGAAGATGTCTATATGCCGGCGTTGCTTGGCAAAAATATACCAATTGTGACAACTGACAAGAAATGGAAGATGCTTTTTGGTGAAGAGGGAGTAAGTGATGAGATACAGGCTCTTGCCGATGAGCTTAATAAGCTTGTGGATCAGCAGGCAAAATTCAAGCAGAAAATCAAGGATATAAAGCGTCTTAAAAAGACTCTGCTTGAAGAAGTAATAGAGATTTCCGATAGGCTCAATAAGGGTGATAAATCTGCCGGCAAGGAACTTGATGATAGAAAAAGACTTATAGGTGATTGCAATGCTCAGATAGAAAGCCTTGAAGATCAGCTTATTGGGATGCCGCGTGAGATATACCAGCTCAATTATAAGGTGATGGTTGCCTCAATGTCCGTATGCTATGAAAAGCTTCATCGTAATACCGATGAGATTAATGAAATTGATAGGTGGCTATCAGATACAAGAAAAGAGCTTAAGAAACAGGTAATAAGACTTCAGGAAGGAGAAATGGAGAATTTCAATTTGTACTCCTATATGCATGATATATTCGGACCTGAAGTTGTTGATATTTTTGATATGGAATATGATCCCGAGCGTAATCACAGGATTCGTACTCCTGATGCTGATGCAAGGCAGATGGGCATTTAATGAAAAAGGGGAATTATGCAGTATTTGGTTACAGCAGACAAGATGAAGACCTGCGACCGTAATACAACTGAACATTTTGGGATTCCTTCTATAGTTTTGATGGAGAGAGCTGCTCTTGCGGTTGCTGCAAGAATAAGCGAATGGCGAAGTGCTATACGAACCCAAAGAGCATATAATGTTCTGATAGTATCAGGTCATGGTGGTAATGGCGGTGATGGGATTGCAATAGGAAGAATATTATATCAGCATGGATATAGAGTGCAGATCGCGCTCGTTGACGACAAGGATACAAATCCCGACACAGTATCTGAAAAAAAATCAGCAACTGCCTATGGTATTCCAATGGACACTTTTTCCAATGTACGAGCCAACAAATCACAAATGGAATGGGATATCATAGTAGATGCTGTTCTTGGAATAGGTTGCACTCATGATGTTGAGGGCGAATATGCCGAGGCTGTCATGTATATCAATGAGTGTAAGAAAATTAAAGATGAGTCAACACTTGTTGTAGCGGTTGATATTCCGTCTGGGATAGATACAGATACAGGGAGTATTCATAAACTTGCTGTAAGGGCGGATATGACTGTGACTTTCAATTTTGCCAAGATTGGGCAGCTTTTGTATCCGGGCACTGAATATTGCGGACAATTATTTGTTGAAGATGTGGGGATAACTGTTGATGGCTTTATGGGTAATCTCCCTGAATATTTTTTCTTTGACGAAGATCCGGAAGAACTTTTGCCAAGGAGAGTGGGAGATGGCAATAAAGGCACATTTGGTAAGGTTTTAATAATTGCCGGTAATGACAAGGTGAGCGGTGCGTGTCTATTGTCCACACAGGCTGCGCTACATACAGGGGCAGGAATGGTTAAGGTCATTAGTACACTTGCTAATGTCGAGGTTATTAAGCAGAATATTCCCGAAGCTATGTTTGATTCTTATGCAAACATAGAAACAGATGATAATATCAATAAGATTGAAAATATACTTATTGAAAATATGAAATGGGCAAGTACAATTGTCATTGGACCGGGTATGGGAACGGGACTTATATCAAAGAATATTGTGAGAATTGTTCTTGAAAAGTTCGATAAATACCTGGTGCTCGATGCGGATGCACTTAATATTATTGCAGAAGATATTGAGATTAGAGAACTTGCAAGAAAATATTCAAAGTCCGGCGATAAACAAATGATAATCACTCCCCATGTGGCGGAATTTTCGAGGCTTTATTCTTCGGCATTTCCTAATGCCGATAAAAAGTCTTATGGCGTTTATGACGTCAAAGAGAATATTTTAGAGTGGCCACTTAGACTTGCTGAATATTTGCAATGTAGTGTCATTTGTAAGGATGCCAGATCTGTTGTTGCTGATGTGAACAAAAAACAGATGTATGTTAATATATCAGGTAATAGTGGTATGGCAACGGCAGGCTCAGGGGATGTCCTTGCGGGAGTTTTGGGTGCTTTACTTGCAAGAAGGATGGGAGGATTTCAAACGGCATGTATTGGCACTTATATACACGGACTTGCAGGTAATCGTGCAGCTTCAAGGGTTGGCGAGTATTATATGACGGCAAGTGATATAATAAAAGAGCTTGCGAATGTTCTTCCTGAAAAATAGGACTTAAAAATATACAAAAGACGGATAGGAATTTTCTAAAAAAATGAATTCACATGAAGTTATAAAAAGAAGTGAGCTTTCGAAGAAGATGGCTATGAAATATCCAAGGGTTTGTGCAGCTGTTGATTTGGATGCAATTCTTTCGAACATGCGATCGATGCATGAACACCTTGACAAAAAGACCATGATGATTGCAGTAATCAAGACAGATGGCTATGGTTTTGGAGCGGTTCCTATTGCTGGGCTTCTTGAAAAAGAGGATTATATTTGGGGGTATGCATCAGCTACGGTTGAAGAGGCAATGGAGCTTAGGGAGAATGGCATTAAAAAGCCGATTCTTATTCTGGGATATACATTTCCTTTTTCTTACGATACCCTTATTGATAATGATATAAGACCTGCGGTATTTAGAGATGATCAGCTTGAGCAGCTTGAAGAAAGGGCTGCATATAAAGCTGCAAATGGTATTGGAGGCAAGGTTAAAGTTCATATAGCTGTTGATACATCCATGGCTAGAATTGGCGTGCGGCCGGACGATTATGGTGCAAGCTTTGTAAGAAAAGCTCTTTCCATGGAGCATATTGAAGTTGAGGGGATTTTTACTCATTTTGCAAGAGCTGATGAAAAAGATTTATCGGATGCATATGATAAGAGAGATATTTTTGAATCTTTTGTAAAGAGAGTTGAAAAGGAAAATAACGTAAGAATCCCTCTTCACCACTGTGCAAATTCTGCAAGCATAATAAGTATTCCTACAGCACAGATGGACATGGTAAGAGCCGGTGTTACAATGTATGGAATGCGACCATCTGATGAAGTTCCTACTGATATAGTTAAGATAACTCCTGCACTTGGTTTATATAGCCATATTGCATATATAAAAGATGTACCAAAGGGCGTTGCCGTAAGTTATGGAGGAACCTTTGTTACTGATAAACCTACTAAGATAGCTACAATTCCTGTTGGCTACGGAGATGGATATCCAAGGAGTCTTTCCAACAAGGGTTATGTTCTGATTAATGGGATAAAAGCTCCTATTTTAGGACGCGTTTGCATGGATCAGTTCATGGTAGATGTAAGTGATATTGAGAACGTTTCGGAGAATGATGAAGTTACGCTTATAGGATGGAGCGGGCAAAGTCATATATCAATTGAAGAACTTGGGAATCTGAGCGGACGTTTTAATTACGAGCTTGCTTGCGATCTCAATCCCCGAATTCCTCGACTATATATACAGGGATGATTTACAACTATGCTTCTAATAAGTGTTCTTGTTACCATTTTCATGACGATACTTAAAGCGTATGCGTGGCTGCTTAAGCAATTGCTTAAGCTTATTTGGAGTGTCTATAAGCTGTTTTTGTGTCTGTTTCCGGCTGCAGGTGTTGTACTTGCAGCTTTAGTTATATTTGAATGTGTCGGATACTTTACAGGAAATAATTATCTGGATTTAATTTCTGATAAAATGGCTGTTTTCGTGCAAGCAAGCGAAAATGTAGATGAAAGCGATTTTTTGTCAATAACTAAGAAATATTCTGACTCTTTTCCCATTTCATCGGACGTATCGGGGTATGCATCGAGTGTTACTGGGAATATCACGAATGGTCTATCGCAGAATATAGAAGAAGGTGTAACGGATATTTCTACCAAAGTTACACAATCGCTTCTTGAGTCAGTAACCTCATGGTGGGAAGAAATGCTTAAGCAGAATCAGCAGAAGGCGTATATGATTATTGCATGGGTTATAACGATTCTCATTGGAATCCCTGTCTTTTTGGGAATATTGATTCTATCGGCAGCAGTAAGTGGGATGAATTTCCTTGCGATGGCTATTATATGCGACCTTGTGATATATGTGGTTAGAAGTGTTTTTACAATGTCGACACCTTTTAAACAGATCAGAAAAAGATATTGCTTTTTATTTCACACAAGGCCTTTCTATGACCCAAAGTATGAGGATTCTTATCAGGAGTGGCTTAAACGTCATCATGATGAATTTGAAAATGACACTTTCGGAACTGCACGCGCGGTCAATTCTGACTACGAACCTGAGGAAGATTACGACAGAATGGGATACACAAGCTTTGAAGGAAGACGTGTATCAGCCAGGGATGCAGGCAGACTAAAAAGATTAAGAAAACGTCAAAAAAATTATGACGATTACTATGAAGACTATTACAACGATTATTATGATAGGATTGAAGATGCGCAAGATCGTGAATCGGAGCCGGAAGATGATTACTATGAAGATAGTGACACTTATGAGGGTGGCGACAACTATGAAGATAGCGACTATGAAGGTTATAGTAGGAATATAGGAGACAATAATAAATATTCTTCTTTTAATTTTTTTGCAGGATGTAAGACGCGCGATGGAGTTGTAAAAAAATATCATTCGCTTGCCAAATTATATCATCCTGATAATTTCGAAGGAGATTTATCTGCAATTGCGGAGATTAATCGTCAATATAAAGAAGCAATTAAAAAGTATAGAAATTAACATAAGGGAGCTTATACAGAATACCGTTTTGGGTGTTGACTTCGGTAATCTTGACGCAAAACTTGTGCGATGATATAGTTTAAGTTGACATTTTTTGTGCAAAGATACATATAAATGTTTTGTTTTAGATTTTTTGACTAAAAGGAGATGAATATATGGATGATGGCGGACCCTCTGCCTATTATTATGTTTTTCTGGTGCTAATGCTTTTTCTCGATGTAATCGTATACGGTTTTGGCGCTGCCTTGCATAATTTAAAAGCAGATGACCTCTTTAGCAAAGCTGATGGAGGCGGTGAAGAACCATCTAAGGAACAGGATAAGAAGCTTCAAAGTAAAAGCGATATATTTCTTGCGGGACTTATTTCTAATCCGACGGAATATGTCAATACTGTTCAGCTGTTTGTATTTATACTCAATATCATCATAGGACGTTTTTATGTTGAATATTTCGGCAGACTTTTGGAAAGTCTTTTGGTTTCCTTTGATGAGAAAGTTTCAGCAATTCTTAGTCAGGTAATAATTGCTTTTCTTCTGCTGTATGTGTTTTTGTCTGTTGGTGTACTACTTCCTAAAAAGCTTGCCAAGAGGCATACTAATGCATGGGCTAAGACCTTGAGCCCTTTTATCAAGACGCTTATGGCTGTATTCTGGCCCTTTACCAAGCTTATAGAAGTTACAGTTCATGGTATCATGTATATATGTGGCATAAGAGATTTCGACAACGATACTGACGTGACTGAGGAAGAGATAAGATCTATGGTTTCTGAGGGACAGGAGCAAGGGGTTCTTCAGGATACAGAGGCTGATATGATTACTAATATCTTTGAATTTTCCGACAAGGAAGTTCGGGATATTATGACCCATCGTAACGACATATGCGGAATAGAAGGCACTATGAGCCTTGAAGATGCTATATCTTTTATGCTTCAGGGTAATAATTCCAGATTCCCGGTATTTCTTGATAATATAGATCATATTATCGGTATTGTACACATAAGGGATGCAGTTCAGAAAGATTCTGAACAGGATAATGAGAAAAAAGAAATAAGACAGATTCGCGGCTTAATGCGTCAGCCTATGTATGTGCCGGAAACCAGAAAAATAGAGTCTCTGTTCCATAGCATGCAATCGACCAAAACCCAGATGGCTATTGTTATTGATGAATACGGACAGACAGCTGGACTTGTTTCTATGGAGGATATCCTTGAAGAAATCGTCGGAAATATAATGGATGAATATGATGAGGATGAGAGTTTCATAACGCCTTCCGGCAGACCCGGAGAGTTTGTGGCACTTGGAAGAACTCCGATAGATACTGTTGAGAAGCGTTTTGGTATTGATCTTCATGAAGATGAATTTGAAACTCTTAATGGTCTTCTTATTTCTAAAATGGACAGAATACCTGAAGAGGGTGAGCAGTTTGATGTTACTATAGATGGATACAACTTTAGTATAGTAGCTGTTCAAAACCATATGATCACCTCTGTTGCGGTCAAAAAGGTAATTGTTTAAAATACGAGGCAATTTGCCTTGCAATATTATATTTATTTTACGGAAGGAAAGGTTTTAAAGATGTCAGGACATTCAAAATTTGCAAACATTAAGCATAAGAAGGAGAAGAACGACGCTGCTAAAGGCAAGATCTTCACAGTTATCGGACGTGAGATTGCAGTTGCAGTTAAGGAAGGCGGTCCGGATCCTTCTAATAACTTTAAGCTTGCTACAGTAATTGCTAAGGCTAAAGCTAACAACGTGCCTAACGATACAATTGAAAGAGGTATCAAGAAAGCTTCCGGAGATAACGGGGCAGTAGACTATAAGGCAATCACTTATGAAGGATATGGTCCTGGTGGAACAGCTATCATAGTTGAAACTCTTACTGATAATACAAATCGTACAGCTGCAAATGTAAAAAGCGCATTTACCAAGGGCAAGGGATCTATGGGAACTCCCGGATGTGTATCTTTTATGTTTGATGAAAAGGGTCAGATAATAATCGATAAGGAAGAATGCTCTATGTCGGCTGATGACCTTATGATGGCAGTACTTGATGCAGGCGCTGATGACTTCAAAGAAGAGGAAGATTCATATGAAATCCTTACTACTCCGGAGGCTTTTCAGGCTGTTGTAGAAGCTCTTAATAACGCTAAGATCGAGACTGTTTCTGCAGAGGTCACAAGGATTCCTCAAAACTATGTACAGGTAACAGATGAGGAAAATGTTAAGTGCCTTAGAAGAATTCTTGACATGCTTGATGATGATGATGATGTACAGAATGTATATCATAACTGGGATGAACCGGACGAGGACTGATTATTACTAATTATGTAGGGATTTGAAATGAAATTGATGGGGGATCGGAAATGATACTGAAGAAGGATGCACCTTCGTATGTTATCTGGGCATTATTTGTTGCATTTAATGTATTACTGATTGCTGTGTTTGGGTTATATTCCGGTCTCTTTCCTACTTCGGATACAACTGAAACAATGCTCTTTACCGGACTTTTTACAGTCCTTGTAGGGGGTGTATGTTTTGTTGTATCTTTTTTATTTGATAGACTTTCTGTATATTTTATGCAAGGCAAAAAATATAGTTCAAATGTTCTATATTTGGTACTTTTTATTGTTGTCCTTGCTGGTGGTATAGCGCTTAGAAGCTATATTTTATACAAAGAAGGTGTTTACGTAAAATCAGGAATAATTTTGTTTGAAACAGCTTCTGTTACAAATGGGGGTGCAATCAGAACAGATTCTATATGGAAACTGCTTTATTTGATTTGTATGAGAGCAGTATTATATTTCACAGGGGATATTGTAGTTGCAGCGCTTGTATATCAGATTGCTTTGCGGATATTGTTTTTTGTTCTTGTTGGAATTGCTGTAAATATTATGATTGGACGCGTTTCGTCTATTATTGTCCTTTCATTTCTTATGTTTCTTCCGCCATTCATTACGGTTCATGTTCTGGATGCTGTTTCTTTTTTTGAATTATTGGTATCTGTTGAACTTATATTTTTTGCTTTGTATTTCAAGAACATGACAAGAAGTGGCAAAGTTACAGGTGAAAGGCTTGTTCTCTATATAATGCTTGGATGTTTTATTGGTTTTATGCTATATATAGATGCCGGAACTATTATGTTATTTAGCCCTGTACTTTTTCTTTTATTTTCGCCTCAAAAAATCAAAGATGTTTTGTTTAGTTTTCTATGCATAGTTCCGGGCGCAGTCTTGGGATTTGTACTAACTCTTATATTATGGAATGGCTATGATGCGATTGGAAAATCACTTTCTGAATGGTCATTGCGATATTTTTCACAGGTTCTTTCAATTGAAAGCTTTGAGGTTATCGGGGAGTCAAGCTCGTCAGTCTATGCTGTGTTATATCTAATTCTTGCTGTAGTTATGCTATGTGCGGCATTTGCATTTTTATTTCATAAAAAGACAACACGTCTTGTTCCTGTCATGTTACCGGCACTTTTGGTATGTTTGCTTGCGCCTGTTATGGGAGAAACTAATGTAAATACACTCAGAATGATGACTCTTATGTGTATCATTGTTATCGGAGGAGGACTTGCCTGCATGTTTACTTCTTATGATACGTCTGATTTTGAACTTCTATCTATGCCAAAATCCAATGAACAAATACAAAACGAGAAAGAAGATGATGGTATAGCTATGTATGACGAGGTATCCAAAGATATGGCTACTAAGAAAAAGGCTATTGTCGTTAAACCTCAAAAAGATGAAGAAGATGACAAAGATGATAAAGATGATAAAGATGATAAAGATGGTAAAGATGATAAAGATGCGAATATAGAATCTTCTGAAAATCTACTTGAAAAAAATGAGAATATATTAGAAAATACAACAGATGACAAAGTAGCAGAAGCTAACAAACAGTTTGACATTACGTCTGATGAGATGGCTTTAAATTCGTCTGCCAATGAATCTGATGCAAATAAGCTTTCTTTCGATGATGAAAAGGTCTTGGCTAAGGAAGTAAAGCGCTTTGTCCCTGAAGGAATGGTGGTTCCTATGGAAACAGAAGAGGATGAGGAATCATATGACTTAGAAAGAAGAGAACGGCTTGAAAAGCGTCGTAATATTACAAATCTTGGCAGAGCGCAGGGCAAGCTTAAGGTTGGAAGGAAAGTTATAATTAATAGGGAATTCGATGTTGATGTTATAGATGGAGATGATTTTGATTTGTTCTAACTAATCTATATATTATCGAATATATGGAAATGATAAAAATATAAAGTAAATTGATACGAAAGGGAACTACGGAAGTTATGACAGTAAATGAATTGACTGCTTATGAGGTTTTGGAGCACAGAAGAATTGAAGATCTTGGAACTGACAGCTATATTTTGAAGCACAAAAAGACAGGAGCACGTATAGCTCTTTTGCCCAATGAGGATGAAAATAAAGTTTTCTACATTGGATTTCGTACGCCGCCCACAGATTCCACAGGTGTTGCACATATTATTGAGCATACTGTATTGTGTGGTTCTAGAGATTTTCCTGTCAAGGATCCTTTTATAGAGCTTGCTAAGGGGTCGCTTAATACATTCCTTAATGCAATGACTTATCCTGATAAAACAGTATATCCTGTTGCAAGCTGTAACGATGCTGATTTTCAGAATCTTATGCATGTATATTTGGATGCTGTTTTTTATCCCAATATTTACAAAACAGATAAATTGAAAAGCGCACAAACTGAGTTTTAAAAGAAGAAATTCATAAAGATCATGCGTGTCTGTTTTATCTTGTCTTAAGCATCTCTTCTTTCTAAAATAAGATTATGGCAAGACTGTTCATGCTGATAGGGTTACCTGCTTCAGGCAAATCGTATATCAGTGAAGTATTAGTGAAACAAGAAAAACTGCTGCTTTTTTCCAGTGATATCGTCAGAGAAAAGCTGAAGATGGATGCTTCCAATGCTGCAGAAAACATCCGACTTTTCGATGTGATGTATGAAATGATCCGGCAGGAGCTGATGAAAGGTAACGATGTACTGCTGGATTCGACCAATACCTATCGGAAATACCGGCAGAAGCTGCTTCAAAGCCTGAGTGAAGATACGGAAGTCATCGGTGTTTTGCTGCTAAGACAGATCGAGAACTGTCTTGAAGCGAATGAAAACAGAGAGAACAGGATTGATGAAGGAGTTATCCGTCTTTTTTATGAAGAATATGATCTTCCTTTGTATGAAGAAGGTTTCGATCGTTTCCTGCTGATCTATCCCGATGAAGATGAATACGCATTGACGAAGATCGATGAAGAGAAAGAGAATATCGGAATCTATCGTTCACTGTTTCTACATAATGGATTAAGCAGGATCGAGAAGCTTCACCAGGCACAAGAAAAAGAGAAGAGAAGAAATCTGTGGAATATGGATGATCAGAGAGCAGAATAGCATTTTAAAAAAGTGATTGTCCTTGATCTATCCGTCTG
>ERZ842401.2073-NODE-2073-length-27376-cov-20.250796_pt1 | contig 27376 bp, 46 predicted proteins | sample MGYA00521270_ERZ842401 | MGnify/ENA primary metagenome ERZ842401 (study PRJEB31892, sample SAMEA3878208) | bioreactor metagenome | biome: Moose rumen | place: Sweden | collected 2011-10 | study: EMG produced TPA metagenomics assembly of the PRJEB12797 data set... | reverse complement strand
CATAAGCAGCTTTATAATTAAACTGATTTTCTGAAGATAACCATACTGGCATATTCTTCCACCTAAATCCATTTAATATTTTAGTATCTATTTTTTTATTATAATAATCCAAGATTAAATTTTTAATATATTCAATAGAAGGTTTAAAATAAGCTGTTTCAGAAGCATAAATATATAAATCTGATTCTTCTTCTCCTATTTTATTTCCGTTTTCATCTAATATGTCATTCATCAGTATTTCAGAATCAAAACATATTTCATATAAATTATCTCCAAGTTGTTTTAGAGGGAGATAATCATTTTTTCTACAAAAACTTTTTACTACCATTTTTAATAATTATTGCCGTAAAGTCTTTTCTTACTTTCAACTATTTTTTCCAAAAATAATCTAATTTTAATACTATCTTTTTTCTAATTTTATAACTGTTAGTATGACAGAGAAATCCTAGATATGAGTTTATTCTACATATAACTTCAGATATATTTAAATTATGATTATTATTTATTTTTTCTATACATCTTTTAAAATTGTATATTGTCCTATCATTAGTATATATTCTATTTAATTTTATAGTACTTCCTATAAAAGAAACTCCTTTTTTACATTCTTGTATATAAATTTTATTTGGATGTAATTTTACTTTAATTTTAGACAACAATTTTTTAATTAAATTAATCGATTCAAGTATTTTCTATTTATTAGTAGAAATTATAATAAAATCATCAACATATCTTCCGTATCCTTCCCCAAATAGTTGTACTAATTTATCATCAAATTCATGTAGATAAAAATTTGCAAACATCTAACTAGTTATATTTCCAATAGGCAAGCCAAAATCTTTTCCACAAGTAAATAAAGATTTATCGTTAGGTATTACTTCCCATTTTGTTTTATCACATACTTTTATGCAATTTAATTCTGGGGAATGTAATGTTATTTTTTCAGCAAGCCATAATACATCATCTTTGTCTTGTTCATTATGATATTTTTCTATTATGAAAGTTCTAAGTTTCTCCCATAAAGTAGGTTTATGAATACTCATAAAAAATCCCTACATATCAAATTTAGCAACATAACAAGTTTTAGTATAATTATTACTAATTTTTTCTATTTTATTTTTTAATCTGCGAACCCCATAATAAGTACCTTTTCCTTTTCTACAATTATACGTATCCTTAATAAAAATATTTTCAAACAAAGGTTCTAATCTCATTACTAACCAATGATGTACAATTCTATCCCTAAAATTTGCAGCAAATATTTCTCTAGGCTTAGGTTTATCTACTATAAAACAAGAAGAAACTCCTATTTCGTATTTTCTAGAATTTAATTCTTCTGTAAGTTTTAAACACTCTTTTGCATAATTTATTTCAAAAGACAAAGCACTTCTTTTAGTTCGTTTATTTTTTCTACAATTTTTATATGCTTCTAATATATCTTCTAATTGTATCATATTAATCGAGATTTAAAATAATATTCGCGAAACGCACGAACGTAGTTAGTGTTGTTCCGATTGTTGTTGTTCGTGCTGCCATCGTTCCAGTTCAGTTTCCACGAATTGTTCGACGCAAAATGACATAACCTAAAGTTATAACTACTCTTAAATAAGTGTGCAGTGTATGTCTCCTTATTATTTTTTCTCGCTCATTTCTGCCGTAACAAAAATGACTCTGGCTTATACACCACAATAATTTTTCCAACCAGTAGCTTGTTTTCCAATATTATCACATAGACGAATTAACTAGGAGTATTTCTTAGAATTTATACAATGTAACTCGTAAGATAACTATAAAAGGGATTCTATTGTTTCAAACATAATTAAATAGTTTTTGAGTATATTCCCTTTATTTTTTAAATCCATGCTTCTATTTGCCTACTATATAAGTATAAACAACTATGAAGCATATTTACATAACTACTCTCCTAAAGAGTATTTATATAATTTAGGATATTGTCCTGTAATAAATAGAATTTCTTTTACTAATTCAAAAGTCTTATGGTATATAGGAAGTTCACGACTAAGCATAATCTTCACATATTTTTAATATCACTTTATCCCTTGTTGTCTATTTTTAAGGGATAAAGTGATAAAGAGTTAAATTGATAAAGCGCGAAACGCACGAACGTAGTAAGTGTTGCGCCGATTGAAGTTGAGCGCGCTGCCATCGTTCCAGTACAGTTCCCACGAAATGCTCGACGCATTATAATGTGTACTAGTCCAGTAGTAACTATTATTAAATGCTGTTCCGCCAATCTTTGTTATCATATTATTTATATCTGTTTTGTTATTATAAGCTTCTTGCCATTCTCCTAAAGAACCTAAATAACCTTTTCCGTTAAATGCTGATCTACAAGCTTCTGCTGCAGCAGCTCCAGTTACATAGCCATCATTATATCCAGTACAAGCACTTATAATTCTATCTGTATTATTTTCTCCATCAAAATCTAATTTAGCAGTAGACGCATTAGTATTAGTGACAGCAGTAGAACTTAAATCTTTATTATAACCTCCGTAATAAATTGAGTTGTTACTATTAGTAGCTGTTTTATCGATTACAAAAGCACAATTGTTTGTAATAACAGCAACTCCAATAGCAGAAGTAGTAGCATTATTATAATTTTGCATAGTTCCATCGCTATAATAAGCAAAAATTCCAGTAGTAAGAGAACTTATTTGAATAGTTGCTGAATTATTTGTAGCACTAACTCCTGTAATAGTTCCATTAGATAATTTATATTTGTTAGATCTTATCTATATATCACCATAAGGAACTTCTACAGTAGCTTCTCCGTTACTATCAGTTATAACTGTATGTATTTCGTTATGACTATCTACTATAGTTAATGTAACATTAGAAATCGGACAATTATCTAATGGATAAAGTGATAAAGTGAATAAAGTGGTAAAAGCGCGAAACGCACGAACGTAGTAAGTGTAGTTCCGATTGCCGTTGCCCGTGCTGCCATCGTTCCAGTCCAGTATCCACGAATTGTCCGACGCACTATATAATGTAGAACTCCAATAATAACTTGAAGTTAATGCTGTTCCTCCAATTTTTGTTAACATAGAATCTACATCTGTCTTATACTAATAAGCAACATTTAATTCTCCGAGAGAAGGCAAATATCCTTTTCCACTAAATCTTCCTCTACAATATTCGGCTGCAGGAGCTCCAGTAATATTATAACTTGAGTCTGTATATCCTGAACAAGCACTAATTATTTTTGTAGTATTGTTATATCCATCAAAATCTTGTTTAGCAGTAGTAGAATTTGTAGTTAAAACAATACCTGTAGATGTTAAATCTTTATTGTAACCACCAAATTTAAGATTAGAATTAGTTTTGTCAATAATAAAACTAATATCGTCCTAAATTATTGCAACACCTATAGCAGTACTATCAGCTTCTGCATAAGATTTAATTGTTCCATCACTATAGTATGCAAATACTCCATTTTTTATGATTTCACAATCAACTACAACTGTTTTAGTAGCACTATCTGCAACATCTGTATTAGGAGACTTTGTAATAGTTACAGTATATCCTTCAATATCATGTGTTATAACATCACTTACTCCAAAGGGAATATACCAAGTTAAAGTATCTGTACCATAAACTTTAGCAACTCCATTAACTGTAAAAGTTGCCCCAGAAACAGAGCCTTCGTCTACATTTATCGTAGAAATAGTTAAAGCTTCTGTTTGATAAGTAGCAGTAAAACTCATAGATGTTCCAGTAGCAGTTGTTCCAGAAACAGGATTTAATGTACAACTATAACCATACTGAGTTAAATCTGTAGAAGTAATAGTAATAGTATCTCCTGTTGGAATTTTTATACTTTCTCCAGAATCTAATGTTTCTGTATTTACAGTAAATGTTACATCATTAGTACTTTTTCCAGCAGATGAATCAACTACAGCAGTACAAGTTACTATTGTGGTTTGATAATTAACACTATAAGATAAATTATCATTAGCAGTTGTAGTAGTAATACTAGGAGTTCTATATCCAGTTACAGAACCGAATGTAAACGCTACACTAGCTCCTGTAGCTACGTGAGTAGTAAATGTTTGTGAAGCAGCAGAAGGCTGATTTAATGTAAAATTGTTTCCAGCAATACTTATAGTAGTATTTTCTAAATCAGTCATATCAGATTGATTGGTTCCTACTTCTACAGAAACTGTTTTATAGCTATAGGTAAAAGTCAAAGACCTAGTATTTCCTGCTACAGCTGTATAGTTTTGAGAGGATACTGAATCAAATCCACTAATACTAGGAGGAGTAACTGTGTATTGTACTCCAAAAGGAATCTAAACTTCAATAGCAGTACCTTCCCAAGTATGTGAAGTAGTTACACCATCTACAGTAACATTAATAGTGCTATTTAATAAATCAGAGTTAAATGAACCTCCCGAAAGTGTAATACTTACAGTTTCCATTAAAGCACTTAAATCACTACTTCCTTGTTGAACTGACCAATATGCAGTAGTATTACCATCTTCTTCTACTAAATCATATAATTTATAAACTACTTTATAATTAGTATTTTCGGTTCCTCCAATATTATCAGTTACAACTACTTCGTCTCCTATTTCAAAATTATACGTAGTTCCTCCTATTGTATATTGTGTTGTACTAGAAGTTGGCGCTTGTGCCATACTAATAATTTTTATTCCTCCAGCAACAGTTCCAATATACGATTTTATCTAGCTATCATAAAATGATAAGCCATTATAATCTAAATAATATGTACTCATTATTTTTTATTATTAGTTTTATTTAATAAATATTTATCTAAATCATATTTCTTCCAAGATAGTTCCTTCCAACCAGACCTTTTCTTTCCTCTAGGAATTAGACTCTCATTTACATAATTATCAAAAGTAGCTCTAGAAACCCCAATATAATTAGCAGATTCCGTTTTAGATAAATCTTTTGAATTAATTCTGTTTACTAAATCTAAAATATCTTTCTAATCTTCTTCACTAATATTGGAATTTCCAGTATCTATATCATCTATCCACTATTTTAATATTTTTCTTATGATTTTTAACATAATAATAAGAATAACTAAATATAAGTAAACCAATTAATATAATATGAAATCCCAATAATTTTAAGTCATCTATAGGAATTCCAACATAATAATCTATTAATGTTGTTATCTCGTTTAATAAAATATAATATAAAGGTAATCTGTGTATATAACAAAATCTAAATACTATTGATGATAAATAGATAAATATCCAAGATGTTATTGAAATATTTATAATATATCCTAGTATTATTAAATCAATATTCAAAAACTGAAATATTGTATAAATGACATAAAGAAATGCTACAAAATGTGGTATATACTTTAAAAGAATTAGATAACTTTTATGTTTAAGTTTGTTTTCCAACTTTGCCTCCTTTACTATAAGGTCTTTTACCTGTAGCATTTAATTTTCTCGAAGTAGGTTTTGGTCTTGCCATAAATTTGGATTTAATTATTAAAAATTATTTTTTACAAAAATATCTATATTATTTTATTTTTAAAGTTAATATTTGTTAAAAAATTACTAAAAAAGATTTAATATCTGAGCATTAGTAATTGCGGTAGGCTTGTTCTAAATATAAGCATCATCTGTACTATCTGACTCTTCCCAGTCTGCTTGAACATTAGCAGCACCTTCTGGAATAGTAACAACTCCATTAACAGGAGATAAAACATTTTGAGAATCTCCAATTTTAATTCCGCTTACATAAGTAGAAGGGAAAAAAGTTGATAAAGGAATTTCAATATCAGTAATTCCAGAATCAGTATTGAAATCTATGATTAAACAACTTACAGAAGCATTTGCTCCAGTTCCATTACCAACTCTAACATCTGATACCATTCCATCTTTAATAAATGCTGAAGCAGAAAATTCTGATATTACAGTATTGCCTTTCTTTAATTGAACTTTAGTAGTAGCAGAATCATAATTAACTGATAAATCAGAAGAAACTAGATAGTCTGCATCATTAGTAAAAGCAGATACATTTGTAGGAACAGTTGGAATAGTTGGAGTATGAGTTAAATCTTCATAGCTACCAGTAGTTGCAACTGTAGCAAGGTCTGAAGTATTAGCTTTTCCAGAAATATCTTGGTGCGAAGTCAAATAACCAGCATCGTTAGTAAACGAAGATACATTGGTTGGTTTATTTGTTAAATCGTTATAGCTGCCAGTAGTAGCTACTGCAGCAAGACCTAGAATTACCTTTTTAGCAGCAGCAAGAGTTTCTTTCTCTTGTTCACTTAATCCAGAAACATCTTCCTGACCATATACATAAAGATTATTTAGTTGGTCAGAAGTTTTTCCAGTAATATTAGGTATTCCATATTTTATTATATTTCGTATTTCAGTTATAGCTGTTGCATCTAAATCAGAAATAGTAGTAGGAACTTCTATATTAATTGTTCCGTTGGTAGCTTGATTAGCTTGAAAAGTACCAATAGCTGTATTATTTTTAGTAATAGTAAGAGTTCCGTTATTTACAGCACCTTGAATATCATTAAGAGTTTCAAGTAAATTCTGATGATAAAGTTGCAAACCAGCCCAATCCAAATAAGCTGACATATTTATAAAAGTATTTTTAATTTAATTTAATAACAAAAAGTGGGATTAGGGCTATCCCCAACCCCACTTTAATTCATCTTAATTATGCACTAAAGAGTCCGTTAATTTGAGCAGAAGTAATAGAAGAGATATTAGCTACAAAGCCCTCAAGAGCGTCAAGACGACTATCAATCTCATTCATATCAGCAACTACATTTGCCTTACCAATGTTAGTTGCATAAGCCTTAGCACCCTCAGCACCAGTAAGACCAATCAAACCAGCAATTTCGCCTTCGGCTGATTGAGCACGAGTTACTTCACCAGAAAGGTCTTGTGCAGAAGCAATATCATTCTCAGTAATAGTAACCTCAGCAGGAGTAGAACCAGAAGCAGGAGTTACAGTAACTTGAACATGACCAGCACCCTTAGCATTAACTACAGTAGCAGCAGAATTAATCTTATTCTGGAGAGCAGTAGTTAATTTGTTCTCAGCAATAGAACCAGCCTTAATTACACCAGATACTTCATTATTGGTTTCAGTAAAATCAATCTCATCAGTATCGGTAAAGGTATAATCATCATAGAGGTCCTTAACCGCAATGTAAAGAACATCAGTAGAATTAGCAAGAGTCAACTTAATGTACTTCTCACCAACAACAACTGAATCGTCAATAGCCTTATCAGATGAAGTAGCAGTAACAACAGAACCACCCTCAACTACCTTGTCTTTAGCAAAATTCATGGTAGCAATAGTAGTGTTACCTTGCTTCAAAGTATAAGTCTTACCATCAGCACCAATAGTACTTACTTTAGTAGCTCCATCATAGAAAGCAACTTCGCCAGCTTCTGCGTTATCTTCCAACTTTTGGTGAATCTCATCTAAAGCAGCCTGAACGTTAGCAGTAGTACTTACAGGATCTTCAGAACCCCAATCTACAGTAACATTACCAGCAGCAATGTTTCCAGCAGTAGCAACTACAACACCGTTAGTTTGAGTAATAGAGGTAATTGCCTTACCAGTTTCGCCTTGTGCAACACCAGTACCAACAGCATCAATGCCATCCTTAACAGCCTTAGCAACAGAACCAGCAGTAGAAACACCACCATTCAAAGTACTAAGAGCGCTATCAATACCATCAAGTTCGTCATTGATAGCTTCGAGAGTTTTGGAATCGCTCTCAGAAAGAGTACCCTTAACAGCATTAAGAGCACTAGTGTTAGCCTCGTCGCCAGCAGTAATTACACCCTTAATAAGGGCATCATAGGTCTAAAGACCAGTAAGATCCAAATACTGGATAGAATCAGTTAATTGTGCCATAAAATTTAATTGTTATTAAATAAATTAGTTATATCTCTGGCTGTAACCAGATTTAAATTTATCTGTACTTCTTCACTTCCGTCGTATTCTATAATATTATCTTCAATAATGCCTTCGGAAGTTGTACTTTGCTTATTAATTTTTAATTTTCTATTATTTCCGTTAGTAGCTTTGATATAATCTACTATACCTTTAGCTGTTACGAAATTATTAGGATTAATTACTTCATTTTCATTAGTCTCAATTGAACCAGAGGTTTTATTAGAAATGCTTCGAGATATACTTTGAATAAGTTTAATTAACCCTTGCTCGTCTAAATAATATTTATTTTCCATATATTTAATTCAGTTTAACTAGTGATTTAGCATATCTCTTAGTCAATTTTTCAAACTTATCCTCTAGTTCATTAATTCTACCTTCAAGAACTTTTTCTTTTTCTTTTAAAGTAATATAATTATTAGAATACTATCCTAACTATTTTTTTATTTTATCAGTAATAGAAATATTTAGAGCTTCGACTAAGTTTTTCACCTGATTTTCAGACTCTTCTGAAAGTCCTTTGTCTTCAGTAGAAGAAAGCAATTTCCAGCCTTTATCATATACTTTAATTTCAATTATTTCATCTTTAGGACATATCCACAAAGTATTTTTGTTATAAGGTTCTCTTGGACTTATTAAGACGTCTGCAAAATCTTGAAATTGACTATTGGAATGATTAATTCTCTCCATATAATTTAAAATATGTATCAACTAAATTATCAATGGAATTATCTTCGATAGTATTAATAGAATCTATTTTTGCTTTATTAGAAAGGACAGTTCCAATTAATGTTGGAGAACCGTTTCCTTCAATTTCATCTAATTCATCAAGACGTTCAATATCTTCAGGAGTTCCTAAAATGTTAATCATTGAACCCTATTGATCCTCACTTACATTAATTCTATTAAATAACTCTTTAATAGCAGAATCAACATTATAAGCTCTAGTATAAATATCCTCTAATGAAGTGTTAGATGGGTCGTTAGGGTCATTAACAGTTACAGTAAGTTGTTCAGCAGTAACATTGTGAGGATTAGGTTTATAAGTAACCCAAATAGGATTACCGTTCTCATCTACTTTCTATCTACCAGTTTCTTCATTAATTACTGGAATAGTAGTAGTTCCGCTTTTAATGTGGTCATTGAAATTATCTTCTAATTCTTTACCTCGACCTCCGTCAAATGCAGTACCTTCAACTTCACCAATTACTATATGAGCACCTATTGCAACAAATCTTGTTCCTGTATATCTAAATTGATAGCTTACATATCCTTCTGGCTTGGGTTGAGCTTCAACATAAATTTTACCTTTTTCTCCAGTAATAATAGGCTCTCCCTTATTAATTACTTCTGAACCAGTTTCATCTAATCTGTCAATTATTTTATAAAGTTTAATATTAACTAAATCTTTAGTTAAACTATCAACTTCATATTCAGCCCAAACATCAATTACATCATCTACATAAGAAGGAAGATAATCAGAAGGAACTAAACCTTGTGCATCAAGAGGAGCATAACCATTAGGCTCTCCTTTTTCTGAACGCAATTGATATTCAAATTTATCAAATCCAAAAGAATCTTTTAATGATAAAGTTATATTTCCAGATCTTGAAGGATTATCCTAATCAAACCAGTTTTGTACTTTATCAGTATAAATTCCATCAGAATCCTGGTACTTAGTAATTACTTTAGCATATTTATCAACTTTTTCATTATATCTGTTAACTAAATCTAAAGCTTCTTCTACATCATCCATATCAAGAGCACCATATGCATGTGTAAGGTCTATATTCTTAAAATCTTCTGTATTAGAACGCTAAGCACCAGTAGTATCTACTATAGCATCAGTAGAAAGCTAATCCATTAAAGCTAAGTAATGTTTAACTTTTGTATTTCCATTACTGTCAACAATTGTTTTATTAATTACTTTAATATATTCACCTTCACGTCTACTCCATCCATTTTCAATATTATCAGTAAAATAATATGTTCCATTTAAAAATATTCTTTTAGATTTACCTTGAACAAGAATGAAACCATTTTCATTATTGTCCTACATAGTAAATCTTAAAAGAGCATTATCCGCATATTCATGGAATAAATATACCTTAAGAGCATTAATAACATGCTAAGTATCCAAGAACTTTTCTCCATTAAGAGAAGCAGCATTATTCTACTTACACCAATCATTAAGATTTACAAATATTAAATCTTGAAGTTTGCTTTCAGTATCATGAGTTTTAATATAAATTTTATCTCCACCGATGTGAGTAGAATCATCATGTACTGCGTCAATTTCTCCAATTACAATAGCGTTATTAGCTCTTACTTTATTTTTAGCTCCAATTACTATATCATTATTTCCTTCAACAATTTGATTGAAACCAAAAGCATAATCAGAGTTTCCTTTTATACTATTAGATTCTCCAACAACATAAGTATTATCACCTTCAGTTCTGTTTCCATTACCAAAAGTATAAGAATTTTCACATCCTGTATAATTATTTTTACCGATACTTACGTTATCGCTTCCCTCGTTTTCATTATTGATACCTATTGCTACAGATTTTTCTCCAACAAAATTCTAAGAACCCAACGCAATAGATTTATTACCATTTAATTTTGAATTTCTGCCAATTACTATTCCGTCTTCAACAGAATCTTTAATATTAATAGTATTACCAGCAGCAAACAAATTATCAGAATTTTTAGCATAAATATTATCACCAAAAACAACAGAATTATCAATAATTACTGTATTATTTGAACCGCTAACAATGTTATTATCTCCAGTAACAGTATTAGAAAGACCATTTACTAAATTATATTTGCCATCATTAGTATTACCTTTACCAGTAACAACATTAGCATTCTTTTTGGAAACATTATTAAATCCACTTACTAAAGAAAATCCTCCTTGAACATCATTTCCAGAACCATTTATTAAATCATAAGTATAAGAAGAATTATTAGCTCCTACTACTAAAGAAGAATTTCCAGCGTGATTGTTTCTATTTTTTAATACTACACCGCTTTCTGGGTCTTCTGTATTTTCATAAATAAAAGGAGATTCTTGAATTACTTCATTAATAGAATCTACTAAACTTGTTTGATTATCAGTATTTAACTAATCCAAGTCTCCAATTTCTGAATCATGTTCATTAATAGCATCAACTATAGTATTTTTATTATGTGTAGTAAGATTATTTATTTCCGAATTTTTCTTTCCAACTGCATCTATATTATAAGTAGCTCCAATAGTATTGTAGTTGTTATCAGCATGTAAATCAACCTCATTAACTGCATCCACTAAGGTTTCCTTATTATCAGTTGTTAATTCTATAGAATTATCACCAGATTTAGAACTAGAAAGATTTCCTATTTGTGATTGAAGTTCATTAATAGCTTCTACAATAGTTACATCATCTTTCTAAGTAACACCTACACGAAGTCTGTTTTTAGTAATATTATTTAAATCAGGATTACTATAATAAGTTTTATGATGAACAGGATCCCATTCTTCTGTAACCTACATTATAGCAGCTAAAGAATTAATGTGTTCATCTGTTTCATTAATAGCTTCTGTAAGAGTATCTTTATTATCAGTAGTTAGTTCTATCCACTGTCCAGTAGTTCTATCATAACCAATTCTGTCCCTATTTTCTTCAGCTTCTGTAAATATCACATTTAATGCTTCTGTAATATTTTCAACAGTAGCATTATCTTTTTTAATATTGGGATCAATTTCTTCTTTAAATGGACCTATTTCTGCTGTTTGAATCCAGTTAATAGCTGCTAATACATTAGGAACTACTGAATTTCTAAATGCTTGATTTTTAATTGAATCAGCAAATTCAAGTAAATTTTGCCAATCTAGATTACTTTCTACAATTTTATCAGCAAGTAATCTAGTATTAATTCTAGTTCTTACTAAATCTTCATTGACAGCATTTACTATATTAGATTTGTCTCCAAACCCTTCATGTAATTTATTAGCTAAATCACTTCCATTAGCTTTATAAGTATGATATTCTCCATCGTCTGGATCGGGATAATCCATAGCCTTTTCATAAGTAGGCTCAAAACCTAAATCTTTATTTAACTGCTTTTGAACACTTTGTAAGCTAATTAAATCCTGATTTTTAGCAGAATCAACATCTTTAGAATAATATACTTCACTCTCTGGTGTAATAGCAAAACTTCCTAAATGTCCGTCTCTTCCATCAATGGAATCTCTTAGTTGTACTACCTCATTATCGTCAGAAAACCAAGGAAACAATTGTTTTGTTTCGTCGTTATCAAATATCTCCAATACTGGGATTGCAACGTAATCATAAATGAGAGGTTTACCTGTCTCTTCATCTATAATAGTAGTTCCGTCATCATCTGTTACATAATGAATAGGAATACCTTCTTGCATATCCTTATCTTCTAAGGGACGCTATTTTCTATAATACAAATAAAGTTTTCCATCTTGCCATTCTATATGTTCGATAGGTCCTTTATTTGCTTTAATTGTAAAAGTAGCATTAGTAGGATTACCATTATCATCAAGTAATGTATAGGTTGTATCTCCTTCTTCGTAAACAACTCCGTCAATTACTTCATGTTTTTTATGTTCTTTTGTATCAAAAGACACATCTATAAAATCCTATCTACTAAGAAATAGCTCCCAAGCTGCATTTAAATCAACAAGAGTTCCTTTAGGAGCAACTTGATTTTCAAAATCCCATAAACCAAATTTAGTTCCAAGAAGAACTTCAGGATTACAAATGCAATCGGCTCCATTGGTAATGGAAGCACTTACTAAATGTTCTTTTATCATTTTATTGCGATAATTAGTATAATCTAATTGAAATATCTATTATTATATTTTTATCTAATTTATTCAAATAAATATATGTTTTATTTACGTGTTATCAAAAATTATATTAAACAAGTGCTCCAATAATGCCTTTGCTTTTCCACCTTGTTGTTCCGTTAACTCCAGTTGCCTAATATAATATATTAGTACCTGAATCATATAAAAAATCTCCTTCATTATATCCTGACTCAACAACAAAATCGGAATAATCCATATTGTTGTTATATGTGTACCATCTCTATATAGTACTTTTACTTCCAGTCGAAGGAATAGTAATAAGAGTACTTGTGCCATCAGTAAAATTAATAGTAAGCTGATTTCCATTAGCTGTTATACTAGAAATTCCTCTTCCATCATTACCTTTGGCACCAGCAGCACCAGTATCGCCTTTTTCACCTTGTGGGCCTTGTATAGTATAATTAAATTTATAAAAATTAATAACTTTAACAGTTTTATCAATTTTAATTACATCGTTTTTTACTCCATTAATTAAGGTATAAAATCCTGAATCCTCAGTAGTAAATTTACTTGATGTTGTATATTCATGCTAATCCTATAATAAATTAGTTTTTCCCAAATTAGTTAATTTAGTATTTATTTCGTCTTTAAATGTCCAAATTGCAGATAATTCTGCTAATGAAGGTATGTAACCTTTTACAGAAGTAGCAGTGCCATTAATACTCATTGATAAAATATATGGAGCATTTCCGTTATATTTAGTAAAATAAGAACCTCCAGAATCTAATTTAGATAAGGTTATAGTATTAGATTCTCCGTCAGTCATATCATAATTTTGTGCTAACTCTTTATAAGTTAGATTATTAAACTCAGATGAAAATAAAGTATAGTCTGTTCCACCAAGTAAATCAATTAAATGTCCTCTTCCCTAGTTAAATATTACTAATCCTATAATTCCTGTTTTCATAGTATCCTCATATTCAGAATCAGATATCAATTGTCCTAAGTTATTATAATAATATACACCATAAGGAGCAACAGAAGTTCCCTAATATATTACAGTACCACCCCCACCTGTTCCATTAATTCCATTGGTTATCTAAAATGAAAAAGTAGTTCCGTCAGAATAAGTGATTGTATAATAATCAACATTTCCATTAGATTGAGTTTTTGCAATAGTAGAGATTCCTCTACCAGCAGGGCCCGTTGCTCCGGTAGAACCAGTATCACCTTTATCGCCTTTATCACCTTTATCTCCTTTTAAAGATGCTTTCTATTCAGCAGTAAGGTCGTCAAATGTCATTTTACCATCTGCTCCTTTAGCACCATCAGCTCCTTTTAAAGAGGCTAACCATTGTAATTGAGTTCCAGTAAATCCATTATCTACGGCAATTTCATATGCAGATTTACCATCTGCTCCTTTAGTACCTAAAGCTAGTCTGTCAGTTTTAACTCCATCTATTACCCAATATCCATCACTTGAAATTTCAACAACACTACCAGCAGCTGATACTCCAGTATTTGTACCGTTAATATACCAAAATCCATTAATAATTACAGGAGCATTACCATTAGTTCCGTCTGAACCTTGTGCTTTAAATGGAGTTTTAGTATCTCCAATATACCAATATCCGTCATTTCCAATAGTAGGAACAATACCGTTAGTACCGTCTTTACCGTCTTTACCATCTTTACCATTAACCCCATCTATTGCTTGAGCTCTAGTTCCAGAATTAACTCCATTAATATACCAATATCCATCTACTATAGTAATTCTATCTACATGATTGCTTATATATTCTTGAAGACTCTACGATAACGAGTTATATAGATTTTCTTCAAGATTCTAATAAACAGGAGGAAGTTTTCCTTCTGGAATTTCATCATCATTATCTTTTAATGCCCAATCAGCTATATCAAATTTTACCTATTTTTTAACCTATTCGGCATGTTTTTTATGATAATAATCCAACCCGTCGTAATTTAAATAATCATAAGGAGTAGTTCTAAGATTTTTATCCATTGTTATTTAAATAATATTGTATAATAAATTCTCTATTATCTAATTCATTTTCTAAATCTATTGCTGAAATTTCTTCTAATATAAATTCTATAGAAGGTCTTTTTCCCATTTCTAATTCAGTAATTACTTTTAGATATTCACATATTACTTTTTCTTTTAATAAATCAATATCAGTTTTAGGGAAAAGGTCAATTTTAGCATCTGTTTCCTTTAGTATTAAGCCTCCAGTAATTTCAAATTCCCAAGGACTAATTACTGGAGGACAACATTTTCTACAACAACTCATGAGCAACCACAATCATTTCCAGTATTTACTCCTGCGCAAAGACCATTACATCCTGAAATGCGCTCTAATAATCTCTATGCTTCTGCCAGCTGATTAAGTTCTATCATATATTCAATAACATTTAAAGCTGACCAAACCAAATCTCTTTTATAAATTAAGTCTGAATCCACTTTTCCATTAAAGCATCTGTCAAATGCTCTATCATTAAATATTTTCTAACAAAGTGCCTGATAACACTTTCTCAGCTGACATACTGAAAAAAAATTGTAAGTCTCCTTTACAAAATTACAACTTTCTGGATTAACTGCTAATAATTCATCATATTCTACTTCAACTATTTCTCCTAAAGAATCCTATTTAAAGAATCTTCCGTCTTGTGAGAAATAAAAGATAGAAGCGTTCGGATTATAAGTAGAAGATTGGTATCTAATGAGAATATTTAAATCTTCTTGGGATATAGTTTCAAGATAGGGATTATCTTCTAAAATAGTATCAATTAAAGGATTAGTGATAAAATCCTTTCTTTTTACATAAATTTCTTCATCATCTGCTATAGTATCCCAAGTTCTTTTATGTTTAGGAAGTATTATATGACAGAGTGTTATATATCCTCCCTCTGATTCTGAAATTTTAATTAAATTGGAATCTCCGTTGTGATTGTTTATTTTATTATAAATGAGAGTAGAATTACCTGCTTTATTTAACCATACTAAATAAAGAGAAACAGAATCTTCATAAGTTAGTCCGTTAATAGGATATTCTGTATCATCATATATAAGTATATCACATTTATTATTAGTTATTATTTTCATATATTTTTAACTTCATCATTATAGGGATTTCCGTCATATAACTACATAAGTTCAATTTCAGTTCGCTTAGTATCATTTTCGGCTTGATTTTCTTTAAAGGTTCTATCAGTCTTAGCTTTAAAGTCATCAACTTGATATTGTAATTGAATTTTTTGTTGTTCAATTTGAAGTTTAGCTTCATTAAGAGATTCTATTTTAGATTGAGCTTGTTGAAGCTATTGCTAAGCTTGTTGTAAATTGTTCTATAATTCTTCAACTTGTTGAGTAAGTTGCTATATCTAATTATTTTCTTCCTTTTGTTTCTTTAATGCCTTCTTAACTTTAATCTTCATATCTGTAAGTCCTTTAGCGGACATAATATCAACTATAATATCAGGAGAAACTATTCCACCTTTAATAAATTCCGGAACAATTGTTTTTATTTGTTCTATTTCTTTTATTACATCAGTTGACGTTATAATATGAATATCAAAGTCAGTATTAGTAAAATATTTAGGAAGAGCTGTAAATGTTTTTTGTAATTTGTTTCCTAATATTAAAACTCCTGTTAATCCTTTATCATAAACTATTTTTCCACAATTAAGAGCGTCTGTAAGAATTTCTTGTAAAACTAAATCCATTTGGAAATGCCATTGTTTAGTAATAGTAAACGAATTATTAATTCCTACTTGTACATTAGTAACAGCATCTCTCTATTGAATACCATTTAGTCTTTCTCTAAACACTCCAGAAATTGAAGTCATAGTTTGTTCTAAGGAATCTATTACTGCTTGAATTGCTTGAACCGCCTATATTTTAACAGTATCATCAAATCCATTAAACATAGTATTTAAAGGAGCTTGACCTGTATTTACTTGTCCTTCTTGTGAAGTATCAAGAAGACCCACACCCATTTTCTTATATGCTAACCATTTCATTATTCTTTCTTCCATTTTATCGCCCAAAAAAGCGGGAAGGGTAGGCATATTAATCCAATCACCAATTGAACCAGAGTTAGCTATTAACTTATCTCTATAGAATATGCTAAGGTCATATTTATCTTGGATGGACATAGCAGCAAACACTAATGAGTAAGGTTCTCCGCTACGATTATTAAAATATACTCCATTTACTGTAAGAGTACATTTATTTGGGTCATCTTTAGTTCTAATTACTTTTTCATCTTTTCCTTTAAGAATATATATTTCCTATCCGATACGAATAGTTGAATATCTTTGCATTATAAAGTTTTTATCTGTTTCTAACCATTCAACCTCGTACACTGGAAGAAGAGTATTATCATATCTGTGCCAATATCTTTCTGGAAATCCTGGAGTTACTTCTTCTCCTGCTCTAATACCATCAGTAGCCGGAGTTCCTCCAGCACCTTCTACACTTCTTATATAAATAGAATCTGTAGAATCAATATGTTCCCACCAAATGTCATTTACTTTTTCAATATCTTCTCTAGATAATTCTTTTCCATATTTATTAAGGATTTCATTTCTAGTTAAATATTTTCTTACTACAACTCTATAAGAATCTTTAATATATGGAGAATCATAATTAATATCAGGAAAAGTGTTTAAAGGATCTAAACATTCTATTTTAATATTCTTTCCAGATTCTGAAGGAATTACTCTATAGAAATTATATCCTGTAACAAGAACATCTATAAATAATTGTTTTAATTTATTAACTAAATCAACATTTCTAGATTGAATTATATATTCTATAATATTTTGTCCAGCAATTTCATATTCGGAAATAAAATTTTCATTAATATCTTCAATTAATTTATCTAACTATTGTTTTATATTTAGGTCCTGCATATCTTTACTTCCTAATACTCTTAGAAGATTGTTTTTTAAATTTTTCTAAAGTAAGTTAGAACATTCAGTAGCAATTTTTAACTGCTTTTCTCTAAATATATTATTAATAGTAGCTTCATCTTTACAAGAAACTTTTGGCTAAATTGGAAAATCTAAATATTCTCCTACCAAAGCATCTACATGTTTTTTAATAAGAGGAATAAAAACTACATCAGTAGGCTATCCAATTCCAAAATTTTCTTCTAAATACTTAAACTATTCTTTATCTCGTTTACAATTATAATAATTATAAGCTTTTCTTAATCTATCTTTATCATAAACAAGTTCAGCAATAGCTTTATCCGTTTTTGCAACAAGTTCCTCTTTCTTCATCCTCTGGATAAGTTTTAATTCCTTTAAACCATTGAACTTTGATTAACTATCGTGAAATAAGTTCTTGTTCAACGAATTTTAAAAAATCTTCTGCTTCTAAATCAGCAGATATTTGTATTAGGCGTTTATCTGGATTTCCTAAGTCCAAGACTAATTTATATCCAGCCCACCCAGTCCCTAATTTAGTTATCTTGATACCTCCAACGTATTTTTTATGGTAACGTTTTTCTATAATATCTAAGACAGCTTTTTCCATATCATTCATCTATATCTTGGATTACTAGTTACATTTCTACCGTCATAATTATCCCAATTAGCTTTTATTGGATAATTAATATTGCTTTTAGGAATAATTCCAAATCTTCTGTATCCTTTTTCGTCTATATAATAACCTATATCTTGAAATCCTTCTGAAACTGGCTTTGATATTCTTGGACTAATGTCGTTCAATTCTTCATCTGCAAGTTCGCTCATTGCTACAGCTGCCACAATATCAAATTTGCCTTTGTTTTCGTCAGTATACAAATTTAACTAATCTAAGAACTCAATAAACCAAATATTATGACAATAATCCTCAACATAGTCTGCAACCAAATCTGTCTAGTGATCTATCATAGCTTTAGTAGCTGTAGTACCATATTGATTATTAGTTCTGCGAGTCTAATTATCCCCATAACATACTCTAGGACGTTTCATGAAAAATTGCATAAATTTGTTATCTCTGGCATATGTTAAAAGAGATAATCTTGTTGCTTCTATATTAGCTTGAGCAGAATAATACCACAATAAAGCTATTGTTTGTTTATAAGCTTCTCTAATATCGTTAGGTCTGTCTAAGTAATATGCAACATACATTGGTTCTTTCATTCCATAAATTCGTCTCTTTATTACAGTACAAAATTTGGAAGGATCTCTTGTTTCAGTAGATGTTTCTGACATTCCTATATCAATACCGTCAATTCCAGCAACATAAAGATTTTTAATTTTTTCTTCGTTATTTTCCTGCCACAAAGGGTGTTCTAATATATAAACAGGACCCTAAGGATTTGGTTTAAATCTTACATCAACTATATTCTATCTAGTTCTTTCTGGACCGGAATAAACAAATTCCATGTATCCTCTCTATATAGGAGGAGCCTATTTTTTTATTTTAATAGCTAGTATTTGTTCTGAAATCTTTACTTTGTTGAACTTATTAACACCTTCAGCAGCAAAAGCTTCTTCTGCTGTAAAACATTGTTCACTTTTATGTTTTAGAAGGGTCTGGGGGTCAGTAATATTAGCTCTTCTTTCATTATAATATTCTTTTTGTTTATCTATTAAATATTCTCCTCTACTTCCAACATACCCTTTTTTATTCATGGTGATATATGCGGGCATAAAATATGCGGTATTTACCCAATCACCAGATTCTGTATAATTATGATGAAATGGAAGTATTTGAAATGAAAGAGGATTATAATATACTTTATTTAATCCAGCCAAATTTGGACCACTATCTCCACCCGTTCCAACAGCAGCAATTACTCCTATTTTATTACCACCGACAGTACAAAGTTCTTCGGCTTTAATAAAAGAAGTTTCCAAAATAGGATTAGAGCCTGCCTCTTCTAGAAAAAGAAAACTAACACGATCTCCTCTCATTTTTCTATCTTTCTCTACTATTATTCCCTCTACCTGTGAACCAAATCCCGTTTCAATTTTTTGACCGTTTACTACCTTATAATAAGTGGAACGTTTTTTAGTGGCAGTATTAACTACTTGTCTAAGTTTTAACATTCCCCCATCTGTATTATCATCAGTAAAAGTAATTCCGTTCCAAATTTTATCAAGAGTTTTAGTCACATAATTGCCATCAAAAGCAGTAAGAAGACATATACTATTTTTAAAACAATTGAAAAAACAATCAAATATAGAAGCATTCATTTCACTGGCGCCCAAATATGTTATCGTAAAAGTTTTTTATCTTTTACTTCTTATAGTTTCCTATAAGTTCAGCATACATTTTCATCCTTCTCAATTGAGTTAGGATGTTCCGGACTCGTGGGAGGATTATTACTCTCATTAACGTTCACTCCTATGCGTTACGGTGGTCAGTGATGATCTGACTTACCTCGGTATTAACATAATAATTAAATTTATTAAATTTTCTTTTTAAATAGCAATGAGCTTTATCATATAACAAATAATAAAGTTTTTTACATTCTTCTTTAGAATGTGTAGCTAATCTGTACATACTATCCCTTTTACATTCATTTAAATATTCAATTATCTTAGTCTTCACCGATTTTTCGAAATTTTTTATAAATTTATTTCTAAATTTAGGATGCAATGCGCCATTTTACATCCTCTGTTTTTCATTATAGCATAATTCTTTCTTAGTGTTCTACATAATTCAAAGTAATGAAAAAATTCATACTAATAAACAAAAAACTTTGGAAATATTACTGAACGACTATCACCGGCTTTTTCTTGTTCCGTATTGGGTAATTGATAATAGTTTAAAAAATAATAATTAAATCCAGTAATAGTATATCCGTTTACTGTAAGTCCATTTCGACATCTTCTATATTCTTCATTCCAAAAGTCTCTATATAATTTAGAACCAGGATAATAAGAACAATAATGTTCTGTTTTTAAAAATGTATCTCTTGCTTCAGTAAACCAATCAGGATTAAAATCTAATCCTTCTGTTTCAGTTATAGGTCTATATCCAGTTATTTCATAAGATAATCTTTTGTCAAAATAAGGTATAGGGTCGTCTATTTTAATATCCCATTCTCCTTCTTTGTGCTTAGGAAGTTCCTCCGCAATTTTTTTAACTTCCTATTTTACATTATTAGATTTCTCTTGAACTTCATTTACAATGGATTGTATCTCTTCTGGAATTTCTGGAACAGGATTTTTACGCGGCCTACCTCGTTTTTTCTTAATTTCTTCCATAATTAATCATCAGGCATAAATCCTTCGAGTGCTCCTCCACGTATCTAGCTTTGTTCCATAACCTCTTTTTTAACGAGAGTTTCAATCTATTTTAATGTTTCAACCTAATCAGAAGCTTCTTTCATAGCTTTCTGTATATCAGATACTTTATTTACATATTTTCCAGTTTTTTCATCTCTTTCTTCTAAATCTATGTTCTGAAAATAATCAATAATTTTATCTGTAACAAGCTATGCAGATTCTAAAAGTCTTATATAACGATTAGATTCCTATAACTTTTGATATTTTCTACAGGCAGCTCTAAATATAGGGTCATTCCACTCTTCTTCGGAAATTTCTGCATCTTTAAGAGCTGCTAGATGTTTTTCCTAATTACTATAATTAGCATAAGGAGATTTCCACGCAATTGCAAGATAAATATAAGTAAATTCTCTATCTGCTCTTAAGTGCTCTAATCCTGTAGAATCTTTATCACATTTATTTCGTTCGGGTTCAAGTAAATCTTTAAATTCTTTAATTAAAACTAAATCGGAAGTTACTAGCTATGCTCGACCAGTTTTCTAATTATAATCCCATACATCTAAATTCATATTTACATTAACATTTTATTATTTAAAATTATTTTCTGTTTTTAAAAGCAGCTATAGCACATCCCATTCCAGCAGCATGAACTTTTCCACACTTAGGACATACTTTAGTTCCTTTTTTAACAAGCTTTGTACCGCCGCAATCTTTCTTAATTTCTCCTCCTTTTTCATGTTTAGGACTTCTTGCCATTTTAATTGAGTGGTGAGATTTTTTCTACTTTGGTTTTTGTTGTTTCCATGAATTAGGATTCATTCCTTCCTAATCAATTTCTCCAGCATTATATTTTTTATCATCCTCGGTTTCAGTAGGCTTCTTTTTTCCTTTTAAACTTATTACAGTTTGTTTTTCGCCTTGAAAGTAAACGTCCTTCTTTTTCTTTTTTTCGGGAACTTCCATTCCAGAAGCTGCTTTTCTAGCTTTAAAATTCTCTTTCCAAGAGGCTTCTACTTTATCTCCGGTTTTGTTCTTTTTTACACAACCACAATCTACTTTACCTCCCTTTTTAAAATAAACAAGTTCTTCATCTTCAGCACACTGTTTTTTTAACTTTCTAAAATATTGAAGTTTAGCACCATGTTCTGCTCTTTGAGCTTGTCCCTGAATTATCTACATAAATTCTTGTTGAGCTTGTTTCAAACCTTCTTCACCAAGGCTTTGAATATACTTCTAAAGCTCTTGCTCAGTTTTAGCTCCTGACTTTTGAGCTAGATACTGAATAAATGCTTGTTGTAATTGTTTTTCGTCCATATTATTAAATTAATATTAAATCTTTTGTTGAGAAAACTGCTTCTTGAAGTTTTCCTTCTGTAGTGAACCAACGACACTTTATTCCTTTAAGTAATTCATTTCCAGTATTGTGCCTCATAATATTTCTTTCAATGCGGCTAACTAACATTGTTGGTTTATTGGGAATGTCCTAACGAAGTGTTACAACATCGCCAGGACTGAAGAAGACCTTCTGGTCTCCTTCAACATTGGCATTATTCATCATTTATTTAATTTCTTTTTAATTTCATCAAATCTATCTGTCAATCCTTCATTAACTATTGCTAAAATCCTATTTTCTTGAACAAGTTCGAGATGTTGCTTATAAAAAGGCACAGGAACCAAACTTACTTTTGTTACAAAAATTGTATCGCCGGGTTTGGCGTATTTACATTCCGGCCCCACTTCCTATACTACAGCTACTTTTATGAAATTTTCCTCTTGCTCAATTTGTCCATTGTCTGTATTCTTATATTCTGGTTTTTGTCCACCTAAATCAATAATCAATCCTGATTTATTGTCTCTTACAATTCTTTGGAAAGGATTCTCTTCAAAACACTTTACAAGCATATAAGGACCGATAGGCATAATCTCAATTTTTTCAACATTCTCATTTACCATATCGGCATATTCTTTTAAATTAGTAGAATGTTTTTCAAATTTTTCTACATAATCGTCTACCATATTATTGAATTTTTCAACATTACGTTTTTCAATAACATCATCTGCTGTAGTTCCATCAAGAGCCATTACTCTAGTAGTAGTTTCTCCTGCTACATTCATTGCTAACTTTTCTTTGTTACTTAAAACAGGTCTGTCCATAATTTTACCATTTATTCATTAAACATTTTTCTGACTCTATGCTTGCTTTACTTTTAAGAATACAGCCGCATAAGTCACATATCTGTGAACCCATATATTTAATATTATGTTCACAAGATTTACAAATATCTAATCTTCTTTTTTGTTCATCTGATGTATAACCAGTTAAATTGCGCCAGTTACCAACTATTATATTTCGAATTTTAAGAAAGAGATTTACCATTTTCCTGCTACACAATGATTATTTAAGTTCTTCATTTTAATAGTCGTGTGACATCCACAACCTCTAATATATCCAGATTTTGGTATAGTGCTAATATCATTAGTATCAGGATTAATCCAAAGTTTAGGATTACATATTTCTCTAGTAGGAGAAAATATAGGACATTTCTTACAGATTTCTTCTCGTTGTTTAATATTCTATACGTGCATATTTCATTTTTTGTTTTTCAAGTTTCTGTTGTTTAGCAAAATGTTTTAACATTTTCTCTACTTCATCTTTAAGATATGTACAATGATATAAAGTGTTTTTTCCTTCATGATCATAATGATTTAATATCAAATCTTTAATAACAAAATCTGGATTAAGTTTTTGAAGCATCCAAGCATAAGTAGATAACTGAAGGGTATAATGCTGATAATTACAATCTTCTATTGTTCCTAATGGATATTTCATTTTTTTAGTAGACCGTGTTCCAGAGTCATAAAAGCTTTTTAAATCAATTTTTTTGTTGCTCTTATGGTCTATCAAAATAATATCATTGCCATTTTTAACAATTAGATCAATTTGTCCGGCTATATGTAAATCTATTTTTGGATTATCATAATAAATAAGATATTCTGGATAAACTCCATATTCTAAATCTAAATCAGAATAATCTTTTTTACAAACAAACTTTCCTCCAATTCCAAATTTTTGGAGATTTACAGCGTTACCAGCACGATAGAAAGCATTCTCTAATTGTGCATGAATCTTTGTACCTCTTTCACATGATTCGCGATTAATCTTAGCCCATTCATCAAGAATATCTTGTTGGACTTTATTAAGTTCGTTTTCATCAATATCATATACTTCTAAGAAATCTTTTGGAATTTTATGATTTTTCCAAATTGCTCCTTTTTCTTTTTTCCACACATCAGCAGGTAATAGTTTTTCAAGTGCTTTATAACGAGAGACAAATTCAGAATCAAATTCGTTTTCATATTTACCTATAAGAGTTGTTACTGATGTATAAGAGATAGACTCATCATTAACGTTCCAATATTTATGATTTAAATCGTTGAACGCCACATTACCATTTTGTTTATCAATGGTTAAATCATTATTCATATAACATTAACATTTTTAAATTTATTTTACGTTATATATCTTCTAAATATAATTAATAATACCTTCTAGATGTAATCTTACTATCTTATGAAATCCTTCTTCACTTAGTAAAAATTTAACATCTTCTTTATTATCTTGAAAGAAGTTTTCAGTTAAAACTGCTGGACATTTAGTATTTTTAAGAACATACAAATTTCCTTCTTTATCAGAATCTCCATCAGTTAAATCTTTTCTAATTTTCTTTCCTTCTAAATTGTTTTCTGCACTTTTGTACAAGTATTCAGCTAAAGTGTCAGATTCAGTTTTTCCTGGAGAAGTCCAACATTCCCATCCAGTTGCTGACATCCATTTAGTTCCGTTACCTGCTCCATTTACATGAATAGAAATATAAAGACAATTATTTTTTCCAAATTTATTGCAGAGAGAATTAACAAAATCTACTCTCTTTTTTAATTCCTAATTAGTAGTTAATTTTAAATCGTCTTCTGGAATATCAATATAAACATCATATCCCATATCTTTTAATATAGGATATATAGCTTGTATTAATTCCCTAGAATACTTATATTCATATAATGATTTATCAGGAGAACATTTTCCAGGAGTACTTTTTAAATGTGCAGTTCCTAATATGATATGTTTCATTTTTTAGCATTTTCATAATCCAATAAAATGGCTAGCCTTTGAATACAAGGAAGAATAGCTCTGTGATAATTTGAATCATACTTTTTATGTTCTTTATAAAGAAGAACTACCATTCCAATAGCTGAGTTATGTCCTTCAATAGTAAAGAAAGATATTGCTTTAGCATCACTTGCTTTTACTAAACGATATAATTTAGGGAGAGAGTTACCCATTTGGCCTATATCTTCTATTTGAACAAAACTCTAACTATGTATTTTAGCTAATTCATCTGCATAATAGATATAATCTATTTTGTTCCACTATTGTCTTAATAAAGGAGTATCTAAACATCTTGGAGCTTCTGTGAGACAAGATAAATACAAATATTTATAACCTTGCAAACTTTGAGTATTATTATGATAATTTAAAAGCAATACATCAAAAGCGTCCTTATCTTTTTCTACTATTAGTTGCACCTAATGATTTAATTCAATTGAAGTTTCCATAGAATACTATTCTGCTTTTTTATTATGCAGAACTTCTTCTTCAAATCTTTGAGAAATATATTCCTTAGTTGCATCTGTTATCTGGGAATATAAAACATATCCGAAAAGTAAAAGAATAATTAAACTTCTTGTTTCTGGATGTATTTTATTAACTACTTCCCATAAATGTTTAATCCATTGTACAATCATCTATTAAATGTTAATAAATAAAAAATATTTGTATTTATCCTAAATTATTAATATATTTATTGAAGTCAAAATAAATAATAATTAAAAATACAAAAATTATATTTTTGATTAAGATATTATGTTTTAATTTAATACTTTATATAAAATATGATTAAAAAACAGATTAGAAAAATGTAGACTGCCGCTGGAGGACCTCTTAGATTATAGTTTACTCCAGAATAGATTGCTTATTTTGAATCCAGAGGACTTCCATTAGGAATGAATAATTCTGGAGGACAGCAATTGAGAACCGAAGGTGTCCAAGCTTAGTAGTATTAGGAGCAAGAAGCAAAAAGAAAAGAAGAAGAAATAAAATCTAGAATGGAAATGCGTCCTACTCTTAAAAGAAAAGCTACAACAACAGAAAAACTCCAAGGTAAAAAAGATGAATATGAATAGGTGCCTTAGGTTGTTGGAATGTCTGGAGCAGATCCTGTTGGAGAATTTATATTGGCAGGAGTAGGATTAAATGGAATTGGAGCTTTAGCTAAAACTGGATTATGGAATGTAGCAAAATATGCTCCTAGAACATAGCTAGGAAATTATGGAAGAAATTATTTTATAAGCAATTCCTTTAAAAATTCATTTAATGGAAATGTTCCTAAATTAGTTTTATCTCCCTAGACAAGAACAAAAGTTGGTGATGTAGAAATTGATAATCCCAATTTACTCTATCATTTGGATAGAGGTGATGGTGTTGGAGCTTTCAGTAATCAAGGGGCTTATGTAGAAAATGGTTTTCTCTTTCCAGGAACTCCAAAAGATTCCTCTGCTATTCCTTATAGTTGGTGGAATAAAGGAAAACCCTACGCTACTAATGTTGGTGGACAGCCTATGACAAGACTCATGACAGCAACTGAAGATTCTCCAGGAATGCTACATGTCAGGAGTCAGAACTATCCTATTGGTCAATGGAATGGAAGAAGAGGCTTTGTGCTTAACTCTGAGTATGTCAATTCTGAAGGAGTTAATGTATTAGGAAGTTTATACAATTGGAAACCTGGATATGGTTATAAAAAAATATCTCAAGAACCTTCAACCTCTTTAGCATTTTTTGAAAGGAAACCATTAATAGATTAGTATGTTGTTAAAAAACAAGGAGGTAAAATGAATATAATAGAATTTTTAAAAAATGGGTCTGGAATACATATTAAACCAAGTTAGAAGGGGTCCTTTACTAAATATTGTAATGGAAAAGTAACTAATGAATGTATTGCTAGAGGTAAAAGAAGTCCTAGTGCTGCTATTAGGAAGAAAGCAACTTTTGCTGCTAATAGTCGCAAATGGCGCCACAAAAGTGGAGGACAGATAATAAAAGAATTTAAAGAATCAAGAAACTGCAAATTGGTTGTCTAAAGAATTAAATGAAAATATCAGATATAACGATTTAATAATGAAAATAATAAGAACTAAATTAGTCCCTTCTGGATATAAAGGAATTAATGTATTTGGATTTTTATTTGTAAGACCTAAAACTAATCTTACAGATATAGATATTAATCA
>ERZ842401.2072-NODE-2072-length-27378-cov-23.757713_pt1 | contig 27378 bp, 29 predicted proteins | sample MGYA00521270_ERZ842401 | MGnify/ENA primary metagenome ERZ842401 (study PRJEB31892, sample SAMEA3878208) | bioreactor metagenome | biome: Moose rumen | place: Sweden | collected 2011-10 | study: EMG produced TPA metagenomics assembly of the PRJEB12797 data set... | reverse complement strand
TGATGAGGGAGACGGGGGACGGAATACTGTACGTGAAAGTAGTGGACATCTGGACCCCGTACCAGATGGAGAAGCTGAAGCAGCCGCCGCAGCCGTTGACGAAGTACGGGAGAATGAGGCGGAAATATCTGGAAGAATGGAAAGTGCGGACAGCGTTGGAATTGGGAGAGAATCTGCTAATTCATTGTCTGGAAGTACAGAAACGGGCGAAAGCGATGAAAAGCGAACTGATGAGTCAGCTAGAGAGCCAGAATCCGCCGCCCGACAGGGTAGTCGACCCGCTGGGCTGGGTACAACATATGAACAATCTGGACATGACAGCGGAAGAAATGGTGCTGAACAGCGTAATCTACAGCTAGATTTATTTGACATAACAGAAGAGCCAGAAGATATTGAAGAAGTAGAAAAAAATATCTTCAGTATCTTCAATTTCTGATATAGGAAATACAGTTAAAGAAGTAGTAAATACATCATCAGATAGTCGAAATATAGAAAATATATGAAAAGTATCTAACATAGAAACAGGCGAACAAGCCCCTGTTTCTGACCTACCAGAGACATTCCCGCAAACGGAACAATTAGCGGCAATATAAAAAATAAATATGTTTTTTAACTTTTTACGTTTTAACGTTATATAAAATTTATAAGTAACTAGCTATGTATTATATACTGATTGAGTTTAAGGAAATAGTGCTTGACTAATTAAGGATATATGATATAATTTCATCAAAAGTTAAAAACGCGAGGTTAAAACATGTATAAAACTAATAAGGTAATACAGCATAACAAAAATGAATTATTAGCAAAATACGAAATTTTAAATAGTTATCATGAATTACTGAATAACTTTATTAACTTTCTTGACGTTAGAGAAAAAACCGCTATAACGTATAGTAAGGCATTAAAACAAGTTTTTAGTTATCTATCTCAAAACGGAATAAAGCAACCTACACGAGATAATATTCTTGCCTTTAAGAAAGAACTGGAAGCTAAAGGACGCAAGCCGGCAACCATAGCCCTGTACTTGGCCGCAACACGACGCTTTTTCTCATGGACAGAACAATCAGGGATATACCCTAATATCACTGTGGGCATTAAAGCTCCTAAGATTGAGAGAGGGCACAAGAAAGACTATTTTGCAGCTCATCAGGTTAAATCCATTCTTACAGGCATTGAACGCAACAATCTCGAAGGTTTGCGAAATTACGCGGTTATGGCACTCATGACTACAGGCGAACTCCGTACTATAGAGATTGTCAGAGCTAACGTTGAAGATATAAGGATAGTTGGCGGTGTGAGTGTACTTTACATTCAGGGTAAAGGAAGGACTGATAAGACAGAGTTTATAAAGATAAGCCCACAGGTTGAGGAGGCTATTAGAGCTTACCTCAAAGCACGCGGGCCGGTTAAGGAGCACGATCCTTTATTCGTATCATGTTCACGCAGAAACAAAGGAGGGCGATTAACCACACGAACAATTAGGGGATTATGTAAGAACGCAATGATTAACGCCGGCTTTAACAGCAATAGACTCACAGCTCATAACTTAAGGCACACGGCCGTAACTCTTGCATTGTTAGCAGGTCAGAGCTTGGCCGAAGTACAGCATTTCGCAAGACATCACAATATCAGTACCACACAGATTTATGCGCATAATGTTGACAGCATGAAGAGTCAGTGTGAAGCAGTAATCTCAAACGCAATTTTCTAAGGAGGAATAAATCATGATTGAAGCCTATATCAAAACAAGAGGACTCCAAGGAGACAGGACAAGCAAAATACGAGGACATTTAGTTATGTGTGAACCATACGGGGAAGACTATCAAGCAATACGGGAATTTTTGCAAAACCTCATAAAGAAGAAAGATGGAACCCCTAAATATTCCGAAAAAACAGTTACGGAAATAATCAGGGATTACCAAAATTATATCTCATGGACAAAGGAGAACAACGAAATAATGTACGAAGAACAGAATAAGCAACTCACGATTGAAGAAACAGAGCAGGCCAAGCCCGAAATGTCCACAGTAAGGGGGGACACGACGCAAGCCCCCGAAGTCACGCAAATTTCAAACGAGAACCCCGAGGCAACCACTCATTCCCCTGTGAATATCGAAGAGGAACAACAACCAGTAAAGAGAGCAGGCGGCAGACCAAAAACGGGGCGAACCGAGAAATTCGGGGGTGATATAGCACATTATTGCATTGAAAATAATGTTGCTGCTATGGGCTGGTGTTTCAGTCCAATTTACACAGAAGAAAATCCTGAGCTTGAAGAGAAGATAAGAAATATAAAAACTTTCTCGGATTATTGGGAAATGGCAGTAGATAATTTCAGCTACAATAGCGTTTCTAATGTATGGCGACTTGCTGAGAATGTAAAACCTGGTGATGTTATATGGATACATTCAAAGGACGGGTTCTATTACGCTGCTAAAGTACCTGAAAACAGCAAATGGCAGTTTTGTCTTGAGGCACGCGATAAAGATGTTGCGAATCAGATAACTGATATCAAATGGCATGAAGTCAAAGAGGAACTTATTCCGGCAAGCATTAAGGAAGCTTTCAGAAGAGGTTTTACACTGCAAAGAATTCATTCAAAAGAGGCTGAAGTTTTCAGTGAGGAGTTATTTGGTCAGCAGGGCAAAAAGAAGAATGATGATTACCAGAACCTTTACGAGACTCTTTTCAAACTCGATACACCGATTAATATTGAGGAAGGACTAAGAAGCGGTGCGTTAGTGAGCAGTTCGGCAGTAGCTGGCAGAGATTATGAAAAAAGCAATTTCCGTCTCATGTCTGTGGGGCGCGATCTTAGCGGCTGGAATAAGCTAGAAGGTAATAACGTCGGTGAACTGGCCGAAGCTGTGTTAGCAGATAAGAGTTCGGAGGAATTTTTGCATTGTGCGGTTCATGATCCACAGTTCAGAGATGAAAGCGGCAATTTAACCTACAGCATCAATAAATCTCCGTTCTGGCAGCTGTGCAAAGAGATAATGATGCAGGCAGGGGAAGGTGAGAGCTGGGCCGAAAGAATTTTATGGTCGAACGTTTACAAAGTAACATATGACGGGATAAGCATATCATGGCCTCTGATGAATGAAACATTCAATGCATGTCTGGAAATTTTGAAATATGAGCTTGAAGTGTTCAAACCTAATCATGTTATCTTTGTTACCGGTGCAAGTCATTTTATTCCTAAGGATTTGGGAGATTCATTTGTACCCGTGTGTTTATCTGAACAACTCCCTGCGAATAATGCTTTTGGTGTAATCAGTAAGGGGATTTACACAGATCAGTCTGGCCATAAAGTAAAGATAGTTGCAGTAAACCGTCCTGAATATAAAAATGGCTCAATAGAGGAAAAAGCACACAAAATTATGGAGGCTTTCAGTTCTCTTTAGCGCACAAAAAACATTGTCATCAATATTAAACCTGGGGGCAGTTTTCATTTTTGAAATTGCTTAGAGTAGCGGCAAAATATCTGTACCAGACGCAAGCAGCACTCTCAGCGTTCCGAAGTTCCTTGACTCATACGCGAGCATATAATGTGTAAGATTTTCATTAATCCATTATTCGAGGTTCAGCTTCGGGAAAACTGGAAAATTTGTCGTGTACACGTTACGTGGAGGGTAAGAGCATTGCGCTAAAAGCCGTAGCATATACTGTGTTCTTGAAGACGAAAGAGAATTTGAAAAAGCTTAAAGACTAATGGAAGTAAATGTGTAAGATTTCTCGTGAAAATCTCTGCTTTTTATGTACACTTTATTTTTGCGTAGTAGTAACTTATTATATATAAAAATAAAGGAGTTGATTTTATGCAGAGAACTTTTAAGTTAGGCAATAGTAATATCAATGAGAAAATCGTAGTTTTCGGATTAGGGAATTTTTCAGGCAATATTATAAACAGAATTATTGAACACAAAAAAAATCTCGATTTCATTAAATTCGCCATTGCTGATGAAAATGAAAAGGTGCTTAATTCGTGTAAAGCTCCGTTGAAATTTTTTCCTCATGAAATTCATGACTTCCAAAAGTTTTTTGCTGATAATTTTCATAAAACAGACATGATTTTTATCATTGATGTATTCGGGGAATTTAAGGATTTCGCTCTTAACCTTGCTTATGCTGCAAAATCTTCGGGAGCATTAACTCTTGGCCTTCCCATTCAGAATAAAGAAATTGATGAGAGAGATTTACAAAAATTCAAATATTATTCTGATTCTGTAATTCTGTCGTCTGTAAATAAGAATGAATTTCTTGACATTCCCATCATAATTATTGAAGGCATAACAACCGTGATTACTGAAGAGGGCTTCGTTAATATTGACTTCCTTGATATAAAACGTATCTTTCAGAATACAGGTACGGCATTTTTTGGAACAGGATATGCAGAAGGCAAAAACAAAACTGCAATAGCAGCACAAAAAGCAGCCGACATGTGCGGTAACATCATCAAAGCAAAAACAATTCTTGTGAACTTGACAACAAATTGTCATACTTCACTAGGTGAACTGAGCGATGGATGTGCTATCGTTGACAAATTTGCTGACTCTGATGCTCAAGTTATTTGGGGATATGTTATAGATGACAGTATGCTTAATTCTGCAAAAATAACTATGATCATCTCGATGGATGACAATGGTTATGTTAGTTATTACGATATGTTTCAACATGGAAGCTACGAAAATTTGTCATCATTAGTTAAAAACGGAATTACTCCTGTAATGAAATTTAGATTAGGTTCTGAAGAAAGTTTTTTTGCTAATGGCCTGATGTATGGAAGCTATGAAATAGTCAGATTATTTATTGCTTACGGGTATGATCCTAAAAGTCTTGAAAATGACGGAATATTTCCTAATGAAATTTTAGGGGAAATTATATCCCGTGATGACGCTGTAGAAGTTCTCAAGATTCTTTTTGCTTCAGGAATTACTTTGAGTGATAATTTAGTATATCCTATTCCTATTTTAAGAGCAAGAACGCCTGAAGTCTATAAAATATTTGCTAATTACGGTTGGAATGTAAACAGTTATACAGATAATGGAATGAGCATCTTAGCATATGAAGTGGCAAAATTTCCAGTTGAATACGTTAAAACTCTTATTGAACTTGGAGCAGATATTGATTCTCGTGATGATGAGGGAAAAACGTCTTTGATGAGATTAATATCAAATCTTCAATACGTGCCTGATCCTCTTCAAAAATTGAAATTGCTTTTAGACAACGGAGCCGATATATTTGCAGTCGATAATAATGGGAAAGATGCTTTAGGCAAATAATTATAAAATCAGGAGTTTCAATAATGCCAAAAGATATGACATCGATAAGACATGATAGACTTTCAAAAGTTATGGCGTTTTTGCAGTCAAAAGTAAAGGCTTCTCATGACGAAATATATTCAATCGGAGAATATACAAGCAACCGCACTTTTCAAAATGATTTATATTATTTGCGCGGTGTATATGGTGCTGATATAAAATACGATGTTCATAAAAAATTATACGTAATGGAAAGCGCAGGAACTTTTCAATTAAATCTTAAGATCACAAAACACGAAATCGAAGCATTAACAGCAGGTTTAAGTATGGCAGCCCATTTCTTGCCTCATTTGCAAAAATCTGCTGACTCTTTATGGGATAAGCTGAGAAATTTTATCCCTGAAGAAATAATTTTGCACGGTTCTGAAATATTATGCTCAACGATGATGGCTTCGCCTGTTGCAAAAGTTGATCCGGAGGTTTTTAACACGCTGCTTGAAGCTAAACAAGAGAAAAAAGTAGTAAATATACTTTATGCAGCTCCTGAAAAAATGCCTAAGCAGTGGTTACTGTCGCCGTATGATTTTTATTTTCGCGGTAATGCGTGGTATATGGTTTCATATAATCATAAATTTGAAAATCTTGGTATTCACAGAGTTAGCAGAATTATCAGCGCATCAATTTCTGATGAAGAATATGTAAAGCCTGAAGACGGAGGATTTACAGATGGCTATACATTATCGGCGTGGCATGTGATTCCTGGATATGGAAAAATTTCCGTGAAGGTTAGAATCACAGAGCCTCTTGCAGAAACATTTCGCGAGGTGAAGTGGCATCCGTCGCAAAAGATTGAGGAATGCGAAGAAGGAGGTGTGATTTTGTCGGCGGAAGTCCCAAATCTCTATGAGTTCGCACGGTGGGTAATGTCGGGTGCGCCTCACGTGATTGTTATTGAACCTGAAGAGCTGAAAGACACCGTGAGAAAGGTTGCAGAGGAAATATTAAGCATTTTATAACATTTTCATTCGCTTGTGCTGAAAAACACGGAAAAAATCCGTCATAGACGAGAACTTTTCCCTTCTCAAATGCTTCTTTCTATGTTAAGCTTATAAGAGAGGCAATAATAATTTCTGACAATTCTCCCCATTCCTGTTTCAGAAAGTAAAGCGGAACCATGCTGCACTAATCTTGTGTTAAGTCTTCAATGGATTCTGCGCAAGTTTTGATATTGAATTCTGCAAGATAATCACATAACGTTGTTATTATATCTTTACTTTGTGAGTGTGCGTTTATTCTCATAGTTACAACCCCAAACACTGCAAAAGAGCCATGATAAAAATTCACCATGTTCACAAACAGTGCCATGGGTGCATATGGCTGATGTGGCGATAAAACTAAAAATAAATCAGTTTTTTCAAGTTTTGATGTGAGTTCATTAATTCCATTTAATGTTTTTGTTGCTTCAATTTCTCTGCCTCTTCCGATTTCATGAATTAAAACTGGCGGGTGAGGCATTAACGCTGATCATACCCAAGACATTTGTTTTCTCCCTTCCAAATTGTTTCATAAATTTTTTGCATTTTTCATATTTCATGCTCATTCAACCATTTTTTAGCATATGAACACGTCGCTTTTACTTGTCCTTTTAATCTCATCAACTGCAAACTGCACTAACTTTGATGCCATTAAGACTCTCGTCAACAAAAGTGTGGTCAATTACAAATACTCCCTGGGAAGTTTCGGGAAATGTTATCTCCGCTACGATTTTCTCTGTCTCATTTTTCATTAATATTCTGTCACGTTCTATTTCAAAGTTCATAATGATTTTCAACCTCTACACATCTCTGCTATTAATTTCATTCTGTCTCTATAGTAATTTATGATTTTATCATAAAAATTTAAGTTTCTTACGTTGTGTACACGGATAATAATTTTAAAGCATTATGTCTTGTAATGATTGCAAGATCGTCATCACTTAACCCTGAATCAGTAAATATTTTTGCATAACGTGTAAAGTTTAGGATTGGAAAGTCTGAACCGAACAAAAATTTCTCGATCAGTCCGACTCCCTTTACTGCACTCAAAATCTTTGGTTCATAAAGCCATGGCAAAGCTGCTAAGTCGTAATAAGCATTTGTTAAGATTCTTCTCATCTCCGGCATTAACTCATAAAGCCATAAACCGCCGCCGAGGTGTGCAAAAATGGTTTTAACTTCTGAATGGTGTGAGCAAAAAATTGCTGCTTCTTTAGGACCAATATTACCTTTACCGACGTAATAATGGCCAACTGGTTCAGCAGTATGAAGAAGCAAAAGCATTCGAGTTTCAATCAGAATACCGGCAAGCCTCTGAGTTTGTTCTTGATCTGTTATATCAAAATATTGCCCTTCAGGAAATAATTCGCCTACTCCAATCAATCCCTCTTCATCACAACGCAGGATTTCAGCTTCTGCTCCTTTGGCTGTCGGCGGGGCAACACAAAATCCGCTGAGTATATTGGGGTACTGCTTTACAGCTCTGATGACATAATCATTGCAGAGTCGGCACAGTCCTAAATCCTTGAATGCAAATCCGAAAATCACAGAGCGTTCAATTCCGTATCGTTCCATAGCTGATAGTAAATCATCAACTGTTGACCATTTATGAATGCGAGTATGTGTCAAGGCATTGAAATACGGTTCGTGCTTTGAAATTAATTCGGCATCTCGGATAATCTCCGGCGGGTAGACGTGAACATGAAAATCAATCATTATTTACTTCTCCTCCTTTGAGTGTCCTCAATCTATCGTATAAAATATAGCCTATTGTTTCAATGACTTTATTCAATAATTCCTCATTCTCAAACATTTTAACGAAAAAATTATCGTTTTGTTCGTACCTTTTCGCAGCCATGTTCTGAAAATCCTTCGCAAATAAAAGCATAAAAGTTTTGAAGTCGCTGTTTTTTGCATAATTCCGCCACATTTCTTGGGAAGCATAATCATTCTCTAACTGCAAGAGAACTTTATCCATCTCGGTAAATTCAGTTCCGTATTTTTTGTTGATCTCGTCAATTAGGACTGTCAAAGGATCTTTTGTTTTCTTGCCTCGCCCGGCTTCTCCCGTGATAGGTTTGAAACCTTCGTCAGTCTCTGTCAGTTCTATAGAGCCTTCAAATTCATTTTCAAGCCGGTAATACTCAAGCAGAATTTTATCGTTGACGTTGACTTTTTCGCTGCCATGTTTTGGAAGCTGCATCGCAAGAAATTTTGAGTAAATGCTGAATTTATGAATTCCCTTATCGAACAGTCGGCAAACCTGCGTGATGAACGAATAAATTCTATTGAAGCAGTTTAATGTCGTCCTGAATGTGTTCTGTCGTTCTTCTTCCAAAACAGCAAAACGATCGAGAGCCGGTTTGATTGTAGCCTCTAATTTCCCGATTATTCCGGCAGGCTTTTTTCCTGAATAGAATATCTCTGCAAATTTCTCAACTTCAATCATTTGATACACAGCAAACGAATCAAGCGTGGTCTTCATGTCATAAATAACATTTGGATCGGTTTCTTCAAGCAGTGTAGTCTCTTCGTAATACGGCTCGAAGGCTTTCTGAATCTCTTCCGCAGTGTTCACAAAATCAAGGATAAATGTATCCTGTTTGCCCTTTGCGATTCTGTTCACTCTGGAAAGCGTCTGGACGGCCTTAACTCCTGAGAGCTTCTTATCTACAAACATTGTGTGCAATAAAGGCTCATCAAATCCGGTCTGATATTTTTCAGCTACGATCAAAATATTAAACTCGTCGGAATGAAAAGCTTCGGGAAGTGCAGACTCTTTAATCCCGTTTATTCCAGCTTCAGTATAAGTGATGCCTTTGTCCTCAATTTCACCAGAGAAAGCCACAAGGACATTAAGCCCTGCATATTTTTTCGTCTCGATCTGCCGCTTGAATTCTTCCACATAGCGGAGTGCATGAAGCCTTGACGGAGTTACGAGCATAGCTTTTGCCTTACCTCCGATTTTATGTGCAGTAATGTTTCGGAAATGTTCAAGCATAATCGTTGTCTTCTGCGAAATATTATGCGGGTGAAGAGATTCAAATCTCAGAATCGCCTTAATTCCGGCGGCTGTATCAAGTTCGGGATCATCGGGGATACTCTTGATGATCTTGTAATACATGTGATAAGTCATGTAGTTCTTCAGAACATCGAGAATAAAACCTTCCTCAATAGCCTGACGCATCGAATAAACATGGAAAGGGTGATATACGCCATGCTCATCTTTCCAGCCGAACATATTGAGAGTCTTAGCTTTCGGTGTTGCTGTAAATGCGAAGAATGATAAATTTTCGTGAATGCCTTGTGCAGCAAGCTCATTTAATAATCGGTCTTCATCATCGAGATATTTTGACTCAGCCTGCCCTTCAAGTTCCGCATATTCCTTCAAAATTTCTTCGGTATCAGCTAAAGCTATTTTCAGTTTCTTGGCTGCATCACCGTTTTGTGAAGAATGTGCCTCATCAACGATTATCGCAAATCTTTTCCTGCCGCTATTGACTTCACGGTAAATCACAGGGAACTTTTGCAAAGTCGTAATGATTATTTTTGCGCCGGCTTCAATAGCCTGTTTCAACTGCTTAGAATCCTTATCTACCTTAACTACAACCCCAGGCACGTGATCAAATTGATACACTGTGTCTTGAAGCTGCGTATCGAGAACTTTGAGATCTGTAACTATGATGACAGATTGAAAAATTTTCTCGTCCTTGTAATCATGAAGCCCTGATAAACGATGTGCAAGCCATGCTATAGAATTTGATTTCCCGCTGCCTGCGCTGTGTTGAATAAGATAGCTATGCCCTGAGCCGTTCTCCTTAACGTCTGCAAGGAGTTTTGTTACGACATCTAGTTGATGATAGCGGGGGAAAATTAATTTATCTCCATCAATATGCAAATACTTCTGCAAAATCTCAAGCAGCCGGTCTTTACATAGAACTTTTTTCCACAAATAATCCGTGTCGTAACCATCGGGGTTAATCGGGTTTCCTGCTCCTCCTACACTGCCTGAATCGTTAGAGCCTTGATTAAACGGGAGAAAATATGTCTTATCGCCCTCAAGTTTTGTTGTCATATGAACGCTCGTTAAATCAACAGCAAAGTGAGCGAACACACGTTCTTTGAAGGCGAAAATTGCGTCTTTTGTTGCACGATCAAATTTATACTGTTCGATTGCGTTTGCTGCATTCTGGCCGGTGAATTGGCATTTCAGTTCTATGGTGATTACAGGGATTCCGTTTATGAACAGAACTATATCAATGGAATTTTCATTGAAGACAGAGTAATGAAGTTGGCGTGTGCAGTGAAAGATATTCGCATTATATTGGGCTATTGTCGTTTCATTGAGTGAAGTTTCAGGCTTCCAGAAAACCGCATTGAAAGTTATCGACCTATCCGTGAAGCCTTTACGCATGATGTGAAGGATACCTGACATTTTCACTTCATTGCAAAATCTGTCAATTATCTTCTTTTCGCTGTCAGGGCCGTAAATTTTCGTGTAACGTTCCCAATTCTTAGGCTGGCTGGTCTTAATGAACGTTAGAAAAGTTTTTGTATCGAGAGCCAGTTTGCGATCAAAAGCAGAAGGATCGCATTTTGCGTAACCGCCCTCTGTGGTGAGATATTCCGCTATATCATCTTCAAATTGCTTTTCGCTTATATTAAGCATACGTGTAAACCTCCTTAAGCATCTGTCCAAACAGAAATTCCTATTGCTTCTTTATTTAAAGATATTGCTGAACATACGAACGGACGATTCATTTTAGCATACGACACGCATAATTCTCGTTTGCCTCTTCGAGTAGTCAATGTGTCTGTCTTTGAAAACATGGTCTCACTGAGCAGTAGATCACAACCGATAAACGGTTTGAACAAAGCCGCTACTAAAAGGTTCTTGATTTGAAATGATACGTCCTTCCGACTAAGTTCAAATAGCGGAATGATATAGACGTTGCTTCGCTCAGTTTCACGTCCAAAACCTGATATATCGCAGTAAAAATCTGTCTTTTTTGCATATGGGAAAACGCTGCAAAAAAGTTTCTCACTTCTGCACCATACGGGTATTTGCGCTCCTGAATCGTACATCATCAAGACATTCCAGCCGTTGATTTGATACTCAAATATCTGTCTTGACAATACATTAGTCAACGGAAATAGTAATACTTGATCCTGTAATTCCATTAAAGAAGCCCTCTGTCGTCCGTCTGTATTTATAGCCTTTGCCGTGATGGCTTAACTCGTATGAGTCTATATCATCGTCATTCATTACGGCAACAATATCTCCTTCGAGTATATCAGGAGAGTCGCCGTCCATAATAGGATTTGCAACAGCTACCCATTTATCGGGATATGTCTTTGTGATTTCATTCCATGTCATACTCATGATCCTATCTCCTTCTTTCCTGTTACGACTTCATAAATTAAAGACTTCTTGTAGTCAGTCAGCTTGCTTATGAGAGACTCTCGAAGCCTGATGTTATGGTCTATCTTTGCGCACTTATCGTCAAGATATGCGGCTATGGCGGTTTGCTCGGTGAGGGGTGGAATGGGAAATGAAAAATTATTTATTTTTTCCTGTGACAGAGATGCCATAATGCTCCCGCTTTGTGATAGCTGAAAAAACATATTAAACACGTTACTCTGAATGACCCAGAATAAGAATTTATTCAAATATCGATTATTCAACGGACGCATTATCAATAAATGGCTATTTAGCGATACTTTATCTGGCTTAGAGCTAATGTAAGCAATCTTTCCAACTGTTCCATCTTTTGTAATCAATAAATCACCAAGCTTTACATGTATTTCTGGGGCTTCATTATATCTTGTTTCTGAAATGTGATAACAAGTTTCCCAATTAATACTGCCGTTGATAAAATCGGTACCAGTGACTAAATACGGGCCAGTATCAATAAATTCACTTGCTTTTAATCCCTGCCAACCTATTCGCCCTTTAAGATAATAATTATATTTAATCCTTCCATATTTCCACTCCTTCGGAATCTCTCCGATCCATTCGACTCCGCTATCTTTCATTTTTACATCAGGGTTAAGACCTTTTGTAACGGTTTCGGTTATGAGCGAGGCTTTGTATTCTTTGAGCTTTGCGATTATGCGTTCGTTCGCCGTGATGATTGAGTCTATCTTTGCGCACTTGTCGTCAAGATATGTGGCTACGACGGCTTGTTCGGCGAGAGACGGGACTGGGGTAACAATAGTCTTTGTTTCTTTTTGATTGATTATAGGAAGCGTTGTAAATTTTGTAGTACTGTACATGTATTCTCGCATTATACTTAGACAAAAAACTAAAAACTTACAATTGATTATGTTGCTATTGCAAATTATTGCATTAATTTGTTGATTTGTAGCGCAGTCAACAGCAACCAAGGATACTTTTCCCATACTAGCACCTATACCTATCATCAAAATTGAATTTTGTGGTATGGTTTTAACAAATTTTTGCCCATCAATAGAAAGATATTTTTGGGCTTTATCAATATAAATTTTGTCTCCAATGTCAGCAGGTGTAAACCATGGTAAACCGATTTCGCTATAATATTCTAATTTTGCTCCTGGAGGAGTTGTTCCGGTTACTACATCGTTTATCACATATTTTAATTTTATAGTGTCCCATCCCGCCGGAATTTCTCCGATCCATTCGACTCCGCTGTCCTTCATCACTCTCATAACTCGAAAACCTCCGCAAGACTCCCAGATAATTCCGTCTCAAGCTCCATAATTTCGGCCATAATCTCCACAGAAGGCTTCGGAGCTTCATATTTGTAAAAATATCTTGTGAACGGAATCTCATAGCCGACTTTCGATTTATTTCTGTCAATCCACGCATCGGGAGCAAACGGCAGAACTTCACGCGCAAAATATTCGTCAATATCCTCTTTCAATGGGACATTCTCTGTGTCTCGGCGTGCAGGGTCTGCTTCAGCCTTGCCTTTCTTCATGACGGGCTTTCCGGCTTCATCAAGCAAGGGACGCTCTACAGTGATTTTAGTATAGCCAAAATCCTCATTGTCAAAAATCATGCTTATATCGCTCGTAACAAAATACCCGTAAAGCTGCGTTATCTGTCTGATTGCACTCTCTGGAATGTCATTGCGCTTGTTCCCAAGAGCCTTGCGCCGTTTCTCGAAAAGTCCATTGGCATTGATGAGCTGAACTTTTCCTTCTCGTTTGGTGCCGGATTTCTTGTTGTTTAATACCCAAATATATGTGGCTATGCCAGTGTTATAGAAAATATCGTTCGGCAAAGCTATAATAGCTTCCAGCAAGTCATTTTCTAGAATATATTTGCGAATCTCTGAAGGCCCGCTGCCTGCGTCACCAGTGAAAAGCGGTGAGCCATTGTGAATTATTGCGATTCTCGTTCCGCTGTCCTTCATTTTTGATATAGCTGTCATCAGGAACAATAGTTGACTGTCGCTTGAGGCAGGAAGACCATAACCAAAACGCCCTGCGAATCCCAGCTTGGCTTCATTCTCTACGCTATGTTTCTCATTCTTCCATTCACGCCCGAACGGAGGATTTGAGAGAATATAATCGAATTTCATGCTCTTGAACTGATCGTCTGACAGAGTGTTTCCGTCTTTGATTTGATCGGCATCATTTCCCTTGATTAGCATATCGGCTTTGCAGATCGCAAAAGTTTGGTCGTTGAGTTCCTGCCCGAAAGATAAGAGCCTGGTTGATGAATTTAATTTGTGTATATACTCTTCTGCGACCGATAACATTCCGCCTGTCCCACATGCAGGGTCATAGATAGTTTTAGCGAGATGATTCCCTGAAAGAGCGTCGCTGTCATCATAGAAAAGAATGTTGACCATTAACTGAATGACTTCACGAGGGGTATAGTGCTGTCCTGCGTCTTCGTTGTGAGCTTCTGAAAAGCGGCGTATTATTTCCTCAAATATGTAGCCCATCTCAAGATTAGAGACGGTATCAGGGTGAAGGTTTGCATTTGATGTCGTAAATTCTTGAATTACGATGAAGAGAATATTCTTCTTTGCCATAGTTGTTATATGAACATCGAAATTGAATTTTTCGATAATATCTCGAACGTTTTCAGAAAAGCCATTCAGGTAGTCTCGGAAATTTGCTTCTATATTGTCCGGATCGTCAAGAAGTTTCTCAAATGTGAACTTGCTGACATTGTAGAATTCTTTCCCTGAGGCCTGACGCAGGAGAATATCTTTAGCTTTCTTATCTTTAACTTGTTCATATTTTGCCAAGACTGCATTTTTTGTATCGGCAAGGACACAATCAAAACGCCGAATTACCGTAAGAGGCAAAATCACCTCGCCGTATTCATGAGGTTTATAAACGCCTGTCAATTTATCTGCAATCGCCCAAATTAATGCGGCTTTTTCGCTAATGTTTGTACTAAGACTCATGTTCACCTCTCCTAAAATTTTATTTTGCCAAAATGCGCAATGTGTATATATTACCACACCTAGAGCAACTACGGCTTATTGCAGATAAGTTTCAGAGTTACTTTCTCTTGTTTACTAGGTAAAACACTTTCCCCCGCCATACGACGCGCAAAAATCAGCAGAAATTGACGTGGATAGACTCGCATTATTTGAGGCAATATATGCCCACGAGTAAAATCGGAAAAAAAAAGCATGAATGCTAAATGCTTGAATACTTGAAAGGAAGGAAACAAGAATGGTAACAAAAATTTCAGAAATTCATAGCGGTTTTTATTTCACACAGCCAGATAATGTGGTGATGTTCGATGAAGTTCTTTCACAGACGGCTAAAGTCGTTTACTGCAATCTGTTAAGTCATGTCAAGAAAGGTACGAACAGGTGCAAATTATACATCTCGACAATCGCCGAAGAAGTGAAACGGTCGGTCAGGACAGTACGCAGGGCTTTGAGTCAACTCTGTGAACGAGGAGTAATTGTGCGATTAATGCAGTATGGTAATAAGCGGAATCAGCTTGCATCACTTTTCGTAATTATTGGCAAGAATGCAGCATGTTATCAGAGTTACAACCATCAATCGGTGGTCAGACAGACTGATTCGGCTGAAGTGGATAATGAAATGGATACAGGGAAGGCAGTCACAGTGGAAACAGCCACAGCAGTCACATCTCAAAGACTCTCTATCGGGACAAAAATGGCATCCCCATGCGATACAAACTGCGATACAAATACGAGGATACAAACGGAGATGACAGCGGAGACAAAAACGGCATTACTGCCAAAAGTGTCAGCCCCACATGCCAAAAACGGCAGACAAAATAACAATAAGGGTGGTAACAAGAGTATATTAAAAGATACCTTAATAGGGCAAGCAGAGCTTCCCAAATTGTCGTTGTCTTCGCCTTCTTCGACATCTTCTTCTCCGTCTCAGTCTCATCAATCTCATCAGCAAAAATCTCAGTTACCACGTAAGAGAAAATGTAAGAAGCTTCAAAATGATTACAATGATGCTCAAATCTTAATTGACTTTGATGAACAAGAGCTTCAAGAGCCTTATCAGGAAACTCAGGAGCCTAACAAGACTTCTGGTCAGAAAGAATGCTTAACAGATTCGCTTTTGGTTGATTGCTTTAATGGGAACAACGAGAATAAGTCCGATGGTTGCAAAATTGATGGAAAGTGTGATGAACGGAATAACAGTAGAAAAACTGGCAAGTCTGAGGCTTCTGAAGCTGTGATTGAGACCGTACATGTACCAGAGCCCGGGGCTGAAGATTTGCTCCTTTCGGAAGAAGTAAAAACTAGTGAGGCTGATAACGCCAATAGCAACGACGCACTTGATGCACTTGATGCATTTGATCCGCTCGCCTGTGTTCAAAATGCTGACAAAATCCCGAACAACATGCTAGACACTGCCCGTTATTTCCTTTATCGCACTGGGCGTGATCCTCGCAGTATCAACGAGAAAGAAATTCAAGCCATGAGAGAAGTTTTCGTTAATCACTATCCAGCCCGAATTCAGAAAGAAATCGATGTGGCTTGTCGGCGGTTTATCAAGAATGGGAAGAGCTTGAAAGTTCTGTTCTTTGGCTATATTGCGGCGGCTCTGAGAAAACAGCAATCCTTAGTTCCGTTTGAGAAAAAATTTGTTGGATCGTCTGCTGGACAGTCCGCTGGAGCGTCTACTGAAAAACTTGCTAAACGGGGAGAAGACGGTAATATCAAGGCATCAAGCGGGCAGGAAGCTTCTCAGCTAAGAGAAGTAAGTGAAGGACATCGCTATTTGACCTCGGCTGACATCAGCAATAAAACAAATCCGCTGTCAAGCATGAGCATGGAAGAGTTATTAGCACTTGAGAAAGAACTTGATGGCAAGATGAAAAAATCTTAATAAATCATCAAACCCACGATTAATGACTTCACTATGAAGAAAGTAAGAAAGGATGTTGAAAGTAATGGACGCAATTAGCGTAATGGATATTATGAACAGACGAGAGCCAGGGCTTAAAATTGGAGAGGTAAAAGATGCTGAAAAAGCCGAGGCACTCGAGTATTTGCATAAACGATTTCCAGAAGTCTATGATATTGAGTTAGCTGAACTGCTTGAGCAAAATACCTCCTCAATCAGCAATATACTTGAATCAAAATTAGCATACGAAGCCTGTTCAAACTGTGACGGCACAAGTTGTAGACTCCCTGAAAAGCTTTGGCGAGGCTATCACGTCGTCAGTCTTGATGAACGAACCCCAAACAGATACACTTTACGCATCGGCTTGACAATCGGGAAGGACTGTAAGTATGACCCTCTTCGAGGCAAATTCGGTGAGTTATTTCGTAAGAGTGGGTTAGTTAAGAGACAGGTTTATCAGACCTTTGAGGCTCTTGAAGACGTTAATCAGGAAATCACAATGGCTAGAATCCAGGCTAAGAAGGCCGCAATCGAACACTCAAACATCATTTTAGCTGGACGAGTTAAGGCAGGCAGCTCGATATGCTTCTGATTACCTCAATGTTATTAATGGCTTCAAAATGACTCCATGCTTGATCTTGGACGATTTAGGCAAAGAAAAAAGACTGATGACGGGCTGGACTATTTGCATCAGATTATTGATTACAGGTACAGAAATGAGCTACAAACGATTGTAACAACTAATGCTTTGACAGTCGAGGAACTTAGCAGTTGGGGAAATGCAAACTTTATCACGCCAATGGTCTCACGACTTCTTGAGAATGGTGTGTGGATAAGCATAAAGAATAGCGGAGATTACAGGGTGAAGATTAGGGAGAATAGGAAGAATAAATGAGTGCGTAAGTTCGGTGCAGTGTGAACAGTGTGAGGCAGACACGTCCATCAAAGCATAGCCAACAGACGGTACCTCTCGTTCGAGGGGAAACCGTGAGGGGAAACTTAAAGCAGAACGAAGCGAGAGCCAATAGAGCCGCAATACGGAGTACAGAACGTATGAGCGTGAAGTAATTGAGCCTCGATATTTTCGATTAGCGGAAGTTGATGTGCTTCATTTGACAGCAGGCAGTACGTATCGCCGGAATTATGTAAAGAGGCCTTTAATATCATGCCTGATAAGCATTCTAGGCTCGAAATAATTGATGAAACAGCAGACATAATGATGGAAAAGCAGTATTACAAAGTTTTCATAGACAAGGTGCTTGATTTTTTCAGCGCGAATTAGAAAGGAAGCTATTCATCTGTTCAAAACTAGAAAACATGAGTATTGCCATCTTTGATATAATATTTCCTAATCAATACTTTATGTAGAAAGGAGTATGCAATGTGTCAGTAATCGAAGAGAATCTATTAAAGGAGAATGAAGCTTTGAAAGCAGAACTCGAAAAAGCACGAAAGGCCGCAGAGGAGAATGCAAGCTATAAGGCATTTATCGAGCCGAGTTAATCAAAAAGCGAAGGATTCTGTGTTCATAAATGTGTTCTAATACCCGGAAAACCAACTTCTGCTTTATCGTGAACTCTTCCCGGAGGATAAGACAATAACTTCGGCTGATCTTGAGCTATTCACGGTAGAGAGGATTCTAACTAACCACCCATATAATGATCTCGGACTGCTCGCTAGACGAAAACTTATCGTTCTTGCAGAAGCACAGACAAAATGGAGCGTAAATATTATTTACAGGTTAGCGGAGTACTATTTCCAATCAATGGAGGACTTCATATATAAAACGGGAATGAATTTTCATAAGGGAGCGAAGATTGATCTTCTTGATGTAGAGGCGTTTGTGATTTACCCAGGTACTGATAAGATTGAAAGTGACGTTATCTCCTTGCGTGATGTATTCTTTAGCGGCAATCCGAGCAAGCCAGACTTCAAGGCGCGTATAATTCATGGAGATTACAAAGGAGGAATTATCGAAGAATATATGAACTTTTGCCGTGTATATGATGCACAAAGAGATATTCACAAGAATGATCTTGAACCGCAGAAGTGGATCGGGAAGACAGTTGATATTTGTATTGAGAAAAATTATTTACGGAAGTATCTGAAAGAACATAGAGCGGAGGTTGAGAAGATTATGTTTGATATGTATAATCCGGAATATGTTAAGGAAAGAGAACGGTTGTCATAAATTTATGAGTCTGAAATTGCTACAGCACGCAGATTTGGTGCAAGAGAAGAGGATATACGTGATTTCCTTGTTGAGCGACACGGCATTACCCCGACTTATGCTCAAAATCTTCTTGATTACGAGCCAGGCACAAGTACGGTTGTAGCACTTTAATTAAATGGAATGAAATAAGTTCAATTTCTAGTATTACCTAATATTGGCCTGTGACGGTAAAAATAAACAAAAGCGGATGAAAGTTCGTCCGCAACATTTGGTTAATCAAGAAATCGCTGACAGAATTGTTGATGCTGACACAGAAGTTAAACTCATTTAGGAATAACGAGTACAAAATGAAGAGCATTGATAAGGGTGTGGATATTGCATTTGATGGAATGCCAGACGTTGAGGTAGATTTCCAACAAACCTAAAATCACGGTAACGCTTCCTGCTATTCCTGCTTGCTAATGGATTAGAAAGCGTTACTTTTGAAATTAACTTTTGCGACTTCTTAATTAATGTCGGAGAATCGAATTTTTACTACGATTACTAAAATTGTATGTACAGTTCAAAACATGTTTATTCAGTAGTATTTTGATGTGTGGAAGCTCCCCACTTCTCCAAGAGTTCATACACAAGCTCTTCTATTTGCTTATCCGTCATGTCTTGGCAGTAAGTTTTTAACTTCTCATTGTTGAATGAGATTTTTCGCTTATTCACAGTGGTATTAATCTCTTTTGGTTCAGTAGTTGAGGGTACGCTCACAGAGGAAATAACCTGTTCGACATCTCCAGGAGTAAGCTCAGTTTTTTCTTTACAAAGTTTCTTCAATGTCTTTGCCTGTTCAAAAGTGATAGTTCTGCTGTCATCATCTTTCAAAACGTTATTAATTACTTCCAGTTGTTCTTTCTTCAGACTTATTAATGCATCGCCGACATATATAGGCAGCCTTAATTCGCCTGTTTGAGTCTTGACCTTATTCCCGACCAGTTGCAGCATCTCTTCCGGCAGATTCAACAGATGTGAATATCTACGAACCGTTCGCGGGCTAACACCGGTAATCTGTGAAACTATTTCAGCTGTTTCTCCCTTGTCGTTTTTTCTGCCGCGGTGGTTTAGAGCCCAGTACATACGTCCGCATGATTTTATTGTATCAAGCAGGCCGATTTCTTTTCTCTGGACATTGGAGGAAGTTATAATAGAGCTTGCAGTGTCGTCATCACAATCTATAACAACAACAGAGATTTTGCTGAATTTAGGATTACTTTTAGATAATTCTTCACAGACCTTCTTTCTACGGTATCCGGAGAGGATTTCGTATTTGTCTTCTTCTACTTTGGACGGTCTCACTAACAGCGGAGTTAATAAACCTTCTTGAGTAATACTTGTATGAAGTCTTCTCATCGCTTCACTGTCCTTGTCATCTTTGGTGAGATAGTCATCAGGAACGTAGAATGGATTGCCTTCGACTGTTGTTTCGTTTCCCTTCTCATTGTGGAGAATGCCTGAATAAGGTCTTAACTGATCTAATTCGATTATAATGTGCTTCCTCAAAATTACTCTTAACCCCTTTTCCTTTTAGAAAAATTGTAATACTGATGGCGAAAATTTTAGCATACAGAGAAAATATTAGCAACTTCAGGCCTAATTGGACGGAAGTTTTAGGTAAGGTCCATTATATCATTAGTTCTCTTGCTTTCTCGATTGCGTCCAATGATAAAATGTACGGCAAAATACAAAATGAGGAGAAGTTCGCGAGAAATGAAACGTTTATTATTTGTATTAACGTTAATGTTAGTGTTAAGTGCCCCGGCGTTTGCTTTGAGTGATGCTGAGTATCTTAGAATGAAGAAATCTAGCAAGGTTTTTGCTGATGCTGATATGTTCTCGTCAGACGCGTACGGTAATGTTAAAGATGTCATACCACGTTCTGAATTCGAGGAAATCAAGAAAGAGCAGCGTGAATGGATTAGAGAGGTCGAGACGAAATAGCACGCGAATTAATGAGCGAGGGTTACTCGAAGACAGAAGCGTATACAAAGGCAACAGAAGAGCGAGCGGAAGAACTTTATCATATATTCCAGATGTACGAGTTAGAAGCCGAAAATAGGGACAAAATATGAACATAGTAATCGCATCTGACATACACGGCTCTGAAATTTATTGCGGGAAATTAATCAAAGCGTGTTACGAAGAAAGAGCGGAAGCGCTGCTTTTGCTAGGGGATATTCTTGACGGAGATAGAACAGTTGCTGAAATGCTCAACAACTTCAACAAAGAGAAGAGCGTTTTTGGCGTTCGAGGGAATTGTGATTATCCTGAAGATCAATTATTACTGGAGTTCCCTATTATGGCTGAGTATTGCTTGCTGTTTGTGAAAAGCAGGCTTATGTATGCGATACATGGCCATAGAGGGCTTCCTAATCTTTCGTCATGGAACATATTGCTTCATGGACACACGCATGCTACTTCATGGGAATTGACAAAGACAGGTATTATGATCTATGCTCCGGCTCAGTTTCAAAGCCAAGGCGGAATAGTCAGCGCGGTTATATGATTATGAACGAAGGGGGGTTTACATGGAAGGACTTGGACGGAAGAACGTATCATGAATTGCAATTGTGATTCTGTTTTCAGGAGCAAGATAAAATTCTGAACTCATGGATATTGCAATCTTCATTAGCTACAAAGATAAGTGATGATGTCGAGAATATGATCCACTTGTGAAGAGTCTTTTACGCCTGTTTTACACCACGTAGCAAAATGTTCGCAGTTGTTTAACGCAAGATTATAGCCGCCTTGGCCAAGTTTGCTTCTCGCACGCTCTACAGTTTCTTCACCGGAATATAAATGGTAATTCTTTATACGCAGCTTCTTAATTAACTGCCATATCTGAAATATAGTTTTTCTTGGGGAATTATTTGGAAAGATAGAATTTTGGGAAGGTGTTTTTGGAAAAGTACACACATTGAAAGTTTTTGCTCCGTTCAGAAATTCTTCAAGCGAAGTTTCCCGAACTATGCCGTTAAAATCATTGGGGCCGGTTGCTCCAGTATAATGTATAACTCGATTTCCGGCCTCAACATAAATTCCATAATGACTATATAAGCCCCTGTTCACACGAATTACATCACCGTTTTTAATATTAATCATTAAAGCAACTCCATAAATCTAGTCAAGTCCGTCAGAAGTTCCACGCCCGAAAATATCATCAAGCGTCTTCTTGGCCAACTCCTTAACCTCATCATCAACATAAGCCTGAGCCATCACAAGTGCTGCACCAATCGCAGCGAGGTCATCACTAAAACCGACAACCGGAATAACATCAGGCACAAGATCAATCGGCAAAATAAAATAACCCAGTGCAGCCACAATAGCAGCCTTGATGTAAGCAGGACAACCCGGCTTCTTCATGACATAATACAACTGCAACGCCTTATAAATCAACACACGCCCTGCACTCTTCAATACGTCCTTTACCTTGTCCCAAAAGCTATCGTCAGAATAATGCTGGGCATACTTCGGATCAAGCTTCTCAATGTCATTAGCCATAATAAATTCCTCCTAACCAATAAACGGAATAATCGAACCCGCCTTCTTCTTGGCCTTCATAAGCTCCTTGACAATCTGCGTATTAACGATAAACATAATTATCTCTCCATTCTGATTTATAGCTCCAGTATAAATAGATATGATTTAAGTGAAATATATGTGAGTAGGAAAAACCCTAATAGGAAGGTTCGTAACTGACACCTACGGTAATTACTTCGGAGCTGAAGGTTTCAATCCCTAATAGGAAGGTTCGTAACGAATGGAAAGATTTTAACCAAATCTGAAATTCTTAGTTTCAATCCCTAATAGGAAGGTTCGTAACCCTCAACAACCCTTGCAATTACTATGTCGCAGATTTTAACACCCTTGCACGAATTACGCAAGCCCCTTCTCATGAAATTTATAATATCTTGAAAACACTGCAAAACAATTTTTTTATGTTTGGGGTAAACCTCAGGCAAAATTCGATTTTTTGAGGGTAATTTTTGTAATTGGTCAAATTCTCGAAATTTTAGCTAACTTAAATACTTATCATTAGCCAACTTAAAAATTTGACCATTTGAGGTAAACCTATTCAGAGTATGTTAATATTTTCCCATGATTGTTTATTTACTCCTAAAAAATCTCTTCGACTGTAAGAATAATGGTACCAAACGTAGAATAAAATGCTGTCTTCGGTTTCATCTATTATTTTGCTCAAATCTCTTTTAAGTGAATTCAGCAATCCCGGAGTAATTTCACCTTCAAAGACGCTGTTTTGAACCCACAAAAGATAACGCCGTGAAGTTTTTAGAACTTTTGCGACACGTTTTTCATTTACATCGTAGACCATAATAACAAACATTGAATCACCACTTGTAGATAAAAGGTTCGTAAGGAGTTCCTTCTGTAATACAGCTCTGAATTTTGCAGGCTTCATTGCGAACGACTCTGCGCCAACCCATTTTTTGACCTGTTGAAGGGTATGTAATTGTACGTCGCAAAGACTTCTCCCACAATTCGACTATAATTTTACGAGCATCTTCATTAACATAAATTCCGCCATTGTCGACCTGTTCAAAATTTTCAGGCTTCAACATGCGGTTATTGATCAGCGAAAATATCAGACGATCGACTATTAAAGGCTTAAAAATTTCGGAGATGTCGAGATTAAGGCTGATACGTCTGTCAGAAGGAGAATGAAGAAAACTTATTCTCGGATCTAAATGAGTTTTATAAATTTCGGTCAGAGTCATTGAATAGCAAATTGAATTTATGAAACTTATAAGAGCGTTCATAGGATTGTCCGGAGGTCTTCGGACTCTTTTGCGGATTTTGAAAAATTCGTTTTGAATCAGCAAGTCGAAAAATTGATAATATGCGTTTCGTGCAGTGCCTTCAATTCCCATTAATGAATTTATGTCGGAAGTGTCCGGAGCTTTTTCAAGGCAGTATCTTAAATATTCGACTATTTCATTTGCGTTGATATTTTCGTAACGTTTTTGGTAATTGCTTATTAACTTTATCATGTTTGCGATTGCACCGATTACGAATGTAGCAGCGAGTTTATGTCGTTTATATTCGTCTAGCCAGTAAGCGGCCTGAGCTAAAAAAACTTGCCCGGAATTTTTGCTTTCAGGAGGTGAATAAGTTCCTACGTAGCCTCCAAAGTAGTCAAAAAAGTGTACGACAATACCTTGATCGCATAGAAGTTCGAGAAGGCTTTTATTGAGTTCAACATCTCCCATGATTAATATTTCTTCAACGTTTTCAATCGGTAAATATTGTACCGGACAATCTCTGACTTGTAAGACTAAATTATTGTCTTTGCGTTTGAGCGTGCTGGAGCTGAATACGTATAAAGTTTTAGCCATGATTATATTCTCTTTCGTGATTATTTTTTAATGGTGGAGGCGGGAAGAATTGAACTCCCGTCCGGTGTGGGCCAATCTGAAATTTCTACAGGTTTAGTCTTTTATAGAGTGTCGTTGAGATTTGGCAAAAGACGGCCGCTTCTCTCCCAAGACTTCGATTATAAATTCTCCGTTCCTGCAAAGTCCGACAATGAAGGGAAAATCCGCCTTAATGACATCGGCAGACAACCGACGGAAAAATTTATCTGTTGACGTTAGCGACACTAAGCCGCAAGCATATAAGTATTGACAGTTATTTTGTGCCCGAAATTTTACGGGATTTACGAGCATAACCCGACCTGCTTAATCAAACTCTCCGTGAGCCGTCGAAAACCTGTCGCCCCCGTGTATAGTTCCATTATTAATAGTGCGTATATTAGTGAAAAGTTATAGCTTGTTTTGCTGTTCATGCCATATTTGAGCAAATGTTGTTAAGACCGACTCTCCCAGCCATTCGCTGCAATCGTATAATAATTTCTCTATATCAGCGAGTCTGTAATGAGTGATCCAACTTGTTACATACGTGCGAAATTCTTTCAGGCCTTGTGCATTGTCGATATGTCTTGCTAAGTCAATTAATCTCTCTTTCAATTTCAGCAATGAATCCTCGTGAACGCAAATTCTAAATCCATCGTGGCTCATAAAGAATCCATAGCCTAAAAATTTTACGTCTTCGGCATAAGCTATAAAAGTTTTGTCGTCGTTTATCCTCAAGCGTAAATCTCCCTCAATGAACGGCGCAATATGTTTCAGGGCTTGAACGGCTGAAGCTTTGCTCCGGCAGAATATCAACATATCATCAGCGTAACGCACAAATTTTTCCCCCCTTATTGTGAGTTCTTGGTCAAGTTCGTTGAGCATGATATTAGCTAAAAGTGGAGAGAGCGGCCCGCCTTGATGAATACCTGTGCTAGTTTTCTTTGGCTGACCATCAGCAATTTTTCCAGATCCATATCGACCGTCCATGTATAGCCATGGTTGAAATATGCGCGACATTTTTTCACGGCGTCTTCAATGCTGCGTTCGGGCCTAAAGCCATAACTTGTTTCAGAAAATTCCGTTTCGTACAAAGGCATCAACACTTGGACAATAGCGCGCTGTACAAGTCTGTCAATAGCCGTTGGGATTCCAAGGACTCTGAATGTTCCGTTAGACTTGGGAATTTTTATCGAACGAACAGGCTGCGGAATATACGTCCCGTTTAGTATGGAGTCGATGAGATTTTCGCCGTGCCTCTCCAGAAATTGCAAAAGCTGCTCCGTTGTCATGCCGTCAATTCCGTAAGTGCCCTTGTTCTGAATAACTTTCTTGTAGGCCAAATTCATGTTATCAGGTGAAATTATTTCCTCAAGCATAATAAGCCGTCAACTCCTCTCGCGCAAAGAAAAAACTTCTAGACACGGTGTCCAGAAGTCGAAACTAAACACTCCTAAAAAGTTAGCCCTTAATCCGTCAAAATATCCACTGGTGATGCTAAAATCTGACTCCCTTTCTTGTTTATGATACGAAGCTGCCAGCACCAGCCAGTGATCATTTCCGGGTTATTCCCGAGTCCTTTACGTTCTGCAAAATTCATTGCCTCCTTCATTGGGACGTAGATTAATTGATCCTTTGAGCACGGAAAAATCAGAAACGCTTTATCATAATCAACTGCTATTGCGTAAGTTAAAGCTCCGATGTTGCAGTTGGCCTTGTTCTGACGTCTGTTAAGAAATTTTATTGGCTCATAGGCATTCACTACGACGTTACCGGCCTTCCCTCCGCTCGTGTAGACGCTCTCAACGCTCAATGCAATATATTTTCCGCAAGCATCGTGTTCAGGAGCATGAAACCATGAAGCTTTACTTGCCGGCAAAAATGCTTCAATGCCCTCAACTCTTACGCTATATCCTGAAAAACGATTATCACGACTTACGCAGCGAGTTATGGCACGTCCACGCAAAAAATCTTTGTTCTCGTAAGCTGTGAGAATTTTTTCCCATGATTGACCATAGAACGGCGATGAACGATCCGAAGTATCAAGCTGACACACTTCACCTTCTGAAGTTTCAACTGTAAATATATGCTTTTTAGGTGGAGGTGGTGGAGTAATTTCTCGGATGGTAAAAAAGTTATATAACATTTCCAGCCAGTTGCTCATTATAGTATTCCTCCTCTTTATTTTCTCCGCAGGCATTGCAGGAAGTTACGCGCGCCATTTCAAGATGTCTGATGCTGAGAGCTAATTTTCGTTCGTCGCTTTGGTTATCATCAATGTATATTAACGTTAGACTTGGAAGCGATTGTCGATTTATCAACGAATCAATCACACGAAGAGCAGCTATTTCAGCAACAGTATTAATTTGCGCAGAAAGTCCAGGCTGTATCGTCAAGTCTCTAACGTCATTGGCTTCACTATAAGCTATATTTTCGTTACGCTTGTCTGTTTCGCTCAAGATTGAGTTATGATGACATGCAAAACAAGCTTCATTTGCTTCTGGTTCGTACACATGAATAATCCCGGAAGTTGCACGCTCATGAAGTCCGGCCTGCATTGCTTTAATTTTGTTCTTAACTGCGAAATCATTAACAAGTAGTCTGGAGTCATCAGTGTCAGTCGTACAGATTATAATATCGCTGTTTATAGCACTGTTGCTGAAAGCCTCGAAACCCTCCGAACTATTCACGATGTCAAATTTAAATGTCTCTACGCTGATTGTAGGATTTATTCCGTGAATAAGATCGCAAACTACATTAACTTTGCTGCGTCCTAAATCTTTTAATCCTGCCTGATGACGTGCAATATTAACTGGAGAAAGAATATCGGGATCGAACAGAGAAAATTTTCCGATTCCAGCTCTTGCCAATGATACAGCCATAGTTGAGCCAAGACTCCCACAGCCGATTATAATCACTGATTTATTGCGTAAAACTGTCGTTTCAGTCAAACCGGCGTTGCGTTCATAAATCGTACTTGAAGTGTCAATTAAGACATGTTTCACTTGTTCGATGTCGCCTTCTCGTGAATGATAGCACTTAATATTTTCATCGCTGACTAAAACTGTTAAGACGTTCTCAAGCCCTGAAACGAGAGTGTACAATAAACTGTGTAATGAAAAGCGAGACAGGAGGCAAAATTATGG
>ERZ842401.2071-NODE-2071-length-27382-cov-19.273429_pt1 | contig 27382 bp, 22 predicted proteins | sample MGYA00521270_ERZ842401 | MGnify/ENA primary metagenome ERZ842401 (study PRJEB31892, sample SAMEA3878208) | bioreactor metagenome | biome: Moose rumen | place: Sweden | collected 2011-10 | study: EMG produced TPA metagenomics assembly of the PRJEB12797 data set... | reverse complement strand
GAAAAATACAATGTCGGCGAAACCACGCTGAACGATATTATAGAAGAATTGGGAAAGCCAAACCGCGACCCGCGAGACGGCTACCCCGCCCCGATTATGCAGAAAGGCGTTGTCAAATTCGAGGATTTAACGGTAGGCATGAAAGTCACTGGCAAAATCAAAAATGTCGTTGACTTCGGTGCGTTCGTTGACATAGGCTTGCACGAGACGGCGTTGATTCACATTTCGGAACTCAGCGATTCTTATGTGAGCGACCCGATGGACATTATCAAAGTGGGCGATGTAAAAGAATTCACGATTATCGCGCTCGACAAAGACCGAATGAGAATTTCGCTTTCTTTGAAGAGCGACGCTCACACTCGCTTGGGGCAGACCAACGAAGGCAAAAAGCCCGCTTCTTCAGGCGACGGCACTGGCAAAAAGCGCGTCGTCGTGGTGAAGAAAGGCTCAAGCGGCGAAAAGGGTGGTTTCGACAAGCTCAACCACCGTATTGATTCTGGCAACCGAGGCGACCGCCCACGCAACGGCGGAAACCGCAACTTCGGAAGCGATGATGGATTCAGCTACAATCCGTTCGCAGCCGCTTTTGCCAAAATGAAGAAATAAATCGTAGTATGTGCGAAAAAAAAGCGTGTTCCAAAAAACGAAACACGCTTTTTTTTGTCTATTTCGATAGAAGGTATCACAAATGCGGTTTGAGTACTCGCAATTATGAAAATTTTCAAAGATAAAAAAGTCGTTAAAATGAAAAAAAACGCTTGAATAATCCAAAATTGTGTTTTATAATTTTTTTTTATGAAAAGATTAAAATTTGCGTCCATTGTGGCAATTTCCACGGCTCTTTACTTCTCTTGCGACTTGGAAGTTCCTGAGTCCGTTACTGTAAAGTCAGACGGCGCGGAGTTCAACGTTCCGTTTGGTTCGTCGTCGTTTCTTATCAGAGATAAATTGAGCGCGGCAAAGTTGCAAGAAACGCTCAGTGAAAACAAATCTGAAGAAGAAAACAAGAAAAATATTACTGTTTACGAATTTAATCCCACGAATGAAGACGACGCGCTTCTTGAGTTTATCATGGATTATCCTGTGGAGAACACTAAACTCAAAACAAACGACGAAAGTGGAAAATCTATTACTATTTCGGAAGAATTTGAAAACTTGATAGAAGAACAAGCCCAAGATATGGTGACGTATCCGAAAACGATACTTCTTAACCCCGTTGAGGGGAAGGTTGAAACGGGTATGAATTTTGCTGACATTCTTTCATCGTTTGGAAGCGACGACGAGGATTCTGAAAAGACCGATTACAGTTACATTTTTGATAACATTCGGTTCAGCGGAATTGAAGCGTATGCGTACCTTTCAAGTTCTGTGCTTTCATCGGAAAACACTACTTTGACGGGTAGTATATACGCTACAACAAATCCTGACGTAAGCAAAGATGAATACTCGGTTGCTGATGATAGTCAAAAGCAATCGATTGCGACGGGTGTTTTTCCTTTGAAGGAATCACCTTTGCTTGAAAAATTTGCGGACGAAGACCTCGTTATTACTAATTCGGAATTTATTGACGGAGGCAAGTACTCGGCAAAACTTGATGGCAACGTTATCACCGAAATGCTCAACGGCAATCATGAATCGTTCTCGCTCGTTTACAAAATAACGCCCACGATAACGGTTCAAAACGCAGAAGAACTTAAAGCACTAAAGGAAAAAATTGAGAATGCTTCGTTCTCGGTCAATCTGGTGGTTCGATTCCCGCTCAAGTTGGAAGTTACGGACGACATTACAATCGAGGACGTGCTTGACATTGCGGGCAATGCGCTCGACGAGGATTTGTTTGACCGCGACGGCGCGGACGATGACAAACTTTCCAAATTCGACGATTTGTTCCAAGACGGCGGAATGTCAATAAAATATTTGATTGCCGACACAACGGGGCTTGGTTTTTCAACGAAGATTTCTGCCGTTGACGAAAATGGCTCAACGATTTTAGACAAAGAAATCGAGTTCCAGACGGGAAAATCGATTTTGAACGAGAATGGCGATGTTGATTTGACGAATACAAAATCAATCGACCTTTCTGCGACGGAAGTTCGAAATATTTTGAATATGTATCCGTTCTGCCCCAAAATCGGCATTTCGATTTCAAAAACGGAAACTCCCATTGAAATCAAGCGCAACGCGGAGTTTGGAACGTGGGCGGCGTTTAAGTTGAAAACGGGCGGACAGTACACGGTTTGGGAGAAATAGGGGGCGCATGATGAAAATAATCAACAAAAAAACGGTTTCCGCGCTTATTTTTGCCGCTTCTTTTGCGACGCTTGGCGCGGAACTTCACAAGCCGAACAGAATCGTAGAACTTGGTTTTGAAGCGGAGGCTGGAGCGAGCAACAATTATTTTTCCGCAAAAGAGTTCATGGTTAAAGATTTGGTTATTGACTTGCAAAAAATCGCTTCGGAAATCCCTGACCACGGTTGGCGCGCAGAACTTTTTGACCGCGAAAAAGTTTCGTTCAATTTGAATTTTGGAGAACGATTTAGGCTCGGTTTTTTTGCAGGGCTTGACGCAAGCGGTTACATCAACGTTGGCAAGGAACTGTTTGAATTTCTTGGCGAAGGCAACCAAATCGGCGAATCCGATTCTGTGGAGTTGAACGGCTATTTTGACGTGTTTTTGGACGCGGGCGTGTCGTTCCGCACAAAAATCCGCGATTTTGGAATCTCGATTTCACCGTCGTACTATGTGCCGCTCATTTATATGCCGAGCACAACGGCGACGGCAGAATGGCGGACAAACGCTGACGGTTCAATGTACGCAAAGGCGAGCGCAGATGTTCGCGTGTATTCGGGCGTTGACCTTCGGAGATGGATGGATTCCGATGCCTACGATTCTGAAGACAATCCTGAGTTGAACGAGCAAATTGAAGAAGCGTTGAGAAACGGCGGTTTTGACTTTTCGCTTGCGGTTGAGCATCCGATTTTTGGAAAATGGCTTGAAGTCGGCGGGTTTGCGCGAATTCCGATTATTCCAGGTACGCTCAAATACGAAGCAAATCGCACCGTTTCTGCGTACATTGAGTCTGAAGGTCTTTTGAAAATCCTTGAGGACAAAACGCCCGAAAAAGATTGGGATGCGGGCGAGTGGGAATACTCGGAAACGTCGCACAAAATCTATCGACCGCTTCGCTTTGGCGCGGAAGCCGCGTTCCGTCCATTCGGCTCTTGGCTTACGTTCCGTCCAATGATTGCGCTCGTTATGCGCGACCCATATTCTTCTGAATCGCGAGAGGTTTATCACGAACATTCGCTTGACGCAACGTTGTCGCTTTTGAATATTTTGTCGCTCACGGTTGGAACGGCGTATTTGAATCGCTCGTATGTGCATCACGCGATTCTTGCAATCAACGCGCGCGTTTTGGAAATCGACGCTGGCATTGCGCTCCGAAGTCCCGACTTTACAAAGAGTTTTATGGGTTCTGGCGCGTCTGCAAGTCTTGGCGTAAAAATCGGTTTCTAAACGAAAGTGGCATAATTGACAAGGCTTCGATTCCGAATAAAATGGAATCGAAGTCTTTTTTTGGCTCAAAACAAAAATCAAAATAAGGAGAAAAAAATGAAAAAACTTACGGCTCTTTTTGCCGCGCTTTTTTTAACGATGATTGGAGGTACGTTCATTTCTTGTTCCGAGGACGACGAGTTGCTTGCGCCAAAAAATACATGGGTTAAAAAGAATTTTCAATATGATGATACTGATTTAACTTGCTATTTTATGTTTACCACAAGCGGATACACAAATTCGAGTTTGAAAAACGTTCCGGAAAGTTCTCAAAATGGTTCAACGACTTCAATAAAATCTGGTCTTACGGTTGTGGTCGTTCCGTCTTCTAGTGGCACGATTACAGGATTTCTCACAAAGGACAAATTTATTTGCAAAACGTTTGGGCTTGGAGAGAACTCAATCGGCGACAACGGCGAAGAGGAATCTGGCGGACTTTCGTTTACTATGAGCGAAACAAAATGGAACGTTTTTTACTACGCAAATATCACGGATTTTTTGAACAGCCAATCAAAAACTCCGCCCGAAGCTTTGACTAAATCTAGTTACAGCGAGTTCACCGATTTTACCCAATTTTCTTGGCAAAAAGCACTCCGTAATTGGTTGTTGAACGCTCTTGAAGACTAAAAACGGGTGCTGTTATGATATGTAAGCAATATACGGTGGTTGAATCTGTTGAAACCACCGTAATAGCGACATACTTTACATAACGCTTTTTATGATTCTGCGATAACTTCTATTTCCACGAGTGCGCCTTTTGGAAGGGCTGCAACTTGAAAGCACGAACGCGCGGGATTGTTCGGGAAAAAGTGTTCGTAGACGGAATTAAAAGCCGCAAAATCGTTTATGTCAAAAAGAAAACACGTTGTTTTGACGGTTTTTTCAAGGGAAGAGCCGGCGGCTTTTAAAACCTCAGAAAGATTTTTGCAAACTTGCGTTGTCTGCGCTTCGATTCCGCCGTCTGCAAGGTTTCCTGTTTCTGGCACAATCGGAATCTGCCCCGACGTAAAAATCAGCGAGCCAGAGCGAATCGCCTGCGAATATGGACCGATTGCTTTTGGCGCGTTTGAACTACTTATTTTTTCCATTTTATTCCTCCGTTTCAAAAAAGTGTAGTACAATGAGTTTTGTGCGGAAATTTTTGTCAGTTTTTTCGCAAAATCCCAAAATTTTTATAGGAATCTGTTCTGAAACCGCCGTTTCCGAGCAATTAATAATGCCATGAATTTGTTTCCTGCTCAACCTTTTGATTTGGATTCGATTATGAAAATCGAGCGACAGTCTTTTATTCCGCCGATTCAAGAAAAAAAACGAGTTTTTGAAAAACGGCTTCGGATTTTTCCGAATGGATTTGTGATTCTTTCCGACGCGAGCGAAAAAGTCGTCAAGGAAAATCTTGGTGCGCTCACCTGCGGATACATTTGTACAGAAATCTGGGAGTCGTTTCCTGATAAAAATCTTGACGAAAAAGCATTTTCGCGCCGATTTGCACTTGGACACAACATAAAGCACACGCATTTTGAAAACGGCGCGTGTTTGTACGTTTCGTCGTTCGCGCTTTTGCAAACGTATCGCGGAAAAGGGCTTGGACGCGCGTTTTTTTGCGCCGCCCTTGGCGCGATTTTGGGCGCGTATCCTGCCATAAAATCGGTCGCGCTTCTTGCCTCTAGCGAATGGAAAAACGCGCTTTCAATCTACGAGTCGTTGCATTTTGAAAAAGTCCGCACGATTCCTGACTTTTTTCCGACTTTGCAAAAAAAAATTCGCGCAGACGGAATCGTTTTTTTCTCTTCCGCACGCGATTTTCAAAAAATCGAATTTCCAACGGATTCAAAAAACGAATTTTCGGGAATCAAAATCAACGCGGGCGATTTTTTTCTCTAAAAGATGGTTTGACTTTGTTCAACCAATATAAAATTCATTTCGTTTATGGAGAAAATATGACAGAATCACAGTTTTCTGCTTTTTGCGAGTTTAGAACTTGGTATGCTTCTTGGTGCAAAGTTCTTTTTGACGAATTGGTCGCGGAATTGCGTCCGCTTCAAATTGAGGCGGCAAAAATCGATTCTCTTGATTATCCGCTTGAAAATCCCGTTGTTTACAATTCCGCGCTCGATTCCGTTGAAAAAAATGACGAAATCCGCATTGTTTTGGTTGGCGACAATCCTGGAAAAGACGAGCAACTTTCAAAAAATCGGGCGTATCTTGTGGGATTGAGCGGAAAAATTGCCGCTAATTTTTTTGTTCAAAATCCAGAACTCAAAATTGATTTTAGAAAAAATGTTGTTATTTTGAACAAAACGCCCATTCATTCGGCAAAAACGCGGCATTTACGGTTTATTTGTTCAAAAAGTCCGCGCATTCAAACGGTAATCGCCGAAAGTCAAATTGTGATGGCGCAAAAAACTGCCGAACTTGCGTGCGCTCTCGATTGCTCGCTTTGGCTTGTGGGCTACAGCGAACTCAAAAAAAATGGTATTTTTGCGCCGTATCGAACCGCGCTGTTGGAGTCGTTTCGCGGAAACGAATTTGAGCGCGTTCGCGTTTTTAGACATTTTTCGATGAATTGTTTTCTAAAAGAAGTGCGCTCGTTTGAAAAAAATGCTCCAAATGAAAAAACTTCGGAGATTTTGGAAAAAATCGGGCAAAATCATAGAAAAGAAATCTTTGGAAAATAAAAAATCCCGCTTTTTGCGGGATTTTGTGGAGAATAGGGGATTTGAACCCCTGACCCTCGGCTTGCAAAGCCGATGCTCTAGCCAACTGAGCTAATTCCCCAAGGAATGAAAATATATTACAAAATCATTTCGATTTCGTCAAGAGCCTAACGCATTTTTCAAAGAACCGATTTAATTAACAATTTTTAGACAGACGGAGGCTCGTCGCCGTCACCTTCCATCGCGTTTACGAGTTTGTTTTCTTTTTTCAAAAACGCTTCAAGCTCCTCTGTCGTTACAAGCATCCTTCTCATTCCTCGTCATCGTAGAATTCCTCGACCCACCTGTAATCCTTCAAAGGCGGATTCGTGCCGTAGATATCAAAGAAACTGCGCTGTGAGTCAAGCCTCACAAAAGTCCAGTCGGATTCGGAAATTGGTGCGCTCACTCCCGCTCCCTCTTTCAAATACTCAATAAGTGCCTTGACACACGCCTCTTTGTCGTCAGGGCTGACGCGAGTATCCAAAAAACAGAGCATCGGCTCAGAATCATCGACACAGCCGTATTCGTCGTAGTCCGACTCCAGCTGACCTGCCAGAAACTCTTCGCCGGTTTTTGTGTTCTTGAACACGGCCCGAACCTGATTGTACGACAATGAATATTCGTTGTCGTAATACAGAAGCAGGCTGCTGTCCTGTTGGAAGCAAGGACTCCTTGATGTATCGAACTGGTCAAGCGAATTCCAACCCTTTAACTTGCCGTCAATCCAGACTTTTTCGACGTAAGAATTCGAGTCATAGCTGAAATCGCTTCCGTCTTCATAAAGGCTTGCCACAAGCCGAGCCGCCTTTGTCTGCTTGCACGGCTCGCCAAGCCAGTCCACATCAGAAGGAACGCTTACACTTTTGAGGTCAAACGCACCGTCATCGACTTCGGAAGCGACAGCGTCGTTTGGCACAAACCCGTTTTCTTCGAGCAGGAACGGAGCGTCCGAGCCGTCCTCTTTTTCCCCCTTGAACCAGTCGTAGTTCACCTTGCACCAGTCATAGGCACGTTTTGCCGCGTCCGCATCCGCAGAGCCGTCGTTCGTGAAGAACGCAATTCTGAAATAACCGTAAACAGCACTCATAAAAGTCTCCTTATTTTTCTCCTACGAAAATAAACTAACCGCCACCCGCTACTCGCAGACGAAAAGCGGTCGCATAAGGGTAGTATAGCACACTTTTGCGCTTTTATGTAGAAGAAATCTGCAAATATTTTGAGGTTTTTGCGGGATTGGCGGCGGGTCATGCTCGGGGTAGTTAAAGCAAAAGTCGTCGTGAAAATTCCGTCCCGTCGCTTTTTTGTACAAATCAGGGATGATTATCATTTTTCACATCCGTTGCGCTTCTCTTGAAATGTCACGATGACATTCACTCGCCGAGCGGTTTTTGCAAAATGTCATTGTGACACTTGTTGATTTTTGCTTTTTTGAGCGTCATTCTTTTTCCGCCGCTTTGCGCGGTTTTTCTCGGCGGTTTCCTTTACGGCTTGCCTCCCCCACGCCACAGGCGAATTGCTTGCAGCGCGGGGGCGTCCCGTCTGTTTTTCCCTGCACAACACGCTTTGTGGCTGTGGCTCTCACTTCAACTGTTGACAAGTAAAACAATGAAAAGTAAAATACACTCATTGGGAAACCATAGCACAGGGTGGCTCGCCTCTCATTTTTAATGAATGGGAGGACTGCGTAGCATGAGTAAGTACGAACTTGCGATGTTTATCGTCGCGCTTTTGACTTTGATTGTTACAGCACTGAACCTCTTCAAATAAATATTTGATTTGGTGAAAAAAATAAAGCCTACCCACATAGTTGGAAGCTTCGGATAGGCTTTTCGCACTAGAAGAGGCGAGCCACGGTGCTGTGGTTTCCCTCTTGTTTTATAATAACACATTCCCCGCGAAAGTCAAGCGGGAAATCCCCCGCGCTCATCATATTGCAATACCTAAATTTTAGTTTAAAAATGCCTGAAGATATTGTATAGTTATTCAGATGAAAGAATCAATGAAAGTGTTCATGCAGGGATTTCTCAAGGATGTGGCGGAAGAAGGCAGAACCCGCGAAGAGAAATCCGTGCTGAACACAATTCCCGTGACAGAAAAATCGTATGACGAGCTTACCGAAAGCGAACGGGAAACGGTCATACAGAAACTTCTGAGCGAACGCCAGTATTATGTGAAGGACGGCGTGCACATCGCTTACGGGCGGGAAAAATCGCTGCAACAAGCCGTCTTTCTTGAAGAATTCAACGACTGCAAGGTTTTGGTTTCGCTCGGTTTTGAGGTGTACCTTCTGCCGAACGGCTGCGCCGCCAAAGACGGGCAGTTCAAGGAGTTTGCGGATGCGGTGGTTGACGGAAGGCTTTTAGAACTGAAAAACATTGAAACAGAAAAGATGATTGGCAAGCGTTTTGGAGAGGCCCGCCATCAGGGGCAGGATGTCTATATATCCATAAAAACGGATGTCGGCATCAAAACCGCACTAAGAGAAGTTTTCAAGAAAATCGGAAACATAAAGAAAAATGGCAACCAAAAAGATTTGAGCGGAAGATTGTTTTTGCACTTTGAAACGCAACAAAAGACCTATATGTACACAATTGACAAATACGGGGCCGTAAAAGAACGACCCCTTTAGTAGTCCCAAGCAACGGAAAACCGCCACCCCGAACGATTATTACTATACCATAATTTCCAAGATTGTCAAGCGAACTGTGCGCTTTTGACTTTGATTGTTACAGCACTGAACCTCTTCAAGTAACATTGAATTGGCAAAAGTAAAGCCTGCCCAAATGTTGCAACCCTTGGACAGGCTTTTATAGCTTCAACCGAGGCGAGCCACGGTGCTGTGGTTTTCCTCTTTTTTATAATACCACATTCCCCGCGAATGTCAAGCGGGCTGCGCGGGTTTGAGTGCGCCGAAACCACCGCCACAGGCGCACGCCCTGCACATTGACAAGCGGGCGACTTGCCCGCTAGAATCATGTTGTTGGGAAACCACGGCACAGGGTGGCTTGCCTCTCATTTTTAACGAATGGGAGGACTGCGTAGCATGAGTAAGTACGAACTTGCGATGTTTATCGTCGCGCTTTTGACTTTGATTGTTACAGCACTGAACCTCTTCAAATAAACATTTGATTTGGTGAAAAAATAAAGCCCGCCCAAAGTGTGACGACTCGGCGAGCTTTTATAGCATAAACTGAGGCGAGCCACGGTGCTGTGGTTTCCTTCTTTTTGTCTATTATACCGCATTCTTGCGGAATGTCAATGCAAAAAACAGGCCGCCCCGACCCGGGGCGACCCGAAAATGTTTTGAGTTTTGCCTCAGTCCACCTTTTCTACGACGATTTTGGCGACATAGAGATTTTTGTTGTTGATAGTGGCCGTTGTTGTTCCCGCAGAGCCTGAATAAGTGAATTCAAGTTTGTGCGACTCAAGGGCAGCATCACCACTGTAGTTGCAAGTCGTTTTCACATCGTAATACTTGGTTTCGTTTCCGATAGTGACACTATCGGTATTTGCTTCGGTTGAGTTGTTGTTGTAAGACTGATAGTAATAAATCTTGCAAGAGGCAAACACAGGAATCGTAATTGTTGCGTTTTGCTGAGATGAGAAAATGCCGTAGTTATTCCCCGTTGACCAGTTTTGCCAAGTCAATTCAACGGAACTGTCTTCACTGGCGGTTACCGATGAGGATGAAATTGAGCGAAATTCAAATGTATACTTCGACACTTCAGTTTTTGGCGTCGCCGTAATCGTGCAGGTGGCGCTCTTTCCGTTGTTCGTCGCGGTGATTGTCGCCGTTCCTGAACTTGCGACTGCCTTCACTTTGCCGGAGGAATCAACAGTTGCAACGCCTGTAGCACTTGAAGTCCAAGTGGTCGCGCCTGCGGTCGCGCCGTAGCTCGCATAGGTGGTGGCGGTGAGCGAATATTCGTTCCCCTCCATGATTGATTTTTCGGAATCGCCCAAGACGATTGCCTGCACCTCGCCCGTGGCGGTCGCGCCGAGCAGGTCGGCGGAGAGCGCGGTCAGGTTGAGCTTGCTCACGGAAATTTCTGTGAGGTATTTCGTTGCCGTACAGTATATGACGATTCCCGTTGCGCTTCCTGAGTGTGTGTAGGTGTTTGTTTCCGAGCCTTCAATCAGCACTGTTCCGCTTTGCGTCGTGACGGAGACAATCGCGCCGTCCGTTACGGGAACGGTGATGACCGTGTTCGCGTTCATCTGCGTGCGTGTTGATGAAAAGTTAAATTTTCCGTTCGTGCCGTTCACATGCATCTTCACGGTGTAGTCGCTTCCGTCGTAGCCCTCGATTGTGCCGACGACTTTTCCGCTCTTGCCTTCATATGATGATGTAGTGCCGTCATCGCCCGTCCATGCGGAAGCCAAATCCCACACCACTTTCGCCTTTGTCGCGTCGAAGGCGGTGGTCGGAAGTGCGCCCGAACTTCCCGAGCCGAATTCGTTTTCAAGCGCGGAAATATCCCACACATCGGACGCAGAATCGTTCTCAAATTCTCCTGCCGAGATATTGTATACACGGTTGAGAATCGCATTGCGATCTGAATATTCTGGTTCTACAATGTCAGAGCCGATGATTGCGCCAACTCCATTCGATGATGCGGCAAAATGCTCGTCGGTCTTAAAACCGACAAAGCGTTGGTCGCTTGTGCCGTTCGCCCCGCTTCCGCTCCAGATTGCGTCGTTGAGCGCTTTCCCGTAGTATTTTGTGCCGACTATGGCGACATTCTCGTAATAGTTCCCAAAGTAATTCGTGCCTTTTTTCTCGTCGGTCTCCTTGTCCCACGGATTGCGGCCAAGGTATACGTTCTGAAGCCCGTCCTCTGCTTCAAGCGTCGAATTCCAAATGACCAAGCCTTTTCCAACCGTGTTTGAAACGGCAAGTCGCGGGGCGGTGAAGTACGCTTTTGTCGTCCGCGAGCTTATCGCACGGAGAACGCACTCCTCGTAGAGCGCAACTTTGCTTGAGTATGACTCTATCCACAAAAAGTCAACGTCGCCCTCAACGTAGCATTTGTAGAACCATGCCTTGCCTTCCGTGCAGATAGTGTCCTGCCCGCTCAAAAACGCGCAGTTGTATGCGGCAATCGTTCCTGACAGAGGTGTTCCTCCAACACCAAGCGTCTCTGCCTGCGCCGTTCCACCCGTTGTGCCGTACGAATTCTGAATTGTAAGATTTTCAAGCGCAAAGTGACCCGCACCTTGGAAAGAGAGCGTGGAGCGTGTGCTTTCAGTACTCATGTTCGTACCCTGCCCGTAAATCAGAACATCCATTCCGTACGGTGCAGAACCCGTTCCCTTGATAGTAACATTGTTCGAGGTCTTTATGGTCAGTCCATTCTCGCTGTATTTTCCGGGCGCAAGCGTAATGACATAAGAATCCGAACCACTTTGGGGAATGGCAGAAAGTGCCGCCGCAATGCTTGCTTTCGTTTCGGCAGTTCCGCCGTTCTTTGAAAGCGTGATTGTTCCCGCCGTGGTCGCCGTGGTCAGATTGTTGCTCGCGCGTTCCGTGGTGAGCGCACCGTCGGTCAGCGTGCCAGCGGCAAGCGTATCTTCGTCGCCACTCCCGCCGCCAGAAGAGCCGCCTCCGCTTCCACTTCCACCGCCACCGCCAGAATCGCCGTCGCGCGTTACGCCGAGCGGGTCGAGCACCCACGGGAGTTCTGGGGTACACGCAATAAACAAAAGCGCAGTCGCTAATGCGCCAAGTATTTTTGTTAATACCCCCCCCCGTTTATATTCTTTTGATTGAATTTTCATTCTGTCCTCCATTTTTGAAAAAACACGTTTTTAGCGTATTTTACTCATAAAATATCGTACAACAATTCACTTGTTTTCGGTAGGGGAAAAATTTGGATTTTTCCGAACAAATCTATTTCTATGATGTTACAAAAATTCCTCGAAACTTTCGATTTTGGTCTATTTTTGGCACACTAAAAGCATCGTTTTCATTTCCTCGTTGTAGGCTCGCTCGTCAAAGCCGCCGTATATTTTTACGGTTTTCCAGCCGATTTTTTGGAGCGTCTTTTTGAGTTCCACGGCAGAATAAAGTCGCTGCACGAATTCGTGGTCGGTGATTTTGCCCGTTTGTTCGTCTTCCAAAATCCACCTAGAGCGTAAACCTTGCCAAGAATCCACGGCAGAAAATTCCGTTCGCACGATTTTTCCCGCACGACGAAATTCCTCGCCTTTTGTAAAAAAACGAATCGCGACTTCTCGGCTAATATTTTCAAGCAAAAAATATCCGCCTTCTTTTACGGAATCAAAAATTGAACGAAGGATTTTTTCGTCCTCGTCCTCGGTTTTGCAATATCCAAACGACGTGTAAAGATTTACCGCCAAATCGAATTTTGGAATTTTGTGCGTTTCCGTGGAAAAAGTGCGTAAATCGTCGCGAATCAAAAAAAGATTCACACCCTCCGCCTCGGCAGAATCCTTTGCGGCATCAAGTTCGCTTTGGATTAAATCGACTCCCGTAACGTCAAATCCTAACGCCGCCAGTTCCACCGCAATTCGCCCTGTGCCGCAACCCGCGTCAAGAATCCGTGCGCCTTTTTGTAGTTTTGCGATTTTTACAACCGCTTTTGCCACTTCCGCCGCCTCTGCCCATTTTTGCTCATCGAACATAATCGGCGCGTACTCTTCCCAAAAGTTCGCTTTTTCAAACCATTGTTTTTCTTCCATATTTATCATTCCTTTTTTTCAGCGATTTTGAGCGAGGATTCTTCGATTGTTTTTGCAAGAACGCCCGCGTAATCCGCGCTTTTCTTTGTTTCGTTTCCAAGTTCCAGGTCGATTCTTTCTTTTTTCTCTTTGATTCTTTGTTTTGCTTCCGAGTTTTTTGTTTGCGCGGCAAGCAAAATCTCGCTTGCGATGTTTGCGCGAATGTGAAGAATCGAGGCGATTTCTGCTTCCGACGCTTTTGAAAGATTTTGAATCGAATCGAATTTTTGGAGCAAAATCGTTGCCCGCTCTTTTCCAACATTCGGCAAATCCAAAAATGGATTTTGAGTGTTTTCTTTTGTCCTCAAAATCTGATTTTTGCTCGTGGCAAATCGGTGCGTTTCGTCGCGCACGCGCTGCAAAAGGCGGAGCGCGTCGCTTCGTTTTGGAAGACAAATCGGCTTTTTTGCATTCGGAAGCCAAATTTCCTCGTCGCGTTTTGCCAGCCCTGCCACCGCGATTTTTAGGCAGAGCGCGTCAAGAATTTCTTTGACCGCGTTCACTTGTCCAATTCCGCCGTCGATTAAAATTAAATCGGGCAACGGCTTTTTTTCGTTCAAAAGCCGCGTGTATCTTCGTGCCGTGGCTTCTTTCATCGAAGCAAAATCGTCAATTACGCCGTCCGTTGTTTTGAGTCGAAAATATTTGTAATTTTTTTTGTCTGGATTTCCGTCCCAAAACGAAATCAAACTCGCAACGGGAAATTTTCCGCCGATGTGCGCAATGTCAAAGCCTTCGATTCTGTGCGGAAGCGTGGGAAGCGAAAGCATTGTTTGTAATTCAAGAAGCGCGGGAATGTCGCCGCGTTCTCGGATTCGTCGCCGAATGTCCTCAAAAGCGTTGTGCGCCGCCATATCGAGCGCGGCGCGGTGTTTTTTTTCAATATTCGCGCCTTCGGCTTCAATTACGCGCGAAAGTCCATTTGATTTTTCTTTGATAAAGCGCGAAAAAAGTCCGCCCGCGTCTTTTTCAACAAAAATTTCTGGCGGCATTTCTTCGTTGTTTTTATAAAAAAGTGGCGCAAACTCGCTCAAAAGGTCGTCTTCGTCAGAAAGCGTTGTTGCTTGAAAACTGTCGCGCAAAATGAGTTTTCCGCCACGCATTTTGAGAACGGTAAAACTCACCAATTCGCCTTCGCTTTTGAACGCAATGTAATCGCGGCTTCCTTCGTCAAATTCCTCCACGATGTTTTGATTTTGCATTATCGAAAGAGCCTTGAGTGCGTCGCGGATTCGAGCCGCCTTTTCAAAATTCAAATCTTTTGCGGCGTTTTTCATTTCGTTCAAAAGTCGCGTCTTCGATTCCTCGCCTTTGCCCTCAAGAAGAACCTTGATTTCTTCGATAAATTCGTTATAGGTTTGTTCGTCGATTTTTCCGCAACACGGCGCTTTGCATCGTCCAATGTGGTAATACATACAAGGTGCAGCGCGTTTTTTGAACGTGCGACACCGACGAAGCGGATAGAGCGAACGGAGCGATTCAATGAACGTTTCGAGTGCGGACGCATCGGGAAACGGACCGAATAAAAGAGAACCGTCTTTTTTTGCGTTTCTGACTTTTATGACGCGCGGAAAAGGTTCTTTTGTAATCTTGAGTGCGGGATACGATTTTCCGTCCTTGAGTTGAATGTTGTACTTTGGCGAATATTTTTTTATGAGGTTGTTTTCCAAAAGGAATGCTTCGTATTCATTCGCCGTTGTGGTATATTCAATAGACGCGGCAGCGCAAACAAGAAGTTTTGTCTTTACGTTTCTGTCGCCAGAAAAATAGGACGAGAGCCTGTTTTTCAGGTTTTTCGCCTTTCCAACATAGATGACGATTCCATTCGGATTTCGCCACAAATAAACCCCGCTTGCGGAAGGAGCTTGCAGCGCGGTGCGGTGGAGCGATTCATACGCCGTGTTGTTTTGTGTGTCCATGATGATTTTGATGTCTAAAAAAATTTTCAAGTCCATTATAGCATCATCTTTGCTTTTTGCAGCAGTCGAATCTGTGAGTTTTGCATCTTCTAAAAAAATGATTTTTGGCGGAGATGTCGGTTGGAACGAAATCGAATCAATGAGCGGTTTGATGAAAGGTGTCGGTCGCTACGGAAACGACGCGCTTCAACTTGTGTCGAGTACGCAAGGCGCAAACGATTCCACGGATTTGCTGCTCACGTTTGACGGTAGCGAAATGCGCGATTCCACGGGGCATTACGAAGTTGCGTCAAACGGGCTTTTGCAAACAAAAGACGCAGTTCGCGGAAAAGGAGCAGCCGTCAGTCGTGGCGATTTTCACGGAATCATTCTTAAAGGCGACCGCTCGTCGATTTTTGGCGGAACGGGAAAAATCGGCTCGTTCACAATGGAATTTTGGCTTTCTCCGTCGCTTGCGGAAAATGGAGAAATCGTCTTTAACTGGAGGTCGTCGCTCAATTCAAAAAATTATTCAAAATATCAGATGATTTCCGCGACGTTTTTTTCAAATCATTTGCGGTGGAAATTCAGCAACATTTTCTCGGATTTTGAGATGGACGAAGTTGTGCTTGACGGCATTACAACCGTTGTGCCAAAACGGTGGAGTCGGCACACGCTTTCTTTTGACGAAGAAACGGGCGCGCTTGAATACCGCGTTGACGGGCGACTTGAGGCGATACAATACATCACGGAAACGGGACATGAAAACGGAACGGTCTGCGAGCCAAATCTTGGCGTGGCGGCAAAAATCGAAATCTGCCCGCAATATACGGGAAAAATCGACAATTTTAGAATTGACCGATTTGTAAAAAATTCGGAAGGCGACTGCATTTCGTCTGGAAACGAAAAATTCAAAATTGATGGCGGAAAATTTACAACAAAACCGCTTTTAGTTTCTCATTCTGCGTCTTTGGACGAAATAATTGCGGATATGAATCTGCCGCCGCAAACCGAAGTTCGATTTTTTGTGCGTTCAGGCGATAACTGCTACGAATGGGAAGAAAATTATCCTGCTTGGAAAGAAGTTGTGCCTGGAGAAAAAATCCTCGGCGTGAGCGGGCTTTATTTTCAACTTTCTGTGGAACTTTTGCCAGACGGCGGTGGCGACCATACGCCACTCGTTTCTGAAATCACGCTTTCGTACACGGAGCAAGACGACCCGCTTCCGCCTTTTATGGTTTTTGCAGAACCAGGCGACGGTTGCGTTCGCCTTTCTTGGAGCGGGTCTGTTGACAAAAACGCGGGCGGTTATTACGTCTACTACGGAAATCGCCCTGGGGAATATTTGGGCGTTGCGGCTTTTGAAGGCGCGTCTCCAATAAAAGTGGGCGAAAAAACGTCGATAACGCTTCGCGGATTAAAAAACGGAACAATTTATTATTTTGCCGTGTCGTCGTATTCTCGCTTTGATTCCAGAATCAGCGGAGAACTTTCAAAAGAAGTGTACGCCCGACCGAGTGCGCGACTATCCAGAATGGAATGAAAACGTGAGCGGAAACTCCGATTGGGTGTATAATTGACGTGAAAAAAATCGGTGGCGTTACAAAAATCTCGTAACTCTGGTAACGCTTCCAAAAAATCAGCGGGGAATTGGTGATGGCAGACAAGGAACTTCAGTTGGGACGGGCAAAAACTGCGATGCTTTCGCACGATTACGAAACAGCCGCCCGAATATACAATACGCTCATTCAAGAAAATCCAGCGGACAGCGACCTCAAAATCCAGTTGGGAAATCTGTACATAAAAAGCGGCGATGACAAAAACGCGCTCAACTGTTTTGAGGAAATCAAAAAAACGAACGGCGGCGTTGACACGCTTATCGCGCTCGGCGGAATTTATCGAAGGCTGGGGCGGTACGACGATTCGTTGGCGATGCTCCAAGATGCGCTTGCCACAAAAGAAAAAAGCGTTCAAAGCCTTTACAGCATGGGTTTTACATATAGGCAAATGGGGCGATACGACGACGCAATAGACTGCTTTAAGAACGTCATAAATCAAAATCCTCGCGACGTTCTTGCGTTTAATCATCTTGGCGCGATTTACGCGCTCCGTGGCGACCACGACAAAGCGATTTCAACGTATCAGCGCGGACTCAAAATCGACCAAAATCACCCCGTTTTGCAAATGAATCTTGCAAAGAGTTTTGAGGCAACGGGCGACACGCAAAAGGCTCTTTCTCATTACGAAGCGGCGTTGCGCTCAAAACCGGGCTGGGTCGAAGCGATTGACGCTTATTCCGATTTGCTTTTGAAAGAAAATCACGTAAAAGAAGCGGACGACGTTGTGAGCCGAACGCTCAAAATAAATCCTGATGACGTAAAAATGCACACGGCGATGGGAAAAATCTACAACAGGCAAAATATTTACGAAAGCGCGGAGGAAGAGTTCAAAAAGGCTCTTTCCAAAAACGACGAATATACGCCCGCGTTAACGGGACTCGCGTTTTCGCAGGACAAGCAAGGAAAACACACCGAAGCTGCCGAAACAATCCAAAAAGCGGGGCGCATTTCTCCAGACGACGTGTCGATTTTGAAGCAAACCGCAAACATTCTCCTTTCGGCAAATTATCTTCCCGCCGCTTACGAAAAAATCTCGCGGCTGTGGGAAATCAATCAAAACGACGTTGAAACGGTGAATCTGCTTGGTCAATATTACATTTGTCACGGCGACGAAGACAAAATCGAAGCGTGTTTTGACAAAATCGAGCAGATTGCGCCTTCGTACACTGACGTTTACAAAAATTGGGGCGAGCGGTACATGCAAATCGGCGACGAAAAAAACGCCGAGGATTATTTGAAGGCTGCGGTTCACGAAAATCCTGCCGACCCCGAAGCAAAAATCCAACTTGCAGGGCTTTACGAAGTTCAAGGAAAAAACGATGTCGCGCTTGATTTGCTTTCTGAGGCAAATCGCTTGGACGAGTTCAACGTGGCTTCGCGAGCGCGTGCAGAAAAAATCGAGCGCACCGTTTCGCGCAATCCGAGTGCGATTGAAATGGCAAGCGTGTTCGATTCGGATTCGTCTGAAATTTCTCTTGGCGGAGATGACGAAATCGCGCCCACGTCAAACATTCCCGCTCCCCAAATTGACGAGGAAGAACCGCCGCACATTGAGCCGAGCGAGGATAATCCGTTTGCCGTGAATTTGGACGACGTGATTGAAGACGGAAGCAAAAAGCCTTCCGACGTGGATTTTTCTGACGACAAGGAAGAGCCTGAAGAAAAAACGCCAACTTTGGAAGAAGAAGGCGAGTTCAATTTTGACGCTTTTGGCGCGGAAGATTTGTCTGGAGAGCCAAAAGACGCAATTTCGATTGACGATTTGATGGAAGAAGAACCTGAACTCGAAGCGGAAAATGATTTTGACACGTTAATCGACGACGACACGCCCGTTGACGACGAAGACGACTCAAATTTTCCGTCTTCCCCGATTTTTATGGAAGAAGACGTGCAGTCGCCTTCGATGTTGAGCGAAGAAATTCCGCTGCCGACGGATTCCGAAGAAGAAAAAGACGACGAGCGGCACAAAGCGCGAAAAATCAGCGACGAGGATTATCTTTCGCTTGAAAATCAAATTCGGCAAATAAAAAGTGCTGCTGAAAGCGCGAAAAATACGGCAGACCAAGCGTGGCGTGCGGCGCAATTTGCGTCCGATTACGCAAAAGACGTTGAAAAAAACGTTGACGAGAAAATCGACGAAAAAATCAATGAGAAAATCGGCGACGGTTTGAACGAAAAAATCGACGATAAACTTTCGGAAACGCTTGACAATTTTATAACGCCGCCCGATGCCGACCTTCTTTCTGAGTCGCAAAGCGAGAGCGAAAACGAAGCCGAGAAAATGCTCAAAAAAGCGATTGAAACGCTCCCGTCGATTGTTCGCGCAATCGAGAACAAGGAAGTTTCTGCGGAGTTCGCGCTTTCGCTCGATATGTTCAAAAAATTGCGCGAAATGTTGGAATTTTTGCCGCCCGCAAAGAAAAAGCAATTTATGACAAGCCGAAATCGCCTCATGCTCGATTACATAATTGCGCGGCTTTCTGGAAAGCCTGGGCTTTTTGCAACGATAACCGCGCTTTTGAACTCTGGTCTTGTTTCTCCGCACCCAACTCCAACGGAAGAGGCAACAAGCGACATCACGATAGATTCAGAAAACGACGACGACGTAATCGCGCTCGTTTCTTCCGTCATGGGAACGCTTAGAACGCTTTGCGAAAATCTGCAAGACGATTATTTGCGAGACGCAATCGACACGGAAATCTTAAATCTGCTCGAAAAAATCAGAGCAAAATCGGTTCGAGCGTAACGTTTTCAAAAAAATGGAAGACGTTACTGAATATTTGCCGAGTCGATTGTGGTTTCGATGAACTCAACCACCACAAATCGCAAAAACGCGGTGGTTGAGTCGTGCCTGCCTGTCGGCAGACAGGTCGAAAACACATGAAAAAGTTTTCAAAATTGAAAATTGATGAATACTTTTTACAGCCGAATGATTTTTGAATGCGAAAGCACTTCGTTGCCGTTTTCGGTTATGAGAACGTCGTTTTCTAGCCGAACGCCGCCGAGTTTGCTGTCGTAAAGCCCCGGTTCGAGCGTTACAATCATGCCTGGTTTGAAAATCACGTCTTCGCTTTGACTGTGCGAAACGCGCGGGAATTCGTGGATTTCAAGCCCGATTCCGTGTCCGAGCGTGTGTGGCATCGTTCGTTTTGCGCGAGAAAAAATATCGTTGACTTTTTGGGAGGCAAGGCGCACGGGATTTTTGTTCGCGTACAAAGGTAGCGCGATTTGTGCCGCATTTTCAACGAGCGAAACGAGTTCTTCTTGTTTTTCCGTTGGATTTTTTACGACCGTTAGAGTCGTGTCGCTTGTGTAGCCGTTGAAAACCACGCCAAAATCAAGAATCGAAAGCCCGTCATCTCCCCAAGCAGAATCCGTGTAGCCAGGAAACGCGTGAATCGCCCAACTTCTCTTTGGACCTGCGGCAAGCGTGTCAAAACCTGTTTTTTCGCAGCCGTGCTTGCGAAGTTCGCTTTCGATTAAAAGCGCAACATCGATTTCTTTTTTGAGCCACCCTTCGCGAAGACCGCGCTCAACTTCGTTTATGATGATGTCCCCCACGCGACACGCTTCGCGCGTACACTCAATTTCGTACTCGTCTTTTTCTGCTCGAAGTTCAACCGCAAAATCATGCACCGATTTTTCGTGACAAAGAACGTCCCAGCCGTCTTGCGAAAGAAAATCGACGTATTTCAAAAAAAGAGGGTAGGGCGTTTGCGGCGACAGCGCGACCTTTTTTTTCCCCGCAATTTTGAGCGATTTGAGGATTTCCCGAACGGCACGAACGTTTGTGCGTTCAAAGCGATTGTACGGCACAACTTCGCACCCAATCGCTCGTTCGCGCGCAAGGTTTTCGTCCCACGGAACAAGCGTTGCGCGTCCGTCGGCGGTAACAATCAAAATCGCGTCCGACGGATGCGCTGAAAAATACCGCACCGAAGGATTGCGTCGTTCTTCCGTGTCTTCAAAAACTGCCGCCGCAATTTCGTGTTCTTTCAAAAAATCCGCAACGCGCTGTTTTCGTGCCTCAAAGATTTTTTCCAGTTCCTCTTTTGCATATTCTTTCATTTTTTTTCTCCATTTTGATTTTTTGATTTGATTTTATCGTTTCCGATTTTTTACTTTTTCTGTGATGACGCTCAAAATCTCGTCGTGCGTTACAAAAAGAAGCGCGATTCCAAAAATCGCAAAAATGAGCGCGCACAAAACGAGCGGAACGCCTTGAGAAACAATTTTTCCGAACGAAGAAACGCGCGGCAAAACGAGCGAGCGCAAAAAATACGTTGGAATTGCCGCTAAAATCGAAAAAATCGTGATTTTTGCTGCGTACAAAACCGTTCCCGTTGTTACGGATTTTACGTTGATTTTTTTGTTCCGACGCAAAAAAAATAAAAGCGCGACTGTATTCATAAAACTTGCCACGGAAAGCGCAAGCGCGATTCCGCCACCGCCAAACGGAGAAACAAGCGCGAGCGCGAGCGCGATATTGACAAAAAATCCAAAAATCCCTGCAACCGTTGGAGAGCGCGTGTCGCCTTGCGCGTAAAAAGCGGGCGACACGATTCTGTTGAGCGCGATAAAAAAAAGTCCCGCGATGTGAAATCGAAATGCGTGAAGCGTCATCAAAATGCTTTGCTCGCCAAATTTGTTCGATTTGTAAATCAGCGAAATGATTTCTCGTCCACAAATGAGCGAAAAAAACGTTACGGGCAGCGCGATGAGCGCGATGATTTTCATTGATTTTGAAAGCATTTCGTTAAAATCGTTCCATTTGTCTTTTTTGGCAAGCGCGGACAAATCTGGCAAAATGACCGTTCCGATTGAAACCGCAAAAATCCCCAAAATCAATTCTTGCAGTCGAAGCGAATATTGCAGACTTGAAACCGTGCCCGTTTCGGCATTTCCCGCAAGCGCAGTGGAAACCGCGTCGTTGAGTTGATACGCCGCCATTCCAATAATCGTTGGCACGATGAGCGCGCAAACTCTGCGAGTTCCTTTGTTTGTGAATGTTTTTTTGAGCGAACTTAAACCTGTGAGCCATTTTGTTTTTAGAACAAAAGGCAACTGAAAAAACGCTTGAACGATTCCGCCCGCCGTAACGCCCACAGCCATTGCGCGGGCGGGATTTTCCATGTGCGGAGAAAGAATGTACGTTGCGCCGACTACAATCGCGTTAAAAAGAATCGGCGTAAATCCAGAGGGTGCAAAAATTCGCACTCCGTTCAAAACTCCCTGAAAAAATGCCGCCAGCGAAATAAAAAAAAGGTACGGAAACATGATTCTTGTTAAAAGTATCATTTCTTTGATTGCTTCCGACTCGTCGCCTTTGTAAAAAAGGGGCGCGATTATGGGGGAAAAAACAATTCCGATTGTTACGACGATTGCCGTTAAAAATGTTACGAGCGTGAGCGTTGCCGAAACGAACGCCTTTGTTTCAGTGGCAGCGTTTTCGTCTGAGCGAGAAAGAAAATCGCGGAACGTTGGAATAAACGCCACCGAAATCGAATTTTCTGCAAAAAGCCTTCGGAGCAGATTTGGAATCATAAACGCGATTGCAAAAGCATCCGCGTAGACGCTCGTTCCAAGAAACCGCGCCTTTGTGATTTCTCGAAGAAGCCCTAAAACCCTTGAAGCAAGCGTAAGAATCGAAAGCGAAACTCCAGAAACCATGAGCGAACGATGATTTTTCATAAAAACAATAATAGCGATTTTGAATAAAAAAATCTCCAAAAGAAAAACGGTGGCATAAAAACTCAAAAACTGCCAGAAACAAAAAACGGCATCGAAATTTGATGCCGTTTTGAAAAATCAAAAAAATTGCCTACAGCCCCAGCAATTCCGTGTACGCTTTGAGTGCGCCGTCGGCTTTGCCCGAAAGCACGGTCTTTGCGAGCGTCTTTCCGAGTTGCACGCCTTCTTGGTCAAAGCTGTTGATGTTCCACAAGAAGCCCTGGAACATCACTTTGTCCTCAAAGTGCGCGAGGAGTGCGCCAAGCGTGCGCGGCGTGAGCCGCTCTCCGTGGATGAGGCTCGACGGACGACCGCCCGCGAACGATTTGTTCGGGTCGCTGTCGGTCTTGCCGCAGGCGAACGCGAGGATTTGCGCCGTCACGTTTGCGCCGAGTTTTTTCTGGCTCGTCGAGCCTTCAATCACCACGTCGCTGCCCGCCTGATTTTCCTTGAACGCGATGAACTGGAGCGGCACGATGTCCGTTCCTTGGTGCAAAAGCTGGTAGAACGAGTGCTGGCCGTTCGTTCCCGGCTCTCCAAAAATGACGGAACCTGTCACGTAATCGATTTTTCCGCCAAAGCGGTTCACGCTCTTTCCGTTCGACTCCATGTCGAGCTGCTGCAAGTGCGCGGGAAAGCGCGAAAGCGCCTGCGAGTACGGAAGCACCGCCGTTGCGGGGTAGCCCTGCACGTTGCGCTCGTACACGCCGATGAGCGCGTCAAGAAGCGCAGGGTTTTTGAGGATGTCGCGGTTCGTCGCCAATTTGTCCTCTTCCGCCGCTCCTTCCAAGAATTCGGCGAACACGTTCGGCCCGAACGCGAGCGAAAGCACTGCGCCGCCCACGCCGCTCGTCGAGGAGTACCGCCCGCCGATGTAGTCGTCCATGTAGAACGCGGCGAGGTAGTCGGGATTGTGCGCGAGCGGGCTTGTTTCGCTCGTCACGGCAATCATGTGCTTCGCGGGGTCAAGCCCCGCCTTTTTGAGCGCGTCCTTCACGAACGACTCGTTGGTGAGCGTCTCAAGCGTCGTTCCCGACTTTGAGACGAGGATGAAAAGCGAGTGCGCCAAATCGACCGACGAAAGCACCGCCGCCGCATCGTCGGGGTCAACGTTCGAGATGAACTTCGCCTCAAGCTTGAATTTTCCCGCCTTTTTCGCCCAGTTTTCAAGCGCAAGGTACATGGCGCGCGGTCCCAAGTCCGAGCCGCCGATTCCAATCTGCACGACCGTGGTGAACTTCTCGCCCGCCGCGTTCGCGATTTTTCCCGAATGAACGTCGTTCGCAAAGTCGGCAATGCGCTTCTGCTCCTTCACGTAGAACTCGCGCTTGTTCACGCCGTCCGCCTGCACGTCGTTTCCGAGTTGCCCGCGCAACAGGTGGTGCAAGACGAGCCGCTTTTCGCCCGTGTTCACGACCGCGCCGTTGTACGTCTCGGCGAACTTTTCAACGAGCTGCGCCTCGTCAGAAAGGCTTGCAAGAACGGCAAGAATCTGCTCGTTCACCTGCTTTGCCGCAAAATTGTACGAAAGCCCCGCGCCCATCGGCACGCTGTACTTTACCACGCGCGCCGCCGCGCCCGCGCCACTAAGCTCCGCCGCCACCGAAACCGCCCCTTTGAGCGACTGGAGCTTTTTGAACGACGCGAGCGTGTCAAGATTTTCCCAAGAAATAGCCATATTTTCCTCCAAAATTGGATTGCATGATTTAGGAGATTATAGCACGGATTTGAGACTTCCGACTAAAAATCTTTACGTTGGATTTTTTGAAATCAAAATCGAAGCGTGCGTTTATCCCAGTCTTTTTGGTGGTGTTACAGAAAGTATGCTGGGAGCGGTGGTTGAGCGTGTCGAAATCACCAGCTTTAAGGTCATTTCGACACGCTCAACCACCGCAGTATGCCTAAAAACTGATTTCCGTTGTTTTTTGACGAATTATTTTCCGTTCTCCAAGAATTTTCGCAGTTCCGTCTCCGTTGGAGTAGCTTTTGGGTGACAGGCAAAATAGTGCGTTATGGGGAAATCCGTGCCGTAGCGTATGCGGTCGGCAAATCCCGCGCTTTCGATTTTTTGCCTTGTGTCGTCCGAGACAAAAGCCGTGTCGCAGAGCGTGTTCGGATATTTTTTGAGCATTTCAAGCGTTTCTTTAAGCGGTCGGCAGTGGGCGAGCTGCACGGTGACGCTCGGATGCTTGGCAATCAGTGGCTCAAAGAGAGCGGGAAGCTCGAATGGGTCTGGGCCACAGTGAATCAGCACGAAAAGCGAGTTCGCCTCCGCATACGAAAAGACTTTCTCTGCAAGAGCCATCGTCCGCGAGTCCGCCAAATCCCAGCGGTTTCCGCGCGGGTGGAGTTTGAAGCCCTCATAAGGAAGCTCCGCCATCGCCTGTTCCACACTCACGGCATCTGAAAAATGGATTTCTGGCACTACCCAGTAGAGCGGGTGCGCACTCATGCCGACCTTCGCCGCCTCTTCCAACGCCTCCTGCACTTCATAGCGGATAAGCTCGTATAGCTCTCGCGCGGTGGGAAGCGACTTTTGCAAATCGGCGTTTCCCTGCACGGCAAAACTCTCCTTGCAGTACCGTTCGGAAGTCGTCGAGGAAAAATATATTTCGTCCGTTCCGCTTGATTTTAGCGCGCCGATGACGGCTCTCGGCTCGTAGTAAATCTCGTGCCACTGCCCCGTGTGAATGTGGTAGTCGCATTTTGTATTCATAAAAACTCCCAACAAACAGTTTCTTTTATCAAAAAATATGCTATAATCTCCGTGAGGAGGAAATCATGGCATCGTTAGCACTAAAACAAGAGGCGACAGCACTTCTGAACCAGCTTTCGGAAGCAGACTTGTATGCCACCGTATTGTATATGCAATTCATAGAGCATCAGAAAAAATCAAAGAGAGATTCTGAAATGCTCGCAAAAGCCGAACGCGACAGGCATGATGTGGAGATAATCAATGCTAATGCTGAATATCTCAACCAAGGGGCAGAAGAAAACCTTGAATTTCAAGCCGACATCTGGGAGGACGAATGAAACGCGGAGAGCTTTACCTCGTGGAACGCGCCACAAAAAACGACACGAAAAAACAGCGTGTCTATGCCGTGGTAAGCAGGCAATCTTTAATCGACGCAAACTATTCAACGGTTATCTGCGCCCCAGTTTACACAACGAACGAAGGCTTGCTAACCCAAGTTCCACTTGGAATTGAAGAAGGATTAAAACATTCCAGTTGTATTCGTTGCGATGAACTTGTAAGCATCAAAAAAACAGACCTTACAAACTACATCGGCTGCCTTTCCCCAGCAAAACGCGGAGAGTTGAAGACTGCCCTCCGAGTCGCGCTCGACATTGAATAAATTTACTTTTTCAGCCCCCTCAGCCTCGCCTCCCGCCAGTCAAGCACAATCTGCTTGTTCTTTGCGGCGACCGCGCAGAAGTGGCGGTTGATTTCAAGCGGGTTGCCCGTGGGCGATTCGTTCGCGTTGCGCACCATGCACGGGGCGCAGAAAGCAGCCCTATCGCACTTGCAGCATTCACCGCCGCCTAAGTCTTTCATCTTCAAAGACCGAAGCCACTTGATTTTCTCGCTGTTATCCCAGATTTCCTGGAGCGGCTTTTCGTTCAGGTTTCCCAGCACCATCTCCTGCCAGCCCGCACACGGGTAGACATTTCCGTTCGCCACCATGCAACACGAGGAGATTCCCACGCCACAGAGCCGTCGTTCCGGGTTGAACTGGTTCTCGTTGCATCTCTCCACGAAGTCGGGCGCGAGAATCGCCTCCTGATAGTCCACATCGTCCGCCATGATGTCGCTGATGACCTTGCCCGCCTCTTCCACCGTGAGGCGGTTGGCGAGGTTTGATGTCCCGTGGTTGAACTGCGCCATCATGATGTAGTCGGTCTGCGCGCGGATTTTATGCTCGTGGCACCAGCGGAGGACCTCGCCGTAGTCGTCCTTGTTGCCCTTCATCGTGGGGCAGGAAACGTGGAGCGGAAGGTCGTTCTCGATGAGCTTAAGGATTGCGTCGCGCGTCTTGTAGAAGCTGCCCTTCAGCTGCGTGATTGCGTCGTGGTGCTCAGGGTTCATCGAGTAGAGCGAGGTCTGAACGGAAGAAACATTGCCATCCTTCATAATCGCGATAATCTCATCGTCAAGCAAAGTCAGATTTGAGAGGATGTTCACATAAAAGTCATAGTCTTTCGTGGCGCGGAGATATTCTTTGAACTTGGGATGCGTCATGCACTCGCCGCCCGAAAGCGTGACCGAAAGCACGCCCATCTTGGAAAGCTGCTCCTGCGTGGAGTAGTACAGCTCGTCAGTGATGTTGTAGAGCTTCAGGTCGTGCGGGATGTAGCAATGTACGCACCGCTCGTTGCACTTGCTCGTCAGCTCAATCTGGAAACTGGAAAGATGCGGCTTTCCCGCGAAGTGCTTCTCCAGAAATTCCTGCGTTGAGGAATCTGCCCGCTGAATCGTGGGCGTGAAATCGTCGCGGATTGTCTTGGGCTGCACCGCGTTGTAGGTAAAGCCCGTGTCGGCGGCAGAAAGCTCCGCCTCGCTCCCGCCCTTGATGATGAAGCCGTCGGCAACGAGCGCGTCGTAGAATTCCGCCGCGTCCGCCCTGATTGTCTCTCGGCTCACATCATCGTCCGCAAAGGCGGGCATGATTTTGTCAACCAGCTCATCGAGCGACTGCGGCTTTCGGCTCAAGGCGCACAGGAATACCGTGCCGCTCTCGTTGGTGCAGCGGTCGTTGAAGATTCCCGTGCTAGTGATGTAGCCCACACCGTCGTAATTTCTGATGTAGGTGTCTTTTTTCTGTCTGTAGAGCATTTTGTACCTCTTAAAATCTTCTGTCATGTTGAGGTATCGGGCTTTGCCCAGCCGAAACATCTCTTGCGTTAGAGATTCTTCGGGCTGTGCCCCAAGAATGACAAAAATTGTATCTATATTTTTCTTTTGATTTATGATATACTGTATATAAATGAACCAAGGAGGTTTTATTATGCGAACAATGACACAGCGCGAAGCCCTTGACCAGCTGCCCGATGACAGCATGGTAAAGAAAATCATGCTCCATATCCTCAACACGCCCAAGCCCGATTTTACCGAGCTTGACCGCGAGATTGACGAAGAAA
>ERZ842401.2069-NODE-2069-length-27400-cov-6.901591_pt1 | contig 27400 bp, 17 predicted proteins | sample MGYA00521270_ERZ842401 | MGnify/ENA primary metagenome ERZ842401 (study PRJEB31892, sample SAMEA3878208) | bioreactor metagenome | biome: Moose rumen | place: Sweden | collected 2011-10 | study: EMG produced TPA metagenomics assembly of the PRJEB12797 data set... | reverse complement strand
TTTCTTGCCTCTTGCCTCTGACATCTTGCCTCTAGTGGGAGGGGGCGCTTTTGTGACCTCTATTATTTTGTGACGCTGCGCGAACCTTGTGCTTGCCAAACCGAAAGAGCATAAAAAGGACTGAAGCCAAAAGATTTCAGTCCTTTTTCTTTTGAAATGTGTCAGCCATTTGCATTCATAGAGCCTTTATACAGATGTTAAGACATATTAAACATAAGCCGCAAGCTAATCTTATGCAAATTAAATAAAAGCAATTATTATCCCTATATTTTCGTTGACTATTTGTTAATAATATGATAAAATAATACAAACAATAAAGGTGCCACGATAAGTGACACCCTAATGGTCATTATGGGCGGAATATTTGGGATACCGCCATACCCTACGGCATACTGCCTTATCTTAGAACTCTTGATGAATATTGATAAACTAATAATCAATGCGTTTATTAATGTTTCCTCTGATGAATATTGATAAACTAACATCAACATTTCTAAGTTCACTTTCATTATATCACTTATCATTGATCTTGTCAACACTTTTTGGAGGTGTTTTGGTTGAAAAATTATTATCTTGGCCTGGACGTCGGTATCGGCTCAATAGGCTGGGCTGTTATAAACATGGATAAAGAGCGCATAGAAGATCTCGGAGTGAGATTATTTGAATCAGGCGAAGATCTGCATAAAAAAGAACGGTTTAGTCAGCAGCGAAGAAGAAACAGGGGGATACGCAGGCTTTACAGAAGAAAGAGCCATAGAAAACAGCGCCTGAAAAAATACCTCGGTGTTATCGGGCTGACTTCCGCTGAAAAGATAGAACATTATTTTGAGACCAATGACAACAATGTCATTCGCTTAAGGTATAAAGGTCTTTCCGAGAAGCTGACCCCTGAGCAGATCGCAGCCTGCCTTATACATATTTGCAATAACCGTGGATACCGTGATTTTTACGAGGTGAATATTGACGACATAGACGACCCCGCAGAGAGAAAAGAGTATGAGGAAGAGCACGAAGCTATCAGCCATATCAATGAACTAATGAATAATGGCGGATACCGTACTCCTGCTGAGATGATATGCGAAAATAACGAATTTGATGAGCCGGATTCTGATTACAGAAAGTATCATAATTCGGCTTTTTCTGAACGTCATAATCTTATTTCAAGACCTATGCTTGAAAAAGAAGTAAGTCTTATACTAAAAAAACAAAGCGAGTTTTACGCTCAGCTTAGTCAGGATTCGATAGATAACATACAAAAGATCATATTTGCACAAAGAGATTTTGAAACCGGCCCCGGTGACGAAAATGACAAGTATCGTAAATTTACAGGCTTTTTGGACTCTTTGGGCAAATGCCGCTTTTATAAAGATCAGGACCGTGGAGGCAGAGCAACACTTATTGCTGATGTTTACGCTTTGGTGAATGTACTGTCGCAATACAGCTATACTGATAAAAGCGGCAGACAGACATTCAGCAAAGAGTTAGCTTACAATATCATAGAAAGCGCATTGATAAACGGTGCAATGACCAAGAATGAACTCAAAGCACTCGCAAAGCCCTATAATATTGTGATAAATGATAATAGCTGTGATACTCCCATAACAAAATGCTTTAAATATATCAGGGCTGTAAAGCCGATATTTGAAAGACATGGCTATGACTGGGAAGAACTGGTCGTAAACTATAATGATACGGATAATAATATTCTGAACAGGGTCGGCATAGTTCTTTCACAGTCACAGACCCCGAAACGAAGAAGGGACAAACTTATTGGACTTGATATGGGTCTTGATGAAACAATTATAGATGCGCTTGTCAGACTTAAGCTGTCGGGTACTGCCAATGTGTCATATCAGTATATGCAGGGCTGTATCGAGGCTTTTTGTGAGGGCGATATTTACGGCAAGTATCAGGCAAGATTCAATGATGAACAGCCAAAGACAGATGAGGCACTCAAGCCTGAAAAGCTCCCTCCGTTCAAAAATGAGGACGATTGTGAGTTCTTCAAGAACCCCGTAGTATTCAGAGCCATAAATGAGACCAGGAAACTGATAAATGCCATCATTGATAAGTATGGTTACCCTATCGCTGTAAACATAGAGACTGCCGATGAATTAAACAAGACCTTTGAGGACAGAGCGAAGGACACCAAAAGAAACAGAGATAATGAAAAAGAAAATGACAGGATAATAAAGGAGATATGTGAAGCTGTCAAGGTCTCTGAGAATGAAGCCCGTAAGCTGATAGAAAAGTACAAGCTGTGGGAGGCACAGGAGGGCAAATGTCTGTATTCGGGAAAAGCCATAGCTTTGGAGACAGTGCTTAGAGATAAGGACAAGCTGTTTGAGGTAGACCATATCATACCCTATTCGCTTATACTTGACAACACCATAAATAACAAGGCTCTTGTATTGGCTGAGGAAAACCAGCGTAAAGGGCAGCGTACACCCCTGATGTACATGGATAATGCTCAGGCTGATGAGTTCAGAAAAAGAGTCAACGCTATGATGAAGGGCAAGAAATGCAGCAAGAGAAAATATCAGTACCTTATGCTGGCAGATCTGAAAAACTCTGAGCTCCTTGATGAATGGAAGAGCAGAAATCTTAACGACACAAGGTATATATGCAAATACCTTGTCAATTACCTGAGGGATAATCTGAGATTCAACAGAGAGGGTAACTCAGTCAGAGAAAAGGACAGGGTATTTGCTGTAAAGAGCAGATTTACTTCTATGTTCAGAAGACAGTGGCTGAATGAAGCGACATGGGGCAGGCGTGACAAAGGCGAGCTGAAGAAGGTGACCTATCTCGACCATGCGGCTGATGCTTTAGTTATAGCGAACTGCCGCCCCGAATATGTGATACTTGCGAGTGAGAAACTGAAACTCAGCAAAATGTATCATCAGGCGGGCAAGAAGATCACACCAGAATACGAGGAGAGCAAAAAGGCTTGCATAGACAGTCTGTACAAGTATTACGGTATCTCGCCCAAGAAGTCGGCATCGCTGTTAGAGGGGTATACAAGCAGACTAAGGCCGATGATACCAAACTTAAAGACTGAGGCTGATAAGCGCCTGTGGGACAAGAATATTTTCAAGCTGTTCTGGAAGGAAGACGGCATGAGCGAGGAGGAGTGCGATGAAAAGTGTGAGGAGATATTCCGTGCTAATATGAATTCTCTTTACGGTGATGACCCCGAATTTGCCGCATCGCTGAGAATGCCTGTTGTTTCGATCAAGCCTGACAGAAAGTACAGAGGGACTGTGACTGACGATAACGCTATACGAATCAAGGCGATCGACGGCATTCAGATGCAGCTGAGGAGAAAAAAGGTAAGCGACATATCAGAAAAGGATATAGACAAGATATACACCGAGGACAAAAATCTCATAGATTCTCTTAAAGCAGTATTTGCCGAAAAGGACTGCAAAAACATTGACGAATACCTCAAGGAAAAAGGGCTGGCTTATTTCGCTACAAGTACAGGCAAGCGTGTAAACAAGGTAACAGTCAAAGACCCTGCGCCTGCAAGATGGCTCACTAAGAAAATAGATGATAACAATTATACTCTGATGAACGATCAGAATTACTACTGTATCGAGCTCTACAAGGACAGCAAGGGGAATAACAACTTACTGGGCATTGCCATGAGTGATATAGTTCATACAAACGGCAAGCTGTGGCTAAGACCCGATTATAAGTATCCTGATGATTACTGCACTCATGTGATGTATATTTTCCCGAGGGATTATCTAAGAATAAAATCTACAAGCAAGAAATCAGGAGAAAAACTTAAATTTGAAGGATACTATAGATCTGTTTTCAATATCAATGAAAATAGAATCTGTTATATCTCAGATAATAAACCCAATTCAAAAAAAGATAATTTGACAATAGCTAAAACAGATATATGTATCAAACTCACAGTAGATCTGTTAGGAAATATCCATGGTGAAAACAATGGAGGGGGTATATCATGTGGAGAACCGTTATCGTTACTAAAGGAGAAAAACTGACTTTAAGAGATAACTGGCTTGTGGTCTATTCGGATCATACAGAACAGCATGTACCGTTGGGAGACATATACTCAGTTGTTATTGATAACAGAGCCTCTTTGGTAAGTGTCAGCCTTTTGGCGGCACTTGCTGAGGCTAATATCCATGTGATCTTCTGCGACAGTAAGCATACACCAACTGCTTTAATGCTGCCGATGAATACGCACTATAAACCTTTTGGGGTAATAAAAAGACAAATAGCACTCACAAATGAGTTTAAAGCGGTATTGTGGCAGCGAATAGTAAAACAAAAAATTACAAATCAGACAATATGCCTTAAACTAGCAGGAGTAAACACTGATGAGATCAAAGCTATTGAAGACATGGTCAATGAGGTACTTCCCGATGATAAGACGAATCGTGAGGCAGCAGCAGCCAAAAGATATTTTATAGCATTATTCGGCAATTCTTTTAGAAGAATAAAGGATGATGTTACAAATGCTGCGCTGAATTACGGTTATGCCATCATTCGTTCAGCAGTTGCAAAAACTCTTGTGGGATATGGTTATAACTGCGTTCTTGGAATTCACCATATCAATGAACAAAACGCCTATAATCTTGCAGATGATATGATGGAACCGTTCCGACCGTTAGTTGACCTCTGGGTCGATAATTCCTGCGAAGAACTGTTTGAAGAACTCACCAAAACTAACAGACGTGATCTGGTCGATCTTGTAAACGTTCCAATCAAAATGGGAAAAAGAAGGACCAGAGTGAGATATGCTATAGACAAGTACGTTTCAAGCCTGACAAGTGCAATAGAGAAAAATGTCCCTGAACTTCTTCAGCTGCCGACCCTTATACAGATAGATGAAATGTTTGAGGACGATGAGGATGGTTAACAGATTTATGAGAATTATAGTGTTTTTTGACCTTCCTGTTACAACCAAAAAGGATAGAAAAGAGTACGCTAAATTCAGAAAATTTCTTATAAATGATGGATTTATAATGATACAGTTTTCAGTGTATTCGAGAACTGTCAGAAACCATGATGATGCAAAAAAGCATTGCAGGATAATTGAAGCCAATGTGCCGCCGAAGGGCTCAGTCAGAGTGCTTACTGTTACCGAAAAGCAGTACACCTCAATGAAACTGCTTGTCGGTGAAAAACTAAAAGATGAAAATTTACTTGACAAAAAGGATATAATTGAGTTATAATATCAAAAGAACAAAATAACGTGATGAGCATCAGATGTTGATGCAAAACTCACAAAGCAATAAAACTGATGACTATTTATTATTGTAACTATTGATGAAATCATCGGTTTTAGTCCTCTGATGAATATTGATAAACTAATACGCTCGCAGGAGATTATATACCTTGCTAGAAGTTTTAGTCCTCTGATGAATATTGATAAACTAATACCTAGCGTGTAGCCTTTTGCAATATTGCAACGTTTTAGTCCTCTGATGAATATTGATAAACTAATACAGACAACAATGGACTTGTGCGCACGAAATAGTTTTAGTCCTCTGATGAATATTGATAAACTAATAATGTGATTTAATAGAGTCTCCTCGGAGGCTCTATTTTTTCCCACCCTCACAAAACCGCCTAGATAAGCGTTTTAATAACACAAGCACTTTTCTGCTATAATGAAAATAAAATATCAAGTGCAGGGGGAGCTTGTGAAAAAGCTCGCCATTGGTGAGTCTCGCCATAAAGCCAAGCAAGCCACTGATGACGGCAAGTCTAATAAGATCCATTCGTGGTCAACTTACAATAATTATGTTAAAGTAAGCGATGATGATTACAAGTCTATGAGCGAGGATTTTGCAACTGAAAGAAAAACGCTTGAAAGTGAGATTTCAGAGCTTAATGCCAAGTTTGAAACCCAGAAAAGCAAGGCTTCTGGCATTGATGCTTTTGTGGCGCTTGCTAAAAAGTACAGCGATATTAGCGAGATAAACGCTGAGATAATCAACGCTTTCATCGAGAAGATCATCATTCATGAGAAGGTCAAAACCGACAGCGGAGTTGAACAGGAAATTGAGTTCGTCTTTCGTGGTGTCGGTAAGATAAATTTGTAAGAATTAGTTTGAGACTAAGGAATAATGTTCCCTTGCGGAGTGATTTGGGGATGACCCTTTTTCAAAAGGTCCCCAAATAAACGACCCACACGGTATATCAAAAAAATTATTTTGTAGTGAATAATTCGGGTAAAAAAATGCAAAATAATTTTACCTGAATAACTTACAAAGGAATGATCAATATGTCTATAACAAACCGTGGGGTCACAAGGCTCAGTTTATTTGCGCTGGCGCTGGTGGGGGTACTTGGGGTCAAGAGCTACTGCTATGCGAAGGCTGCCGATGAGGCGCAGCGTGCGGTGGTGAACAACTATTCCAGGGCGGTGGAGGACCTTGCAGGCAGCTGCGAGAACCTTTCTGCTACCCTTGAAAAGCAGCTCTACGCAGGCTCGGGGGAGATGCAGCAGAAGCTGGCGGTGGAGCTTTACCGTGAGGCGAGCGCTGCCAAGGCGTCCCTTTCGCAGCTGCCTGTGGCTGAGCTCAACCTGGAGAACACCTACAAGTTTTTGTCTCAGGTGGGCAACTATTCGCTGTCGCTTTCAAACAAGCTGATGCAGGGGGAGAAGCTCACTGATGAGGAGTACCGCAGCCTGTCATCGCTGTACGATTTCTCCAAAAAGCTCTCGGAGGATATGTGGGAGCTGGAGGGCTCGGTGACAGGGGGGGAGATTTCCCTCGCTGAGATAAAGGGGCTTTCCTCTGAAAAGCAGATACCCTATGTCACCGAGGGCTTCAGCGATTTTGAGGGCAACTTTGATAACTACCCCACCCTTATCTACGACGGTCCGTTCTCCGACAATATCCTTGAAAGAGCTCCCCGTATGACCGAGAACGCAGCTACCGTCAGCCGCGACAAGGCACTTTCAAAGGCGGCAATGGCGCTGGATATCAGCCCATCGGCGCTTGCGGTGATCGAGGACGTTGAGGGCAAAATGCCTGCCTGGAGGTTTTCGGATAAGGACGGCATAGTGTTCTGCGAGGTGACAAAGCAGGGGGGCTATGTCTCATATTTTCTCAATATGCGCACCGCAGACCGCAGCAAGCTCAGCAGCATTGACGCCGAAAACAAGGCTAAGGAGTTTTTGGAGGGGCTGGGCATTCTCTCCATGGAGACCACCTATTATGAGATACAAAACAATATCATGACGGTGAATTTCGCCTACAGCGACCTGGGCAAAAGGGTGTACCCCGACCTGGTCAAAGTCTCGGTGGCTATGGATAACGGCGATATCACAGGCTATGACGCCAGGGGCTTTCTGGTGAACCACACCCATAGAAGCTACTCCGAGAACCTTATCTCCCCTGCGAGAGCACAGGAGGAGGTGTCCCCAAGGCTGACCGTCAGCTCCAACAGGCTTGCGGTGATACCCACCGACGGCATGAATGAGAAGCTCTGCTATGAGTTCACCTGCAAGGCAAAAAACGGCAGGAACGTGCTGGTGTATATCAACGCCGAGAATGCAAAGGAGGAGCAGGTGCTTATCCTGATAGAGAGCGAGTCGGGAGTGCTGGCTCAGTAAAAAGTGAAAAACCGCAAAAAAGTCCGCTGCTGCACAAAGCAACAGCGGATATTTTAATATGACCTGATCTTAAGTTATGCTCTTGTTTATTAACCCTTAACGGAACCGAGAGCGATACCGCGGATAATAAACTTGGAGAGGCAGAGATAAACGATAACTACAGGCAGGATAGCGATAACGATATACAGGTTGAACATACCGGGATCCTTCTCCTGAGGACCTGAGTTACGCATTGCACTAAGTACCAGCGGTACAGTGTACTTTGCCTTCTCGGAGAGAATAAGTCTTGGTGTGAAGTAGTTGTTCCAGTTAGTAACGAAGGTGAAGATCATCTGAACTGCGTATGCAGGCTTCAGGATAGGAGCAACTATGCTGTTGAAGGTCTTGAACTCTCCGCAGCCGTCAATTCTCGAAGCCTCAACGATCTCGAGGGGCAGTGAGGACTGCATATACTGCTTCATGAAGTAGTATGTAGCGGGAGCTGCGATAGCAGGAACTATCAGAGGAATGTAGGTATCAGTGAGCCCCAGATCGCCCATGAACCTGTAGAAACCGATAGCCGATGCCTGAGTGGGGACCATCATTACCAGGAGTATGAATGTATCGGCGATCTTTCTGAGCTTGAAGTCGTAAACATAAACAGCGTAAGCAGTAAGAGCTGAGAAGTAAACGCTGAGCAGAGAAGCTGAAGCCGAGATTATAAGCGAATTGATAAGCGACTTGAACACGTTACCGAAGGCAACAGATGTAGTGCCGCTGAAAAGGTTTGAGAAGTTCTTGCCCAGATACTTATCGGGTACCCAGCGGATACCGATCTGCGAAACACCACGAGTAGCGTTTATAAGCAGCAGATAGAAGGGCAGAAGTGAGATTATTACCAAGAATATAAGTACGGTATAAGCAATAATCCTTCTTACAAGCAGCTGCTTGGCGTCAGTCTGCTGACCAACTATATCATTATTGTTCATTATTGCTTACCCCCTTTTCTTCTTTTTCTTAGGCTTCTTTTCTTCAGAAGCCATCATCATTGCAAAGCCGACAACTGCGGAGATTATGAAGATGATAACGCAGACTGCCGAAGCCTTGCCAACGTCTGAATCCTTACGTTTCTGGATCTCCATGATTATCGTCATAGTGGTACCTGTAGGGCTGCCCTTATCGTTGGTGAGCAGTGCAGGAACGTCGTATGTCTGAAGACCGCCGATCATAGATGTTACAAGAACATATGAAAGGATAGGCTTGATAAGCGGGATAGTGATCTTCCAGAAAGTTTCTGTAGGATTAGCGCCGTCGATAGATGCTGATTCATACAGTGATGGGTCAACGCCCATGATAGCTGCCATAAGCAGGATAGTAGTATTACCGTACCACAGCAGGAAGTTGATGAAACCGATGGTTCCCCTTGCGCCCCATACTGTCTCGAGTATGGATTTGCCGTCTGCCATATTCTCAAATAGACCGTACAGCGCACCGTTCTTGGTCAGCAGTGTATAGAACAGGAAGGATATAGCCGAAGCCATGATAACGTTGGGCAGGTAGATAACTGCCTTGAAAAAGCCCTGTGCCTTGATCTTCAGGCGAAGATCAGTGAACCACACTGCAAGGATAAGAGAGATCGCGATCTGAGGGATAAAGCCTATCAGCCAGATAACGATGGTGTTGCCGAAGCTCTTCATAAGAGTATCATCCGAGCTGAAAACAGCCGAGTAGTTATCCAGACCGACGAAGGTATCCTCTTCCTCTTCTTCCTCTTCAGGCGCTGTTGAATACCAGCCGCCGTCGATGGATCCGCGGTCGATTACGTAATTCTGCGTACTGTTATAGAATGTTGACAGCAAAGGATAAAGGGAGAAGATAAAATAAACTACAAAAAACGGGATCAGGAATATATAGCCCCATTTAGCGTAGCTGATGCTTTTTTTCTTCATATTTGGTTACCTGATATATAAGCAAAAGCCTTATATTCCTTTCTTAAATCATTCAATTGTAAATGCCTTTTTTTAACAGGCAATATAAACAAACAGGGGGAGGGCAAGAATACCCACCCCCTTGGTGTTTATCTATTTGGGTTTGTCAGTTTCGATTTAGAAATCTGTGCTGAGGTTACCGTATGTTGCAGTGATGTCAGTCTTGAACTGCTCAAGTGCTGCCTCGTAAGAATCGAGGTTGCCTACGAAGTATTCCTTCATAGCTGCCTGGAACTTCTCGTTGCATCCCTGGTCATAAGCTGAGAGCTTGTTGCTCAGATCGATCTTGTCAGCTGCTGATGTGAGCAGTGCAAGGTGGTTCTGACCGCCGAGGAATGGGTTGGAGTAACCGCCGTCGATAAGCTCCTGGATAGCTGCCTTGTTGTTGGTGTAGTCCTGCTCGCCCTCTGTGATAGCCTTAGCTACGTCCTTGTTGCAAGTCATAACCTTCATGATATCAGCAACGATATCTGTGTTATCGGAGTCGATAGCGCCGCAGATCCATGTGCCGCCCCAGAAGTAAGCCTGAGGACCTTCGCAAGCTCTCCATCTGCCGTAACCGCCGTTGCCTTCAACTGCGTTGGAGCCGTCAGCCTTGATTTCCTCGTCTACTGTGTTAGGCAGCAGGCAGAAAGGAATGCCCCATGTAGAATAGAAGTAACCGAATACCTTACCGTCGATCTTCTGACCAGCAGCCCATGCAGAATCCCACAGTGATGTGCCGTTGTTGTAACCGGCATCTGTGTACTCCTTAGTCTGGTCAACCCAAGCCTTGATCTGAGGATCGATCTTGATGGTCTCACCGTCAACCCAAGGTGAAGTAACGTTGTTGGAGAAGCATCTGTATGTATCGTCATAACCTGATACCATGAAGATGCCAGCTTCCTTCATCTTAGCAGCTGTCTCCTTGAAAGCATCCCAGTCCTTAACATACTCCTGTACCTCTGCAGGATCGTCAGTTCCGAGAACTTCCTGAGCGTAGTTAGCATTGTACATGAACAGACCTGGTGTAGCCTGCCAGGAAACGCCCTTCAGCTCGCCTGTAGCCGTCTCTGTAGCAACGTCCTTTGTATACTGATACATCTGAGACATATCATCCTCTGTGATGCCCAGGTCTGTAACTGTGAGAGCTACGCCGCCGTTAGCATACTTCAGAGCATAGTCAGCTTCCATCAGGAACATATCGACTTTATTGTCGCTGTCCTTCTGAGCCTGGAGAGCGTCGTCAAGCTTTGTCTGATAAGCGTTGCCTTCGTTCTCGATCTGTACCCAGTTGAGCTTTACGCCGTTGATAGCTGTGATCTCTGTTGTGCCGTCATCAAGAGTATTTGTCTCGAGGTCGAGAGAAGTACCCTGAGGATAATACTTGTCAAGTCTGGACTTGAACTCTGTGTTCCAGCAGTAGATGTTCAGAGTGTTCTTGGACTCCTCTGAAGACTCAGCGCCGTGCATATCTGTTGTAGCAATTCTGTCGCCGTTCTCGTCAGTAGCGCCTGCGCTGCCGTTGTTGTTGCTGCCGCTGCTCTTCTTGCTGCTGCTGTCGTCCTTGTCGCTGCCGCAAGCTGTGAGCATAGAACCTGCCATGCAGAGGCAAAGTGCGCCTGCGAGCATTTTCTTAAGATTTGTCATGATAAATTTCCTCCTTGTTTTGCATTATCATTATTATTGTTTTTTGCCGCATTTTTTTTGCGTCAAACTAATGCCTATGTTATTTTTCTGACGGAGCTGCCCTCTATGAGCTGCCCGTCCACCGTGATCACCTCTGTAAAGGTGGTCTGCGGATTTTCGATCAGCGAGATCAGCTGTTTAGCTGCCGCTGTTCCGATCGCTTGCGTATCCTGCAAGTATGTTGTGAGATTGGGAGACAGCAGCTGCGCATACGCTATCCCGTCATATCCCACTACCGATACATCATCAGGCACGCTCAATCCTGCGTCGCTTATTGCCCGAAGTCCGCCCATTGCCGAGTAATCGTCCGGCATAAAGATGCAGGTCGGTCGGTCCTTCATACCGAGTATCTTCTTAGTCAGCTCGTAGGTCCTGTCAGGGTTGTGGTAGTCGCCCATCACCAACAGCTCGGGGTCGACCTCTATCCCTCTGCTCATACAGGCTTTGCAGAAGCCTGCCTGCCTTCTTTCCGCCACAGCCGATCTGTTGCCCTGTATGTAGGCGATCCTTCTGTGTCCCATGTCCGCTGCGTAGTTTACCAGCTCTTCCATTCCCTTTTCGTTGTTAGACATCACTGCGGTCCTGCAATCAAAAATATGATCTATAGTGACCACGGGAATATCCCCGTTGATTATCTCATAAACGTCCTGAGATGTGAAATCTGTACAGGCGATGACCACGCCGTCTACATTGCGGTATTTGCAGTGCTCGTAGGTGGACATCTTCTGCTTACCCACATTTTTGTTGATAAACGTGATATCGTACCCTGCTTTTTCAGCCTCAGTCTTGAAGCTGTTGAGCACCTTTGCAAAAAACTCATGGGTCAGACCGCTTCCCGCGTCATCGGAAAACATCACTCCCAGGTTCAGCGTCTTGTTGGTTTTTAAAGCCCTTGCCTGCGAGTTGGGGAAATACCCCATTTCCTTAGCCGCCTTAAGCAGCCTTTCTCTGGTAGCCTCGCTCACGTCCTTATGACCGTTGAGTGCCTTGCTGACCGTAGCGACTGAAACGCCGCAGCGAACGGAAATATCTTTTAATGACACCATTTTGATGTTTCCGCCTTTCTGTCGGTCTAAAACGTTTAAGGTAATTCCTTCCGCCTCAAAAGTTCACACCGATTTCATGGATTTCAAACGTTTCCGTCAAATAAAAATATACAATATTTCACTTAAAATTTCAAGGGGTTTTTTCGATTTTTTTAGGCAATGTAATAATTTATGGAGCTTTCACTAAACTTTCAACATGACTTTTGTGCAAATTGCCCACAGGTTTTTAGCATATGTAATTTATTTGTAATAATTTTTTAGAGTCTTTTAGTATTTTCATATTACCAAAGGCTTCAACTCTGTTCATATTTGATAATATTTTTGCGTTTTCACTAAAAGCTTTGCTCTTTCTTGCACAATATTACCGAAGGTTGTGGTTTCTTCAAACGATTTCGTCCATATATTGTGTATCAGAGCTTTTCTTTGTGCAAAATAACCAGCTAGTTGCTAGTCGTCAGAGGGCTAGGGGCTTTTAGAAGTAAGATGTAAGAAGTAAGAGGTAAGAAAACGGTTTTACAAAAAAATGCGGTAAGCCGCACAATAACTCGTTTACAGGGTTCGCGCAGCGTCACAAAATAATAGAGGTCTCATAAGCACCTCCTCCCCTCCGGGGAGAACTCGATATCTTGCCCACCACACAAAAGTGCGATAGGAGGGGGAAACACCCCGTCCGGCGAGGACAAGGTTCGCGCAGCGTCACAAAATACTAGCCGCCACAAAAGCACCCCCTCCCCTCCGGGGAGGACTCGATATCCTGCCGCCCACACAATAGTGCGATAGGAGGGGGAAATACCCCGTGCGGTGAGCACTAGTCATTGTTTCTTAGTTCTACTGTGCTGTCCTTTATAACCAGCCCGCCCTCGGCTGCTTCAACAGCCCTGCCGCAGCTCGATACCACCACTACTCTGCCGCTGCAGCCGTAAAAGCCTACCTTGCTTTTCTCGGTGCCGCCGCCTATGCCCACGGCATTTGCGCCCTCACAGCGTATGTCTACAAAGCTTTCCACCAGTATCACCGTCACATCGTCACCTGTGGTGCCTATGCCCGTCAGGCTCTTGCCCTTGAACAGCATTTTCACATCTGTCTTTACCAGATTTACACTGCTGCCCTTGTCGGTGTTCACGCTGATACCGCCCAGCTCGTCGCCCGAGAAGTCCACATTTATATCGCAGCCCTCGGCGTTCACGTCCATGCACTTGTCAAAGCTGCCTATGCCTATGCCTCTTGCACAGCGCTCGGTCATGGAAAGCCTGGTGTTTTTCATCGTCACCCATGCGTCCGATTTTGAGCTGCCTATGCACAGCACCTTTTTGCCGCTCAGCTCTATGTCCAGCTCCCTGCATTCGATATTTATCTTTGAGCCCATCTTGTTGAAGCCGCCGCCTATGCCTATGCACTTTTCACTGTTGAGCTGTATAAGCATTCTGTTTTTAAGGTATATGCCGATATTTCCGTAGGAATTATCCGCATCGGCGCCTATGCCGTAGGTCTGGTTGGAGGAGGACATTATGCTGAATGTGCCGTCCCCCACGATATCCAGCGACGCAGTCTCAGGCACGCTCACCGCACCTGCCAGGCTGACCTCGCCCTCAATGCCCAGGGTGAGCCTGCTGCCCTTGCCCAGAGTTATGCAGGCGTCACTAAGCTCCCCTGCCATAGCCACATCGCATAGGTTCAGCCTGCAGCTGATACCGTCCTTTATGGTTATTGATATATTGCTCACATGGTCCCTTGTGCCTTTAAGAGTAAAGCTCTCTGTACCCACAAAAATATCCGTGTAATTGTCAAAATCCAGCGACATAAGGGATATCTCCTGCTCCGCCCCCGTGAAATAGGTCTTTCTTACCTGCCTGTTCTCATTCTGGCGGTTATACTCCCTTATCTTCTCGGCAATATCCCAGTCAATGCTTTTTATCACCTCGGGTGAGGGTCTGGCGGTGAGGTAGCCCTGTATCAGGTCCACACCCATAGCTATTACCGTTTTAAGCTCCTCCGGCTCCTCCACGCCCTCTGCCAGCACCCTGAAGTTGTTGTCATGGGCATAGTCGATGATGTTCTTGGTAAAATGCTGCTTGCGCTTGTCCTCATGTATATTCATGATAAGGCTGCGGTCTATCTTAACGCAGTTGGGCATAAAGGTAAGCAGGTTGCTTATGTTTGAATATCCCGTGCCGTAATCGTCGATAGCTATCTGAAAGCCCATTTTATGCCTGCGGTTGAGCACCAGCTCCAGCTGCTCGGGGCTGGCTTCCGTCTGCTCGGTGAACTCTATTACCAGCCTGTCCATTATGCTCATATACTTGGTACACAGCTCCTCAAACTCCTTTTCGGGGATCGTGCATGAGGGTATGCTGTTTATAAAAAGCTTTCTGCCGCAAAACTTCTCGCTGTTGGAGTAATAATACTCAAACAGGTTTTTCATGGTGTGCCGCTCGATATCGTCAAGCCTGCCCATAGCCCCTGCGTGGTTGAGTATGGCGATGGGCGAGAGCTTTATCTCCCCTGCGCTCCTCATAAGGGCTTCATAGGCGTATATCTCGCCCGTTTTGGCGCTTACGATAGGCTGGAAATGATAAACAAAAAGGTTATCGTTGAGAAGCTTCGCCACATACTTTCTCTCCTCGGGGTCAAAGCTTTCAGCCGCAGCGGTGCTTGCCACCGATCTTCTGCTCTTATTATGGTTATCCTTTGTGAGAGTACGCTGATAGTTAGCCTCATAGGGCAGCGTATCCAGCACCTCGGGTGAGGTAAGGGGCGCTGTGACCCTTGACGTATATATATGTATACCGTACTCGGTATCTCCCCCCGAGTTAAAGGCGTTTATATTCTTTTCAAGGCTGCTGGGCACCTCGTCAACGGGGAGATCCGCGTCAAGTATGCCTGCTATAAAGAACTCGTCGCCGCTGACCCTTACGCATATATCGTCATCGCCTGCGCTGTTGTTGAGTATGACAGCCAGCCTTTGCAGCACCCTGTCACCCTCGCTGTAGCCGTAGCCGTCGTTTATACCCCTCAGGTTCTCGATATCCACCGAGATTATCCTCAAAAGCTTATCGGGTCTGTCGAACCTGCCCACACGGTCGCTGATAAATCGCTTGAAGCCCTTCATATTCAGCAGACCTGTCAGCGAGTCTCTTATCATGGTATCCGCAACGGCGTCATTATATAGTATATTTCTTCTCTGCTTTTCCATAGCGCCTGTTATATACCTCAGCCACTTGACATAGCTCTGGTCTATAAAGCTCTCGGCGTCATCATAAATTATCACCGCATAGCCGAAGTTTGTGCCGCAGAAATGCAGGCATGAGAAAACAAAGGTGCAGGGCTTTTCCCTTTCCTCAGCCATGTCGGGCAGAAGCCTGCGGCGCTCAAAGCACCTGTCCGTATCAACACTGCCCTTGCCATTTTTCTTTTCAAGGTGGAGATACATATTGTCGGTATAGCTCTCAAACTCCCCCGAGGTATGCAGCACCCCTTCGTTGACGCAGAATTTAAAGCCGCTTATGCCCTCCAGCCAGTTGGTATACCAGTCAACCTTCCACAGAAAGTCCTCATAGAACTCAGCCCCGATAAGATCCTCCTGCATATAATTATAGTATGATTCAAAGCCGTCTCTTCTGGACTGCAGCATATTGTCCACCGCCGACCTTGAAAGCGCCTCCAGCTCGATATCGGCACAGCCGCAGGACATACCCTCCAGCAGCCTGCCCGAGGGTCTGTTCACAGGCACATACTCTGTACCCTTTATTTTTGAGATGATAAGCCTTGCAGCATTCACCGCAACGCTCTCGGCGCTTCGCTCAACAGAGGTCATGTTTAACTGATCCCCCTCAAAGGGTTCCCCCCTGCTGTAGCCTGCAACTATCACATCATCGGGCACTCTTATACCCTTTTTCGCAAACTCACCTATCAGTGAGACCGCAGTGAAATCGCTGCAGCCCACCACCGCATCGGGCAGCCCGTCAGCGATGATGGCATCTGCCATTTTGCTGTAATCGTCCTTCCAGTCCAGCCCGTGATATATCCTGCTCTCGGGTATCTCCACCCCCAGGGCTTTGAATGACTTTAAAAAGCTGTCTCTCACCCTGTCATGGAAGCATGAGCCCTCGGGACCTGCCCCGAAAGCCGCCGTTTTAACGCCGTGGTGCTTCACCAGGTGCTCAGCAAGCAGCATGGTACACTCATCATTATCAAAATAAACGCTGTCGCAGTATTCGCTGGGTTCGTCGATATACACCGCAGGCATACCCGTGTCCTTAACTATCTCATCTATCCTGCCGATGACATTTTTGCCCTCCAGCGTGTGGGCAAAAACTATCAGTCCGTCGATAGTCTCGCCGTTTATCAGCGAGAACACCGAGTTCTCCAGCTCCTGCTGGTCGGTAGGTGCAAGCAGCGATGCGAACACCGCAGCGTCCATATCCGCAGCATAAAGCTCTTTTCTTATATAGCTGACAGCGTCATTATAGAACCTGAAATCAGGCTCATTGACCACAATGCCCACCATAGGTCTGCGTTTACTCAAAAAAATTCCCTCCTAAAATGAAAGCACCGATAGTCTTTCACTGCCTATCTTCATTTCCCTTTGTTAGTTACAGCAAATTTCTCCCCAAAAATTGTGTAATATATACAAAAAATCCAAAAATTACAGGTTATCATTTTAAGTATATCACATTTCACAGAAAATTACAATAGCCTACAGAAACAAATTTCACCTGCCAAATACAGCAGTTTTACTAATTCCCCCAGCCTCTAGAAGCAAGAAGCAAGAAGCAAGAGGCAAGAGTCCTCTTTTCAAACTTTGTGGGGGTAGAAAAATTCTTGCCTCTTGCCTCTGACATCTTGCCTCTAGTGGCTGGGGGCGCTTTTGCGCTGCTAGTCGCTAGATAATTAGAGAACTAGTGGCTAGAAATTGGATATCAGACTTTGATATGTTAATGAAACAGGACTAACCTTAGAAAATGGTGTATTAGTGGATTTTATCACAAAATATTGTAAAATGCTTTTCTAGCCACTAGCGACTAGCAGGCTAGAGATCAGCTATCAAACTTTTGGCAGTTCGTCAAAGCTTTGCGTTTTTCAGACAAGCTGCGGTCTAAAAAAAGGGCGGTCAATGACCGCCCGATATAAACCTGCTCTGTGCACAAACTAATAAACGTGAATTATGCAGTATGCATTATGAATTAGACTAGTGACCATAAGCTTATGATCACTTTTTAAGCTTATCGCTGTTTACCACCAGTATATCATTCTTTTTCAGCTTAACATTCGCCGAGGCGATCACCGCCAGCTCGTTTCTCACTATCACCAGCACCCTCATGCCGTAGATAGTCTCTGTCTCACTCACCGTCAGCCCCAGCAGCTCGCTCTGTGAGTCCACCAGTATCTCGCCCACATGGGTTATGTCGTTGAACCTCGAGTGGGAGCGCTGCTTCTTCTGGTACTGCTCCACAAAGCCTGCGCTTATGATACCTGTGGGGATAGCCACGACCCCCACCCCCAGAAAGGCGATGAAAATTGCCATTATCCTGCCCACCACCGTTACGGGGTAGATATCGCCGTAGCCCACCGTCAGCAGCGTAGATACGCTCCACCATATGCCCGAAAATGCATTTTTGAACACCTCGGGCTGTGCCTTGTGCTCGGCACTGTATATCCCCAGCGATGACGCCAGCATAAGCACTATTATTATAAACAGCGATGACGCTATCTGGTTGCGCTTTTCTTTCAGTACAGTCACAATAACGTGGAATGAGTCGTACTGCGCGTTTATCCTAAACAGGTGGAATATCCTCACCACCCTCAGCATTCTGAATACGATAAACCCCGAAAGATAGAAAAACGGCAGTATCGTCATAAGGTCCACGATACCGTCAAATGATACCAGAAACCGCAGCCGTGACACTTTCTTCGTAAGCTTGGGATAAAGCAGATCAGCCGTCCATATGCGCAGCACATACTCCACGCAGAACACCGCCAGCGTGAACCCCTCAACTATGTGAAACATCGGCATAAGCGCCCCAAGCTCATCAAAAGTCTCCATAAACATGGTCACTATGTTAGCTATTATTACTACCGATATGAATATGTCAAATACCCTGCTTGGCAGATCGTCCTTCCTGCCTATCTGTATTATCTGAAAAACACGTTTTTTTACATTCCTGTCCATCATAAGCCCCTCTCGGCATAACACTGCTCTGCATTTAGTATACCACATCTCCGCATTTATTTCAAGAGTTGAGCGTCATAAAAACCATTCCGAGTTCTGCCCGGCATTTATGCTTTTACAGCATATCGGGGGGCGGTATGACTGTGTGCGCTGTTTACTGGGGAAAACCTTTCTGAAGAAAGGTTATTCCCCAGACCCCTTTCCAAAGACTTTTATTTCTTTTTGGCGAGGGGGCATGAGTGCGGTCTGCACGGTAAAATTCGGGCGTATAATAAGTCGGATAAACGAGCAAAAGCCCCCTCGCCAAAAAGAAACAGAAGTTTTAGGGAGGGGGCTTGGGGGATGACCCTTTTTCAAAAGGGTCTCCCCCAATAGATAACGCACATGACCATACTGTCTCCCGATGTGCTGTAAAGGCACAGACGTCAGGCAGAACTCGGAATAGTTTTTGTGGCATTCAGCTCTTGAAATAAATGTGGGAATGTGGTATAATATATGCCGATACTGCAATTCAGGAAAGGAAATGAAGAAATGAAAAGAATACTGGCAATGACGATAGCTGTATGCATGGGGGCGGCTATGCTCGGCTCCTGCGGCGGCAGTGATGACAGCAGCAGCTCTTCAAAGGCAGAGGTCAAGGCGGCTTCTGCTGAGATCAATGCTGATGAAGAAAGCACCACCGGGGAGGACAGCGGCAGCGGGGAGCCTGACGCTCAGCCCACCGATGGTGAGGACAGCGAGGCTCCCGAAGAAGAGCCCGAGGAAACGCCGCCCACTGCCGATGAGATATCAGCCCAGCTGCTGGCGCAGTACCCTGCCCATGAGGGGGCATACGATGTAAAAAACGGCGCTGATGAAAATATGCTGGGCAGAGCTATTTTAAACAGGGGCGACACCTCACGGCTGGCGCAGAAGATCGACCACGCCGTGAATAATCCCAAGGAGATGACAAAGATCTGCTATCTGGGCGACTCCATCACCGCAGGCTCTGGGGCGAGCTCGTCGAGGAACACCTACGTCAGTCAGGTACACACCTGGTGGGAGGAGAACATCAGCTTTTACATCGAGTCGGTAAACGCAGGCATAGGCGCTACAGACTCCTACACGGGAGTACACCGTGCGTCGAGAGACTGCCTGCCCGAAGAGGCTGACATAATCGTCATAGAGTTTATAAACGACGGCGACAGCCCTCTTTATGAGGACACAATGGACAGCCTGCTGAGAATGTGCCTTTCCCAGCCCAACGACCCTGCGGTGATAGTTTTAGAGCCCAGCTGCGAGGGGGGCTCATCGCCGCAGAACGCCCATTTCAAGTCGGCGCAGGCTTACGGCGTGCCTGTGATATCCTATCACAACGCAGTCCAGCCCGAGATACAGGCAGGCAACTTCACCTGGGCAGATATCTCCCCCGACAACGTTCACCCCAACGACAGCGGTCACACGATAATGGCACAGTGCGTGACCAGCCTTTTTGCGCAGCTGCTGGCAGATATCGAGAGCGAGGAAAAGACCCCCACCCCCTTTGACCCCTCTACCGAGTCGGTAACAGGCGATATTTTCGCAAATGCCACCCTTGGCACCAGAAACACCCCAGAAACTGTCAAGGTCACAGACGAGGGCAGCTTCACCGAGAGCGCAAGCTTCCAGAGCTTTTTCACAGACGGCTGGGGCACAACCACAGGCGGCTCTGCCACCTTTGAGATAACCGCCAGAAACATAGGCATTCTTTTTGAGAAAAAGCCCGACGGCAGCAACGGCACCCTTGCGGTCAAGGTAGACGGCGGCGATGCGGTGCTTATAGACGGCAGCTTCCCCGACGGCTGGGGCGACTGGGCAAAATCCGAGCCCATTTTCACCTCCGACGAAACAGCCACCCACACCGTCACCGTAGAGGTAATAGACGGCGACGCACAGTCATTCAAAATCCTAAGCTGGCTGGTAAGTTGATATATTATAATGATATAAAACGCCTCTTTTCCGCACTTGGTGGAAAAGAGGCGTTTTTAATAAAAACGGGCATTCAACGACCTCAGACTTTTGTAAAAGCCAAATAATAAAAAGGGTTCGGGTCAAGCCCTTTCCGGAGGGCACTCCGAAAAGGGTGAATTTAAAAACAGTCCGATGAACTGTTTTTAAAGAGGGGAAGCCCACTTTTAGATGCAAGAAATCAGAAGTAAGAAGCAAGAAACCTGTCTTATGTGCTGTGTTGTGTAAACAAACTTCTTGCCTCTTGCCTCTTACCTCTTGCCTCTAGTGGCTGAGGGCTGCTCCTAATTCAAGGCGCAAACTATGTTTTTCCACAAACTATAAACGTGCAATAATTATGAATTATGCATCATGAATTAGACCGGCAGCGCTGCCCCGTCAACGGTTTTGTAACTGCCGGTTAAAAAACGGTAACAAGAATTTTTTTGGACAGTTGAAAACTTTTAAACAGCGCCCGAAAAAATGTTGAAAACTCTGTTGAAAATGTTTAAAACTCACTTATTTGCCTGTATATCGCAGGGCAGCTGTTGAAAACTGACGGGATTTTCAACAGCTGTACTATTTTTCTCCCTGTTTTGTTACCGTTATGTTACCTGCCCATATGTTTCATCAATCCAAAAATATGTACAAAAATGCCCTGTTTCGCCGTCGGGAGAAGCTTTGGCGTGTAATTTTTTGTAACCAAATTCGCCTTTTTACGCCGCTTTTTGACTTTTTGGCGGTTTTCGCTAAAAAATTTCACTCAGTCGGTTTACAAATTACAGAAAATGTGGTATAATATAGGCAACACCGTACAAAGGCGTAAGCCGGTGGTTGTGCGGTGTTGCCTATATAATTGACAGAAGATCACAGTCAGATCAACTAAATTTTTGAAAGGAAGTTATTTATGGGAAAACTGAAAAGAAAACTGGCAGCTCTGCTGCTGTCGGCAGCGGCTGTGCTGACGGTGGGCGCCTATTCTCCCTCAGCTGATGTATCGGCTGATACCCCCGGGGTGAGCGTTTCGTCGGTAAGCCCCTCGGCAACACTGGCAGCTCCCAAGATATCCGCTTACTACGTCCCTACCGACACCGCCATAAAGGTGACCTGGCAGGGAGTAACAGGAGCAGACGGCTACCTTATCTACAGAAGGTATAATGCCGGTTCATCATGGGTATATGCAGGTGCGGCAGGTGCCTCCGCCAGGAACTTTACCGACAAGGGGCTGAAGTCCTGCACTAAATATCAGTACATAATGCGTGCCTACAAGCTCACAAACGGCAAAAAGGTGGGCGGCACCTTCAGCAACGTCATCAACTCCACAACAAGACCCTCCAGAGAAGTTATAACAGGCGTCAGTGTGGTCAACTCCACCACCGTCAGGCTTTCCTGGGAGAAAAGAGCAGGACTGGGATATCAGATCTATATGAAAAAATCCACCGATTCCGGCTGGACAAGAAGGGCGACTATCGCAGACCCCTCAAAGCTCAGCGTTAATGTGACCAAGCTTTCACCCTCAACAAAATACTATTTCATGGTGCGTGCATACACCAGGGACGCAGGCACCTGCCTGCAAATGGGATATTTCAGCAGCCCCAGAGGTGCCACCACCCCTGCCGCTACTCCCTATGAGCTCCACGGAAAGCTTTCGGTAAAGGGCGCAAATATCGTGGATAAGAACGGCAATGTGTTCAAGATCAAGGGTATGTCCACCCACGGTATCATGTGGGAGGATTACAGGAATATCCTCTCGGTCGCTTCCCAGAAGGTGCTCAGGGACGACTGGAAGTGCAACACCGTAAGAATAGCTATGTATACCGAGGAGTGGGGCGGCTACACCACAGGCTCGGCAAATGCAGCCACCGCCAAAAACAGAGTCATAGCAGGGGTAAACAACGCCACCTCTCTGGGAATGTATGCGGTCATCGACTGGCACGTTCTCAGCGATCAGGACCCCAGAAAGCATCAGGCTGAGGCTGTGGCGTTCTTCACCGATATGGCTAAGAGATACAAGGGACAGTATAACGTTATCTACGAGATATGCAACGAGCCCAACGGCTCTGTGAACTGGAACAGCGGCATAAAGTCCTACTGCCAGGCAGTGGTCAGCGCTATCAGGAAGTACGACTCACACGCTATCATAATCTGCGGCACAGGCACCTGGAGCCAGGATATAGATCAGGTACTGGGCAGCAGGCTCAGCGACTCAAACTGTGTTTACGCACTGCATTTCTACGCAAACACCCATACCGACTGGCTGAGAAACAGACTGCAGAGCTGCTACAACAGCGGTCTTCCCGTGCTGGTCTCCGAGTTCGGCACCTGTGATGCCAGCGGCAACGGCGGCTTCAACGCATCACAGACCAAGACATGGCTCACGCTGCTTGACAAGCTGGGTATAGGCTACATAAACTGGTCGGCTTCCGGCAAGAGCGAGACTGCTTCCGCATTCCTGCCGGGAACGGACCTTAAAGCCATCAAGGCAGGCGAGTCACAGCTGACCGAGAGCGGCAAGCTGGTCAGGGCTTGGTACAGGGCGCACTGAGTTTAATTCATAATTCATAATTTATAATTCATAATTTTTGGTGTTCGCTCCGCTCACGTTATCTGCCCGTTGGCGGCACAGCGCAGGGGGAGCGGACAGCTGCGGTATCATAAGATCAGGGAGTCTCTTTCCCCGCCGTTGGCGGGGAAAGAGACCCACACATCATTTTTATTACTGTGCAAAGTGGAGAAAAAAGCAGCACGGTCGTAAAAGCCAGACGCATTTATGCGGTTCGGGTAGTTTTGCGGTCAGCTTTGGTATAATATTTTCAAGGAGGAATTTCTATATGGAAGATCGTATGCAGACCATACAGTCGAGAAAAAACAAAAAGGTGCAGATCGGTGTTATCCCCGGTCACTATGCTACCAACCACTCACACGTAAACTACTACGTAGCTATGACAGCTATCAAAACAGGGCTGAAAATGGCTAAAGAGGCTGCGGCAGAGCTGGGCAGCACCTATACGAACACCCATGTTGACACCATAATCTGCCTTGAGGGCACCGAGATACTGGGCGCTTTTCTGGCAGAATATCTCTCACAGGGCGGCATAAACGCAGGTGCTGACATCAGCGTGATAACCCCCGAGCTCAACGCCGTTAACCAGATGATATTCAGAGACAACACCCAGAAGAAGATCTGGGGCAAGCAGGTGCTGCTGCTCATATCCTCGGCTTCAACAGGCAAGAGCATCGGCAGAGCTATCGACTGCTTACAGTATTACAACGGCAAGCTGGTGGCTATAGGCGCTATCTTCTCGGCTATCAAGGAGTCTGAGGGCATTGAGGTACACGCACTGTTCACCGACGAGGACCTGCCCCACTACGAGAACTACCTCGCCAACGAGTGCCCCATGTGCAAGCAGGGCAAAAAGGTCGACGCACTGGTCAACAGCTTCGGCTATTCTAAATTGTAAGCTAGAAGCAAAAAAACCGTTTAACAAAATAATGGGATAAATAGCACTGCGCCAACATTTACCTGGGTTGGCGCAGTTTTCTGCTAGTCGCTAGTGGTTAGAGAGCTAGTGGCTGGAAAACGGATTTATCAAGTTATGTGGTAACACATACAAATATGCCATTTATAAGGTCAGCGCAGTGCGTTAATTTCGGGCGAACGATGTTCGCCCCTACAGACATTTGGTTTACAAAATTTCATCAGACTTCTTAATTTCAAGGTTTGTAGGGGCGGTCATTGACCGCCCGTTTTTTAGACCGCACTTCGTCCGAAAAACGCATAGATTTGATAAACTACCAAAAGTTGATAGTTGATTTCTAGCCACTAGCTCTCTGATCATCTAGCGACTAGCAGCGCAAAATCTCCCCCAGCTTTTAGAGGCAAGATGTAAGAAGTAAGAAAACGGTTTTACAAAAAATGCGGTAAAGCGCACAAAAACTCGTTTACAAGGTTCGCGCAGCGTATCAAAGTAATAATCGCCACAAAGGCGCCCCCTCCCCTCCGGGGAGGACTCGATATCTTGCCGCCCACACAATAGTGCGATAGGTGGGGGAACTACCCCGTCCGGCGAGGACCCGGCGAGGACATATTTGACAATGTAGTCTTGATGTGATATAATATAACTATGTATAAAATCTCCGCTTGATGGGGCGGAATGTATAAAGGAGTAATTAAAATGATCGACATTAAACTTATCAGAACAGACCCCGAGGTCGTTAAGGAGAATATCAGAAAGAAGTTCCAGGACGAAAAGCTGGTGCTGGTGGACGAGGTGGCACAGCTGGATAAGGACTACAGAGCCGCAAGGACCAGAGCGGACGAGCTTAGAAACCAGCGTAATGTCAAGTCCAAGCAGATAGGCGGTCTTATGGCTAAGGGTCAGAAGGAGGAGGCTGAGGCTGTAAAGGCTGAGGTAACCGCTATGGCGCAGGAGCTGGCAGAGCTGGAGGTCAAGGAGACCGAACTGGAGCAGCAGATACGTGAGAGAATGCTGGTCATTCCCAACATCATCGACGACAGCGTGCCTATAGGCAAGGACGACAGCGAGAATGTGGAGATCGAAAGGTTCGGCGAGCCTGTTGTGCCCGATTTTGAGGTGCCCTACCACGTGGATATCATGGAGAGCCTTGACGGTATCGACCTCGACGCCGCAAGAAGGACCTCGGGCAACGGCTTCTATTACCTCAAAGGCGATATCGCAAGACTTCACTCGGCTATTCTTTCTTACGCCAGAGATTTTATGATAGATCGCGGCTTTACCTACTTTGTGCCACCCTTTATGATACGCTCGGACGTGGTAACAGGCGTTATGAGCTTTGCTGAGATGGAGAACATGATGTATAAGATCGAGGGAGAGGACCTCTACCTCATAGGTACCTCCGAGCACTCGATGATAGGCAAGTTCATAAAGACCACCCTGCCCGAAGCCGACCTGCCCCAGACCCTAACCAGCTACTCCCCCTGCTTCAGAAAGGAAGTGGGCGCACACGGTATCGAGGAGAGAGGCGTTTACAGGATACACCAGTTTGAAAAGCAGGAGATGATAGTTGTCTGCAAGCCCGAGGACAGCATGGCTTGGTACGACAAGCTGTGGCAGAACTCGGTGGACTTCTTCCGCTCGCTGGATATCCCCGTGAGAACTCTCGAGTGCTGCTCGGGAGACCTGGCTGACCTTAAAGTAAAAAGCTGCGATGTTGAAGCGTGGTCGCCGAGACAGAAGAAGTATTTTGAGGTAGGCTCATGCTCAAACCTGGGCGACGCACAGGCAAGACGTTTGCAGATAAGGGTAAAGGGCGAGGACGGCTCGAAATATTTCGCCCACACCCTCAACAACACTGTGGTAGCGCCCCCCAGAATGCTCATAGCTTTCCTGGAAAACAACCTTAACGGCGACGGCACAGTTTCTATCCCCGAACCCTTGAGAATGTATATGGGCGGTAAGGATAAGCTTGTTCCAAATTCCTGAGCCGAATTTCTCATACAAAAAAGATAATATGCATACTGTTGCCTTTCCCTCGCCCTGCGGCGGGGGAAAGACTTTTTAACGTATTTTTAGCTAATAAAACTGCCTTAATAGGCATTAGGGCGTGTTGACACTAAGCCTAACACACGTCTTTTTGGATATTTTTGTCCCGTTCGTCGTTAAAAATCCTTGCAGGGCGACAGCCCAACTGCGGATTTTTGCCTAGAACGGAACAAAAATATCTCAAAAATCCGCGTATCAGTTTAGTGTCAACACACCCTAACAAGAAATCGCCTTCGGTGATGATAATGACATCATTTTCCGAAGGCGATATTTTTCTTTTGTATAGAGTGCATTCAGCCCCTTCTGGCGTTTTTCAGCTCCTCGATAAACATCTTGTCCGTCTCGCTCAGGCGGTAGCTGTTCTGGCTTATGAGCACGTCCTTGTTGGGGCGCTTTATCTCGGGGCAGGTGCGCTGTACCAGTCCGCAGCGCTCCAGCACCTCCCCCGGCATGGGTGATACCCACATGAATGACTCCGTGCAGGCAGACAGTATATCGAACTGGCTGCCCCTTTCATACACGTAAATGTGCCTTGGCTGCTGGTTTATCAGCGCATTCTTTTTCTGATACACCGCCGAGATGTTGGGCACGGTGTTGTCGCCGTGGAGCACCTCGATATATTTTCTCAGCACCTCAGTGTCGATATGCTCCTCCCTCGCAAGGGGACTGCTGCGGCTCATTATCAGCACATAGTCAAACTCCCAGCTGTCCAGTATCTTCAGATTTTTCTCCTCCAGCAGCGGCAGAAAAAAGCTCTCATACGCCAGCGGATATCTTATTATCCCCAGGTCATACTCGCACTCCACCACCGAGTTTATGGTCTCCATCGAGTTGGTCTCTTTCAGCTTTATGTCGATATGCTCCGCCGACGACAGCTTGTTTAAAAACTCGGTAAAAGCGTGGGTTATATAGCTCGCCCTGGGCAGCAGCAGCGAAAAGCTCAGCTTGCTGTCTGAGCTGTCCATGTACAGGTTTTCCATCTTCTCCATCTGCACCAGTATCGCCTTGGCATACTGCAAAAACTCCCTGCCCTTTTCGGTGGGCACTACCCCCTTTGCTGACCGCTTGAAGATAGGCACCCCCACCTCTCTCTCCATCTCCTTTATAGCCTTTGAGAGATTTGGCTGCCCCATATAAAGCGCCGAAGCCGCCTTTGTTATAGACCCTAACCGCTCGACCTCCACCATGTATCTTAAATGAGTTAAATTCATATTCCGCACCTTTCCATATACAATATTACATATTCACCATGTAACATTATACAACATTCAACAAATTATGTCAATAGTCCTCGGGCGGACGGCTCGCTTCCCCCACCCCACAAACTTTTATGCGTGCGGCAAGATATCGAACCCTCCCCGGAGGGGAGGGGAGCGCTTTTGTGGCGGCTATTGCTCCCCCAATTAAACCTTGCAGGAAAGGCGCAGGCAAAAATAAAAAATATCAAGGCGTAA
>ERZ842401.2068-NODE-2068-length-27401-cov-5.263622_pt1 | contig 27401 bp, 24 predicted proteins | sample MGYA00521270_ERZ842401 | MGnify/ENA primary metagenome ERZ842401 (study PRJEB31892, sample SAMEA3878208) | bioreactor metagenome | biome: Moose rumen | place: Sweden | collected 2011-10 | study: EMG produced TPA metagenomics assembly of the PRJEB12797 data set... | reverse complement strand
ACAGTTACAATGATATGCCTCGTGTTGAGGGGGGATTTTTCATGCGTGGGGTTTGGGGTCTCCCCCAATAGATGACCCACAAACCAGCCTTCGATGCTGTCAGGGTCTTAGGGTTATTTTTCTGCCGTTGGAGGTCAGGACGCCTGAGTCGTTGAGTTTTTTTATTTCACGCATCATGGCGCTGCGGTCGCAGCAGAGGTAGTCGGCGAGCTCGGAGAGGGATAGGGGCAGCTGCTTTTCCACTCCCCTGCTGCTGCCGAAGAAATACTCAAAAAACAGCAGGAGCTTTTCCCTTATGCTGCGGCGGCTGAGAATGTCGATATGCATCATGCTGCGCCTTACTGCCGTGCCCAGCAGGTAGTCTATCAGCTCGGCGTGCTTTTCGCAGCTTTTTTCGCAGCGGCGGATAAGCTTGTTGTAATCGGCATAGGCGACGGTGCATTTGGTTTTGGCAAGGGCATAGCAGGCGTTCAGTCCGCCGTCGGGGAAGAGACCGTCGCCGAAGGCATCGCCCTCGGTGCATACATCTATTATGCTTTTCTGCCCCTCGCTGTTTATGCTGATTATCAACACTGTTCCTGCCAGCACTATGCCTGTTTCTTTCTCCTCACGCAGGTGCCTGAGTATTATCTCGCCCTTTGAATAATACTTCACCGCCGTGTCAAAGCAGCCCCCTGTGAAGTCCTCTGCTATGTTGTTTTTAATTAATATTTCGTTCATACATATTCACTCCATGATGTGCTCTATTCTAAAAAAGAATACTATATCTAGTATTATATCACACTTTTGTGATAATTGCAACAGACAATGTATATTTTTTGTAGTACAATCATAGGCAGCCTGATTTTTTGGATCATACATCGCAGCGTCTGCTTTGGGCAGGCGGTCTGGGACAAGAGATAAAAATAATTTTGGAGGACAGAGCTATGAAGATCATAAAGAGAAACGGCGCAGAGGAGATCTTTGACAGCGAAAAGATAATCAACGCTGTCAAAAAAGCTAACAACGCAGGTGAAAAGGGCAGGATAAGCAATGAGGAGATACTGGATATAGCCGACTATGTTGAGTATAAATGCAACAAGATGAACAGGGCTGTTTCCGTTGAGGAGATACAGGATATGGTGGAGAACCAGCTTATGGCAAAGGGCGCTTTTGAGCTGGCAAGAAGATATGTGAGATACCGCTATACCCGCTCGCTCATTAGAAAATCAAACACCACCGATAATAAAATACTCTCGCTTATAGAGTGCGTGAACGAAGAGGTAAAGCAGGAAAATTCCAACAAAAACCCCACTGTGAACAGCGTTCAGCGTGACTATATGGCTGGCGAGGTCAGCCGTGATATCACCAAGCGACTGCTGCTGCCCCCTGATATCGTCGAGGCGCACGAGCAGGGCATTATACATTTTCACGATACCGATTATTTTGCCCAGCATATGCATAACTGCGACCTGGTAAATCTTGAAGATATGCTGCAAAACGGCACGGTGATAAGCGAGACTCTTATTGAAAAGCCCCACAGCTTTTCCACCGCCTGCAATATCGCTACCCAGATAATCGCTCAGGTGGCTTCAAACCAGTACGGCGGTCAGAGCATCAGCCTGGCACATTTAGCGCCCTTTGTGCAGATATCCAGAGCTAAGATAAGAAAAGAGCTTGATGAAGAGATACGCCTGCTGGGAGTACAGCCCAGCGAGGAGAAGCTGGCTGAGATAACCGAGGACAGGCTGCGCAAGGAGATAACCAGAGGTGTGCAGACCATTCAGTATCAGGTGGTGACGCTGCTGACAACAAACGGTCAGGCGCCATTTGTTACGGTGTTTATGTATCTTAACGAGGCTAAGAACGAGCAGGAGAAAAAGGACCTTGCCATGATAATCGAGGAGACCCTGAGACAGCGCACCGAGGGCGTAAAGAACGAGTCGGGCGTGTGGGTGACGCCTGCTTTCCCGAAGCTTATTTATGTGCTGGAAGAGGACAATGTCAGCGAGGGCACGCCTTATTTCTACCTGACTGAGCTGGCTGCGAAATGCACCGCCAAGCGCATGGTGCCCGATTATATCTCGGAAAAGAAGATGAAGGAGCTCAAAGAGGGCAACTGCTTCCCTGTTATGGGCTGCCGCAGTGCGCTCTCACCCTGGAAGGACGAGAACGGAAACTATAAGTTCTACGGCAGGTTCAACCAGGGCGTGGTAACTCTCAACCTGGTGGATGTCGCTCTGTCCTCGGGGGGAGATATGGACAGGTTTTGGAAGATATTTGACGAAAGGCTGGAGCTTTGCTACCGTGCGCTGATGTGCAGGCATGAAAGGCTCAAAGGCACACTTTCGGACGCTGCCCCTATACTGTGGCAGTACGGCGCTATCGCAAGGCTGAAAAAGGACGAGCCTATCGACAAGCTGCTGCTGGGCGGCTACTCCACCATATCGCTGGGCTATGCAGGTCTTTGCGAGTGTGTGCGCTATATGACAGGCAAGCCCCACACCGACCCCGAGGCTACCCCCTTTGCCCTTGATGTTATGCGGCATATGAACGACGCCTGCGCCAAGTGGAAGGAGGATACCAGCATAGGCTTCGGTATCTACGGCACTCCGCTGGAGTCTACCACATACAAGTTCGCAAGGTGCTTACAGCAGAGGTTCGGCATAGTTGAGGGAGTCACCGACAAGAATTATATAACAAACAGCTATCACGTACACGTTACCGAGGAGATAGATGCTTTTGAAAAGCTCAGGTTCGAGTCGCAGTTCCAGGCGCTTTCAACAGGCGGCGCTATAAGCTATGTTGAGGTGCCTAATATGCAGAAGAACATTCCTGCGGTGCTGAGCGTTATAAGGTTTATTTACGACAATATCATGTATGCAGAGCTGAACACCAAGTCGGATTACTGCCAGGTGTGCGGCTATGACGGCGAGATAATGATAGCCGAGGACGACGGCAAGCTGGTGTGGGAATGCCCCAACTGCCATAACAGAGATCAGGACAAGATGAATGTGGCAAGGCGCACCTGCGGCTACATCGGCACCCAGTTCTGGAACCAGGGCAGAACACAGGAGATAAAGGAAAGGGTTCTGCACCTTTAAAAGATACAAAGTCCGAAACAGGATCTTTAAAGTTACGGGAGGCAAGGGGTCCTCTGACTACTTGCCTCTGAGTCCATAAAAGGCGGTAATTATATGTTTTCGATCATAAACAGTCTGGGGCTCACGGGGCTCAATGCTTTCCCTGTCAGTGTAGAGGTTGAAGCTACCAAGGGACTGCCGAGCTTTGATATCGTGGGGCTTGCAGATGCGGCGGTGAGAGAGAGCCGCGAGAGGTTAAAGGCTGCATTTCGCAGCAGCTCCCTCAATTTTCCCAAACAGAGCATTATAATCAATTTAGCGCCTGCCGATGTGAAGAAATCGGGGTCGGTACACGACCTTGCCATCGGTGTGGCGATAATGTGCGTTATGGGGTTTGTTACAGACGAAGCGCTGAAAAAATCGGCATTTATAGGCGAGGTATCTCTGAGCGGCGAGATAAGACCTGTTCAGGGGGTGCTGCCCATGACCATTCTGGCTAAGCGCAGCGGTATGGAAAAGATATATGTGCCTGCGGATAACCTGCGTGAGGCTTCCGTGGTGGAGGGCGTGGAGTGCTACGGCGTAGCATCGCTGGGTGAGCTGGCGCTGCATCTGGCAGGCAAGGTGGCGCTTGTGCCCGCACAGGTATTCAAGCCTGAGAGCAGCGCATTTTTCGGCGATCTGGATTTTGCTGACGTAAAGGGGCAGTCCACCGCAAAAAAGGCGCTGGAGATCGCTGCCGCAGGAGGGCACAATATCATCATGATAGGCACTCCCGGCTCGGGCAAATCAATGCTTGCAAAGCGTCTGCCCTCAATACTGCCAGCCATGACCTTTGAGGAGTCGATAGAGACCACCAACATACACTCGGTGGCAGGCAAGATAAATAAGGAAAACCCCCTTATCACACAGCGCCCCTTCCGCTCGCCCCACCACACGGTATCGGCGGCAGGGCTCACAGGGGGCGGCTCAATACCAAAGCCGGGTGAGATATCGCTGGCGCACAACGGTCTGCTGTTTCTTGACGAGCTGGCTGAGTTCCCCAGGGCTTCGCTGGAGGTCTTGCGGCAGCCTATGGAGGACAAGCAGGTGACTATATCCAGAGTATCGGGAACGGTGACTTATCCCAGCGTTTTTATGCTGATAGGCGCTATGAACCCCTGTCCCTGCGGCTATCACGGTCACCCCACCAGAAAATGCATATGCTCGAAAAAGCAGGTGACTAACTACCTCAACAAGGTCAGCGGTCCGCTGCTTGACAGGTTCGATATACATATGGAGGTACCGCCCGTGGAGTTTGCACACATATCCTCCGCCGCAAAGGAGGAGTCCTCTGCTGTAATAAGGGAGAGGGTGCAGGCTGCAAGGGATATACAAAACAGGCGCTTCAAGGGCACAAATATAACCTGCAACGCAAACATAACTCCCGACATTCTGCATGAGGTATGCCCCGTGACCGACGCCGCCAAAGCAACGCTGGAGGACGTTTTTGAGAAAATGGGGCTTTCGGGCAGAGCCTTTGACAAGATAATGAAGGTATCAAGGACCATTGCCGATATGGAGGGCGCTGAGGTCATAAACGAAAAGCATATCTCGCTGGCGGTGCAGTACCGCACGCTTGACAGGAAGTATTGGAACGGATAGCTGCAAAGGCAGTTGATAAATATATGAACGAGGAGGATAAAGATGAAAAATGTAAACACGGTCAAAAAAATGCTTGCCGCGCTGACGGCGGCGGTGTGTACCTTTTCGGCGGCAGCTGTGACGGCAGGGGCAGAAGCCACGGCAGAGCTGCAAAGGCAGGAGGTCGCTGCCGAAGTGTCTGAGACCGAGACAGGCAGCGATGACCGCTATGATACAGGCGATGAGCAGCCCATAGTCTGCGAGAGCACTGAGGCTGTTTATTCGGCAGCGGCAAAGACTGCCCTTAACGGCGGTGAGTTTGAGGGGTATTCTACCATCAACTACGTCTTCGACCAGTTTGCAAATGAGACTGCCGGGGGTATCTATACTCTGGATACCAAGGGACAGCTCTGGTTCTACTCCCTGAAAGACAATTCGGACCAGGTGATATATGATTTTACAAGCATAAACAAAGCCACTGTGGTGCAGTCATATGACGAGGGCGACAGGCTTTATGTTCTCAGCAAAAAATATGTATCGGGCAATTATAACTATGAGATATACGTATACAATGCCGCGAAGAAAAGCCTTGAAAAGACCATAGCCCTTGATCACCAGGCGTCTGCCATCGGTGCTGACAGCAAGGGCAGGATATATCTGGCTGACAGCAGCACCCTTTATCTGCTGGATGCCAACGGCAAACAGCTGGCTACAAAGGAGACCGAGCGGACCATCTACTGCTTCAGCGGCTTTGACGAGAATAACGGCAATTTTTATTATGAGGGCTATCTAAACTATATCTACTGGGGCTACGACCACGACACAAACTCACTTTTCTGCGGAAATGTTGACAGCAATAACAACATCACCCTTACCAGCCCCTATCTGGGCGCACTGTTCCAGAGGTATTTTGCTAACCACAACAGGTCGGCAGATATGATCGGCGGCAAATATATGGTCTGGTCGGAGCATTTTATGAGATCGGCAATGGTCATTATCGACTCCTCAGGATTTGATATAAACGGCACCTCCCTGACCCCTGTGGCGACAGTGGCAAGGGCTGAGACAGAGGGTGACGGAGCCCTCAACGATACCAACAGCTTCGGCGTAAGGGCGGTATATAACAAAAGCACCGACACTTTTATATTCTACAACAACAATAACACCATAGCCGAGATAGACCATGAGGGCAATCTGCTTTCAAAGGTCACTACCTCTGCCCATGTGTTCTCACTTTTTATTACGGGAGACCGTGTTACTGCCATTGAAAAGGACAGCAGCGGCAGCTTTTTTGCCGAGACATTTAACTGGAAAAGAGCCACACAGCTGAATATTTCAGCAAGCTCTGATACGGTAAGGTCGGGAGAGATACTGCAGCTGACGGCGACCCACAACGGTGAGCTTGAAGAGACCATCAAGTGGTCAAGCGGCGATAACAAAACCGCGGTGGTGACCCAGAGCGGCAAGGTATACGGTATCGCCGAGGGAACTGCTGAAATAAAGGCTGAGCTTGATAACGGCGTTTTCAGCACATACACCGTAAAGGTCACAGCAGGCGGCAGCGCACCTGCCCTTTCAACAGCGACAAAGGGTGCGTCGGGCAGCAACGTTTCGGCAAACAATTACTCTGTATGGACCAGCGTGATGAACTCAAACCTGTATCAGGATACTGACGGGACTCTGGGAAGAGTGGAATATACAGGAAAGGCAGTTATTGCAGAAAAATATTCGGCAGGCGGAAAAACTCTGACAGCCTCAAACACTATCCCTAAGGAGCTTACCGCATTCGGCGGATTTTTCAGCGGCAGTGATAACAACTATCTGGTGTTCGGCGACACAAACAGCAGCTACAGCGATGATAAAGAGGTGCTGAGAGTTGTTAAATACACCAAGGACTGGAAGCGGGTCTCTTCGGTATCGGTAAAGGGAGCAAACACCTATGTGCCCTTTGACGCAGGCTCGCTGAGGATGACCGAGCTTGACGGCAAGCTTTACATACACACCTGCCACACCATGTATGCCGACTCGGACAATGTAAATCATCAGGCGAACATGAGCTATGTGGTAGATGAAGCAAGCATGACCGTTACCGACCAGTATTACAATGTTTATAATCTTTCCGAGGGCTTTGTCAGCCACTCCTTCAACCAGTTTGTTGAGACGGACGGCGATTTTATTTTCAGGGCAGACCATGCCGAGTCATCAACAATATCTATGAACGGTTCTCTGCTCAGCGCAAGGGGTATTGTTATAACAAGGTTCTATAAGGGCAGCGTACTTTCCAACGTATCGGTGGTAAACCCTGTCAGCGCAGGGGGCAGCGGCAATTACACGGGTATGTCCATAGGCGGCTTTGAGCTTTCGGAGGAGAACTGTCTCACCGCATACAACCTGGACGCAGACAGCGCTTACGGACCGAGAAATGTTTATCTTAACGTTACCGACAAGCTGTTCAACACAACCAAGAGTATAAAGATAACCTCATACGCAGCAAGCGGCACGTTAACAGCCTGCACCCCTCAGATGGTGAAGCTCAACGACTACACCTTTATGGTGATGTGGGAGGAAAAGAACACCAACACAGGCGCAGTTAAGGTAAAGTACGTTCTGGTGGACGGTGCAGGCAACATCGCCTCAAACATAAACACCATAAGCGCAAGGCTTTCTGACTGCCAGCCCATACTTTGCAGCGACGGCAATGTGCGGTGGTATGTGACCAACAACAGCTCGCCTGTTATATATTCGGTATATCCCTTTGCAGTCACAAAGCTCAGGGGAGATATCAACAACGACGGCAAGGTGGATACAAAGGACGCTATGCTGGCGGTGGCATATGCCAAGAAAACCGCAGCCCCCGACAGCACCGACAGGTTCGACAGGGCTGATGTGAACGGCGACGGCAAGCTGGACAGCAAGGACGCTATGCTGATAATCGCAGCAGCTAAAAAGACTGTTACTCTTTAATATTTCCCCCACTAAAGCTGTGAGTTATAACACATAGTTTTGTAAATCGGTTCTCCAGCCGCCGGCACTCTAACGACCAGCGACTAGCAAGCTAACTTTGGAAACAAGTTTTTGTGCGCCTTACCACATAAATTAATAAAACAATTTTCTAGCCACTAGCTCTCTGACGACCAGTGACTAGCAGGGAGCGATCAGCATGAACTATGCAGAGATAAAAAACTGTGATATCGCAAACGGCACAGGGGTCAGGGTGAGCCTGTTCGTATCGGGGTGTACCCATCACTGCAAAGGGTGCTTTAACCCCATGACCTGGGACTTTGACTACGGCGAGCCCTTTACGGAAAAAACGCAGGACAAGCTTATAGAGATTTTAAAGCCCGACTATATACAGGGGCTCACCCTGCTGGGGGGCGAGCCTATGGAGCCGCAGAACCAGCGGGCGCTGCTGCCCTTTGTGAGACGGGTGAAAATGACTTATCCGAGTAAGGATATCTGGTGCTATTCGGGCTATACTTTTGAGGAGCTGACGGGGGATAGCTGCGGCAGCTGCGAGTGTACTGACGAGCTGCTGGGACTTATGGATATTCTGGTGGACGGAGAGTTCGTGCTGGGCAGAAAAAATATCTCACTGGCTTTCAGGGGCTCTGACAACCAGAGGATCATCGACCTTAAAAAGACCCTTGAAAACGGTCATGTGACCACCATTGATCTTTGATAAATAAATGTGCGCCGTGTGAATACAAGCGTATTTCACAAACGCACATTTATTTTTGCCTTAAAGTTTGTAGGTTTGACTATTGACTAATCTGCACAAATTCGATATACTATATTATGTTGTTAAAATTTTATCAGAAGGGGTTTATGAGTTATGACTAAAGTCGTTAAATTCGGCGGCAGCTCACTGGCAAGCGCCGAGCAGTTCAAAAAGGTAAAGGAGATAATCACTGCTGAGGACTCAAGAAGATTTGTTGTGCCCTCTGCACCGGGAAAGAGATTTCCTACAGATATCAAGGTGACGGATATGCTTTACGGCTGCTATGATCTGGCAGTAAAGGGCATGGATTTTACCGACCAGTTCAACGCTATCAAGGAAAGATTTTATTCTATAATCAAGGAGCTGGGGCTTGACCTTTCTCTTGAGAAGGAGTTTGAGGTCATCAAGGCTTGCTTTATAGGCAAGGCAGGCAGAGATTATGCAGCGTCAAGGGGCGAGTACCTTAACAGCATAGTTCTGGCAAATTATCTGGGCTATAATTTCATCGACGCCGCAGATGTTATATTCTTTAACGACCAGGGTCAGTTCGACTCGAAAAAGACCAAAAAGGTGCTGTCGGCAAGGCTGGAGACACTGGATAATGCGGTGGTGCCCGGCTTCTACGGCTCAATGCCCAACGACACTATCAAGACATTTTCAAGGGGCGGCTCGGACGTTACAGGCTCAATAGTAGCATCGGCTGTGAATGCTGACCTTTATGAGAACTGGACAGACGTTTCAGGCTTCCTTACCTGCGACCCCAGGATAATCAAGAACCCTGCGCCTATCACCACCATCACCTACAGAGAGCTGAGAGAGCTCTCCTACATGGGCGCTACCGTTCTGCATGAGGACGCTATCTTCCCTGTGAGAAAGGCAGGTATACCCATAAATATAAGAAATACCAACAAGCCTGAGGACCCGGGAACTATGATAGTTGAGTCCACCTCACAGAAGCCTAAATACACCATAACAGGTATCGCAGGCAAAAAGGGCTTTACGGTAGTAAACATCGAAAAGGCTATGATGAATGCCGAGGTGGGCTTCGGCAGAAAAGTGCTGGAGGTTTTTGAGAAGAACGGCATCTGCTTTGAGCACACCCCTTCGGGTATCGACACCATGTCGGTGGTCGTTCATCAGGCTGAGTTTGCCGATAAGGAGCAGGAGATACTTGCAGGACTCCACAGAAACTGCCACCCCGACTCTATCGAGATAGAGACAGACCTGGCGCTTATCGCAGTTGTGGGACGTGCCATGAAGTCAAACAGAGGTACTGCCGGCAGGATATTCTCAGCCCTTGCACACGCACACGTTAACGTTAAGATGATAGACCAGGGCTCCAGCGAGCTGAACATTATAATCGGCGTCAGCGAGGAGGATTTTGAGGCTGCTAACAAGGCTATCTACGATATTTTTGTTGAGACTAAGCTTTGATATCCGATAACAGTTAAATGATTTTTAAAGGGTACTTCCGATAGGGTATCGGGGGTACCCTTATGTATGAACGCAGGTGTTTGACTATGTTTGAAAAAAACAAGCGCAGCAGGATAACCGTCAGCAGCTCAGCAGGCGCAGAGCCCGACACAGCCGAGGACAGCGGCAGGGACGGTATCAGGATAGAGATGTCGGGAGACTTCAAGCCGAAAAAGGCTGAGCCGCTGACCGACGCTGTGATAGACAGGCTGGAGAAAAAATTCAGCCGTTTTGCAATTAAAAACCTGATGCTTTACATCGTCATCGGTATGGGCATAGTTTTTGCCTTTGACTTTTTTGTGACGGCGATCCCCAATGTAAAATTCAGCCTTGCATGGGCGCTGATGTTTGACCGCAGCCTGATACTGAAAGGGCAGGTGTGGCGGCTCATCACCTTTATTTTCATACCCGAGGGCAGCAGCCCCCTGTTCATCGCACTGGAGCTTTACATAAGCTGGATGATAGGCACGGCGCTGGAGCGTGAGTGGGGCAGCTTTCGGTTCGGGCTTTACTATCTGCTGGGGGTGCTGGGGTGCATTATCGCAGGGTGTATCGCAGGGTACTGCACCAACGCATACCTTAACCTCAGCCTGTTTTTAGCCTATGCGCTGTTCTTCCCGAACCATCAGTTTATGGTGTTTTTTATTCTGCCCGTAAAGGCAAAATGGCTGGCGCTTATTGATGCGGCAGTGCTTCTGCGTGCCTTTATCATGGGCGGCATGGGAGTTAAGCTGGTGATAGCATTCTCACTTGTGAACCTGATAATATTTTTCGGCAGAGATATAGTTTTGCTTGTCAAAAGGGTGATTAAAGGTAAGCGGAAAGCTGCTGGTCGCTAATGGTCAGAGAGCTAGTGGCTAGTCTAATTCATAATTCATAATGCATAATTCATAATTGAAGGTATCGCCTATCGGCGATGTTATGCCCATTCGGGCAGTTGCTGCCAGTCGCTGGAAAACCGTTTCGCAAAAATATGCGGTAAATCTCACAAAAAAAGTTTCTAAGGCTGGCACAGTCAGGTGCAGAATTAATTATTTGCTGTTGTTTTAGTGTTCTTCACCATGACAACGGGCGAACACTGTTCACCTCTACAAACCTTGTTTTATAAAACAGAGTTCGGTCTCGCACTCAGCAGTCGCCCGAATGGGCATAAACTGTGAGCGCAGCGTATCAAAATACTAGCCGCCACAAAAGCACCCCCTCCCCTCCGGGGAGGACTCGAGTGCTTGCCCACTCCACAATAGTGCGACAGGTGGGGGAAATGAGCCGTCCGCCCGAGGACGTGCGGTGAGCACCTTGACTAATGGGCTAAAATGTGATATACTGTTATTAAACCACGGGCATATTCAGTGCCCGAAATCTATTTATAAGGAATGATGATAAATGAAGATGAGAAGGATCGCTGCGTTTGCAGTTTGTGTGCCCATGCTTATGGCTGCTCTGGCAGGCTGCGGATCTGACAGCAAGAAGGACAGTAAGAAAAAAAGCGGAAGCTCTGACGGTACTACCTTTACGGTAGGCTTTGACGCCGAGTTCCCTCCCTATGGTTATCAGGACGATAACGGCGAGTATGTGGGCTTTGACCTTTCGCTGGCGCAGGAGGTCTGCGACAGAAAGGGCTGGGAGCTGGTAAAGCAGCCTATCGACTGGGACTCAAAAGATATGGAGCTTAAAACAGGCGCTATCGACTGCATCTGGAACGGCTTCACCATTAACGGCAGAGAGGACGATTATACCTGGACTACCCCATATATCGACAACTCACAGGTGGTGGTCGTAAAGTCCGACTCGGGCATAAACAGCCTTGAGGACCTGGCAGGCAAGGTGGTCGTTGTGCAGGCTGACAGCTCTGCGCTGCACGCACTCACCGACGATGCTTCGGAGGAGAACGCCAAACTGGCAGAGTCCTTCGGCGACCTTCAGCAGGTGGCAGACTATAACAGCGCTTTTCTTAACCTGGCGTCAGGCGCTGCCGATGCGGTATGTATGGATATAGGCGTGGCTATGTATGAGATAGACGCAAGAGATGAGGGCTATACCATTCTTGACGAGCACATTTCTTCCGAGAAATACGGCGTCGGCTTCCTTAAAGGCAATACCGAGCTGAGAGACGAGGTGCAGGCTGTGCTGGTTGAGATGGCTAACGACGGCACCCTTGACAAAATAGCTGATGAGTGGGCAAAGGGCGGCATCGACAAAAACAGCCTTTGCTTTGACCCCAACGAAAAGGTAAGTGACTGATGATACTGGCGCAGAACGAGGACCTGCTCACCCAGCTGCAAAACATTTGCGAAAAGCTTATGGACGGCGTGGGCGCATCACTTGCCATATTCGGGCTGACGCTGCTGTTTGCGCTGCCGCTGGGGCTGCTGGTGGCATTCGGGCGAATGTCAAAATTCAAGCCGCTCAGCCTGCTGGTGAAGCTTTATATATCTGTGGTGAGGGGTACTCCCCTTATGCTGCAGCTGCTGGTGGTGTTCTTCGGTCCCTACTTCGTGTTCGGCTGGCAGACCTCGGCAGAGTACAGGTTCTATGCGGTAATAATCGGCTTCTCGCTTAATTATGCGGCTTATTTTGCCGAGATATACCGCTCGGGAATACAGGCTGTGCCTGTGGGGCAGCATGAAGCCTGCGAGATACTGGGCTACAACAGGGTACAGAAGTTTTTCAAGATAGTTTTTCCCCAGATGGTAAAAAACATCATACCCTCAATAACCAACGAGGTGATAACTCTGGTAAAGGATACCTCACTGGCATTTGCCATATCCTATACCGAGATGTTCACGCTGGCTAAGCAGGTGGCTGCGGCACAGGCGACCATACTGCCGCTGTTCGTGGCTGGTCTGTTCTATTATGTTTTCAACTTCATAGTTGCTTTTATAATGGAGCTTATCGAGAAGAAAATGAACTATTTCAGATAAGGAGGACCGTCATGGATCTACTGGAGATAAAAAATCTTAAAAAAAGCTTTGACGGTCTTGTGGTGCTCAGAGATATCAGCCTGACCGTTAAGGAGGGGCAGGCGGTGTCGGTGCTGGGTCCTTCGGGCTCGGGAAAATCTACACTGCTGAGATGTATGTCAATGCTGGAAACTGTTGACGGCGGCGATATGATATACTGCGGCAAAACAGCTGTAAAGGACGCAGTTTATGCTCCCAAGGCTGAGCTTAAAGAGATAAAGAGCTATTTTGGTCTGGTGTTCCAGAGCTTCAATCTGTTCCCCCACTACACGGTGCTTAAAAACGTGACCGATGCGCCTATACACGTGCGCAAGCGTAACAAGGCAGAGGTATATGAGGAAGCAAGGGTGCTGCTTGAAAAAATGGGGCTTGCCGACAAGGGCGATTGCTACCCCTACCAGCTTTCGGGCGGACAGCAGCAGAGAGTAGCCATAGCAAGAGCATTGGCTATGAAGCCCAGAATGCTTTTCTTTGACGAGCCTACCTCAGCCCTTGACCCCGAGCTGACGGCGGAGATATTAAAGGTGCTGAAAGAGCTGGCTGCGGAAAAGATGACAATGGTGATAGTCACCCACGAGATAGACTTTGCCAGAAGCGTTTCGGACAATGTAATTTTTATGGACGGCGGTCTGATAGTTGAGCAGGGCGACCCTCACGACGTTATCGACAACCCCAGCAATGAAAGAACACGGGCATTCCTCAAAAAGCTGGAGGGCTGAGAGAAACGCATATAGTTTTATAAATACCAAAAGCGAGGTACCATGATACCTCGCTTAAATTTTTTTCTGATAGTTGCTAGTCGTTAGAGAGCTGGTGGCTAGCAGTGTCGGTGGGGGAATTATTGATCTTCACTGCTTAAAGGCGTTTGGTCATTGGCAAGCTTTTCATAGAATTTTTTTCTTTCCCAGTCGATAGCCTGCTCGGCTCTCATGATAACATCTCTGTAGTTCTTATCCTCACCAGGGCGGAAGGCTGCGGTGCCCCTGGATATGCCCAGCTTTGGCTTTTCCTCTCCGTCTCTGCCCGAGTTAAAGGCTGCAAGGGCGCTGTTAAGGCTTTTGCCGTATTCGTCCATATCAAGCAAGCCCTTGTCCTCGATGACCACCACGAACTCGTCGCTGGCTATCCTGAAAACCTTTCTGTGCCCGTAGGCATTTCTTAAAAGGGTGCCTGCTGCGTAGAGCATTTCATCGCCTGTTTCAAAGCCGTATTTTGTGTTTATCATTTCAAGTCCGTTTATATCGAACATTCCCACAACGAATTTGGCGTTTTTGCCCTCTTTTCTGATAAGCTCGTCAATATTGCCGAGAGCCTCTTTATAGCTGAGCCTGTTGCCCACCCCTGTTATCTGGTCGATATAGGTCTGGGCGTGGATATACTCGATATACCGCTTCATATCATCGACCATTGCTCTCAGGTCCTTATCCAGCAGAGCTATCTCATCGCCGCTGTCGTCAGTGCCGTACATCTCGCCCGAGGCTAGAGTTTTAAGCACCTCGCCCTGCTGGCTGTCGGGCATAAGGTAGAGCTTTTTGACAGAGTTCAGCTTCATCATCTTGTCAAGCTCCTTGAACTCGTCTTCAAGCTCCCCCATTTCGCCGTTGAGCTTTTCTATACGCTTTCTGAACCTTACGGATATTGAGTAGGCAAAGGCGATACCTATCGCCACCGAAACGGCAGTGACCACGGCAATTGAGATAAGCTGCTTGTAAGCCTGCTTCTCTATCCAGTCAGCGCTGAAATCAACAGCCACCACGCAAGCCACCCTGCCGTCAGAATCGAACACGGGTGAATATGCCGAATAAAAGCGTCCTCATGCGTCCTCATAGGGCTTTTTATCCACGGCAGGAGTACCGTTTGCGGCGGTCCTTAAAGCTTCGGTGGTGACGATAGGCTCACCGAAATCCCCGGGGTCGTCAAGGGTAGGGTCTACCGAAAAGGTGAAGCTGCCGTCATCTTCGCAGTTTATGGCATATATGTAAGCCAGGGCGATATTCTGCTGAAAATTCCTGAGTATCTCCAGGGCGTCCTCATACTCCTCACCGCCCCTGTCATCGGCGGTCAGGGCTTTCATTTCATCGCCGTTAAGCATATATGCTGCGGTGTTGGAGATATCAAGCATTCGCCTGTCTATCTGGGTCCTCATGGCAGCCCTTGACTGTATCAGCATAACGCTGCCCAGTATCACATTGGCAGCCGCCAGCAGTATAAGCGCGATCACGAAATTTTTTCTGTTATAGCTTTTTCTTCTCTCTTTCACAAGCTGCACCCCCTGCTATATTTGTTTTTGAGCTGGAAAAGTGCATTTTATTGTAAATTATTAACACTTATTCAGCTTTAAAAAATTTATTGTTCATTGTTTATTCATTATAACACATTTGTCAATGTACGTCAAGCATTTAAAGAGTGTTATTAATATTTTTGCCTGTTTTACTAAAAAATATCATGTTTGTTAAGCAGCTATGGTTATTTTTCAGGTGAGAGCTTTTGGGGGAGCATAAGCTTTCATTCACAGAATGTTTACAGGACTGCGGTATAATTATCCCAAGCTTTGCAATTTTTTTAAGGCTTTGACTGACTTGTATTATTGAAACGTTTCAAAAAAGCGAGGAATGCTTATGAATGACAATGAACTGCTTGAACTGCTCAGCCGTGACCCCCAGAAGGGGTTAGAGGCTGCCGTGGAGCAATACAGCGCTTATGTGATGAAGATAGCATATGTCAAGCTGAGCGAGGTTTGCACAAAAGAGGATATGGAGGAAGCTGTCAGCGATATTTTTCTGATGTTTTATAACGCTGTGAAAGATAATGCAGATATCAGGTCGGTGAGGGCTTATTTATCGGTCATCGCCCGACGGCACTGTATCAATTTATTTCACAAGCACAGCAGGGCTGCCGCCACGGTAGAGCTCAGCGAGCTTGAAAATGTGATAGCCCAAAGCTGCACGGAGGAAAATGAGCTGATAGACGCCGTAAAACAGCTGGGCGAGCCTGACAGCTATATTTTCATACGCAAATATTATTTCGGGCAGCGAAACAAGGACATAGCAAAGGAGCTGGGAATGGGTGTGAGCACCCTTAATTCCAGGGTATCGAGAGGGCTTGATAAGCTCAGAAAAATGCTGAGGGAGGGAGACAAATGAAAAACGAGCCTGTAAGATCATCTGACCTGATAACGGCAGCGAGTGCTTGGCGGCTTGATAAGGAATTTGAAGAATTCGGCACAGGCGCTGAGATAGATGATGAGACAAAACAGCGCATTCTCTCCTTAGTCATGAGAAAGGCGGGATATGAAATGAAAGAAACTATGGTGAACAAAAAAAGACACAGCAAAAGATTTATGGGGATAATTATTGCGGCAGCTGTGCTGACAGCAGGAGCTGCAGGTGTGGGCGCATACGCCTATAACAAAGGAATCTTTGACTTTTCAAAGGCGGTATATGACAGCGATGATCTGGAGACGTTGAAGAGCATTGAGCAGGTGGAGGGCACAGGGGGCAGCTGCCTTGAAAACAGCTTTGATGAGCTTGACATTCGGCTTGAAACTACCCTTAATATGTCTGACATGACAGTGGCTGTGTTTACCCTGTCGAAAAAGGACGGCAGCGCATTTGAAGCTGTGGAGGGCTATCGCTACAACGCAGGCATAGCAGCCAGCGAGCTGTTCATAGGCGGTGTTGCCTACGGCGGATATGAGCATGAAAATTCTCAGGCTTATCTTAACGATGACGGCACCCTTACCCTTGTGGCAGGCTGCAGCGGCATTGATCTTTCGGGAAGCACACACAGCTCAGAGAAATGCGCCTGCATGATAAAGCTGACAGACCTGTATTTGACCCCCGACCTTGACTACTGGAACAAAAACGGCGGCGGTGAGGAATATATCAAGGCTGAAAACCGTTTGCAGGAGCTCTCAATAGAACTGCAAAACCAGTATTTCACAGAGACCTTTGACATTTTCGGAGATGAGGGGCTGACCGAGGATGAGCTTTACAGAGCTGAGGACCTGTCAGATGACTACTATAAAATGCTGGAAAATTATCTTGAAGCAAAAAGGGAGCTTTCAAAGGACAGCTGCTTTGGCACGGCAGTATTCAAGATCGAGGATATGTCGGACCGCTCACTCCACGGCAGCAGCGAGGGAATAGATATAACTGCAAACCCTTTCAGCATAAAGGCGGCAGGCAAGGGCGACCCGAGGGAGCTGTTTAAAGACCACACCCCAAACTTTGAGCTGCACATGATATTGGGCGAGGTGATAAAGCTGCCCGTTGACAAAAACCATATCGCCTGGTCAAGCGGCACAAACGGTTATATCTGGGACCATGAGCATTTATTTGAGGACAGACCGATAAACGTTTCGCAGATAGACTATGTTGTTTTTGACGGCGTAAGGATAGAGCTGTCTTGAATTCTAAAGCTCGGCATACCAAAGGGTGTGCCGGGTTTTGCAGAAAAAATTCCGGCACGCCGATGTTGACCGACGTGCCGGAATTTAATGAAAAGCGCATTTGACCCGATCAGAGGATCAGACCAAAAGTCTCGCACACGATATTACTCGCAGAACTATTACTGCTGGCTGCCTGTCTTGTAGGCGTCGATCATCTTCTTGCTGATGGGGGCAGAACGCCGGGCATAGCGCTCCCCTGTCCTTACATACGAGAAATCGGTGGAAAGCCCTGTTTTCAGCTTTATTTCAAGCTTCATGGAGTTTTTGTTCATGGGCACAACGTCGATGTGGTCGATGATAGCCCTAGCCAGCTCGTCCACCTGCTCCCGGGTCATGTCCCCCTCGGGGCAGTACATGGTATTAAAAAATTCTTCTATCTTTTTGAGTTCAGAAACGTAGTCGATCTTCTCGGCAGCAGCCTTTTCAAGCTCGGCAACGTCCTCTTCAAGCTGTGAGATCAGCACGTTTGCGCCGTCGTTGCGCTTCTTAAATTCCTCACGGCTGATTACGTCCTCGGTGTAGAGGTCGAGGAGCTTTTCACGCTTGGCTTTCTCCTTTTCTAGCTGTATTTTCAGGTCGTTTATCTGCTTTTGGGTATTGACCTCAGCGCCTGTCTCCTTGTAAATTTTCAGGAAATCCGCAACGTATTCCTCGATGTTCCCTGCCACCAGCTTGAAGTGGTCGGAGAGCATTTTGTAAAGGTCAGCTTCCATGATAGAAAATGACGAGCAGGACTTCGCCCCCGAGCGCTTTTTCTCGGAGCATATCCACTGATAGATCGGCTCGCCCTTCTCCACCGAGTTTGAGTAGCTGGTGCGCCAGTAGGGCACGTCATGCGCCTTGCACCATATCTTCCCCGTGAACACGCTCTTGTCCTTGAACGACCGTGTGCGGCTCTTTATCGCCTGACTGCGCTCACGGAAAATGGCGTTGCACTTCTCCCAAAGCTCCTCCGACACGATGGCAGGCACCACCTCGCCGCTTTCGTCCTTGTACATCACCCACTCGTCCTCGGGCAGGAAACGCTGCTCACGGGTGCGGTAGTCTACCACCTTGACCTTGTTGCCGCAGTAGTAGCCCTTGTACTTGGGGTTCTGTATGATGCCGTTTATGGTGTTGTGGTGTATCTGCGTGCCGTTGCGCCCTCGGTAGCCCTTGTCGAAAAGTATCCTCTCGATCTTTCGGGAGCTGTACTGCCCTGTCGAGTAAAGCTCAAATATCATGCGCACCATTTCGGCTTCCTCCTCGTCGATGACAAGGCGGCAGTCGTCCTTTTTGTAGCCGTAAATGCGGTTGTTGCCCAACACGTTGCCGCTCTCTATTGCCCTCTTGTGACCCCAGCGCACACGCTCGCTGAGCTTGCGCACCTCGTCCGCCGCGATCGAGGACATAATGGTCAGCCGCAGCTCCGAGTCGGTGTCGATAGTGCAGATGTTGTCGTTCTGAAAGAACACGCCCACCCCTGCACGCAGCAGCTCACGGGTATAGGTCAGGCTGTCGATAGTGTTCCTGGCAAAACGGCTGACCTCCTTGGTCAGCACCAGGTCGAAAACGCCTGCTTTGCCGTCGTCGATCATGCGCATAAAGTTCGCCCTGTTCTCCGCAGCCTCGCCCCTCACACGGTCAACATAGCCCTCCACGTATGTCCAGTGGGGGTTGTTTTTTATCATATCGGTGAAAAACATTATCTGGTTCTCCACCGAGTTTTCCTGTTCCTCACGGGTGGTGGAGACTCGGGCGTAAAAGGTCACCTTGATGTCAAGGTCGAAGATAGTTTTGCGCTCGAGCTTCATTTTGTTTGCAGCGGTGTAGATGTCCATTTTGTCACCTCGGTTTAATCACTAAGCTTTCTAAATTCATCAAGCCTCAGTTCACGTTTCAATTCTTCTTCGGTCGGCAAATAGGTTAAATATTTTGAAGCAGCCTATAATATGACCAACTCAATTCGGGACACAGTGTGTCCTAAATTGCCGATTATATGATGTTGCTTTTTAATGATGATTTATCCATACCAATATTATTTTAGCATAGACTGTGCAGAATGTCAAGACTTGATTTTACAGTACGAAAATGATATAATAGGAGACAACAAAGGGGTGTGAGCAAAAATGAGCCAAGACAACAATTCACGCAACATTGATACTGCTCTCGAAGCTGAATTGGAGCACCTGCGTCAGGCATTGGATAATGCCGAGGAAAGCAGGCTGTCGGGTGAGCCGACGTTCTCGCTTGACGAAGCGAGAACCAAGCTAAATGAGAAGTACAAGAATAGTTAAATATAAATACAAAGCCACTGACCACCGATCAGCGGCTTTTGCATTTATGCCGCCCATATTGCCAACCCACATCAACTGTGCTATAATTATTTCAGAAAAATTTTTCATACGCCCTAACCAACTGACCTTTCCTGCATTATACATACAGAAGCTTCTGAAACGAGCACGAAAGAGGTGACCGAAATGACCGACAATGAATACCGTGAACAGATAACGCAGATGTCAAAGACCATGTTCCGCTACTGCCTGTCACGCACCAGCTCTTACCACGACGCCGAGGACCTGGCGCAAGAGATACTGCTCATCAGCTGCAAGGCAGGCAACAGTTTCCCCAACGAAAAGGCGTTCTATGCCTTTGTGTGGCGCACAGCCGAGAACATCTTGCGCAGCTGGTACCGTGATAACGAGAAGCACAGCACCTCAGAGCTTGATGACACTATTTCCGACGGCAGCTGGGAGGCTCTGGAGGAGCAGGCTCGGGAGAACGAGCAGCTCATGCTCATGACGAGAGAGCTTTCGCTGCTTAATTCAAACTACCGCAGAGCTATGGTCGCATATTACTTCGGCGGTATGTCGGTAAGAGATATTTCAGAGAGCTTCGGGCTGACACAAAGCATGGTAAAATATCTCCTGTTTCAGTCACGCAAACGTATCAAGGAGGGTATAAATATGGAAAGAAATTTTGGAAAGCTGAGCTATGATCCGATCGACCTGAGCCTCTTTTTCTGGGGCGGCAGAAACAATTACTGGGAGAAATTCGACAGCAAGGTAAGGCAGAATATCCTGATGTGCTGCTACTACGACAAGCAGACCGAGGAGCAGATAGCCCTGCAGCTGGGAGTGCCGACGGCTTATCTTGAGGACAATCTCAAGGAGCTTATCAAGTACGATCTGCTTACCGAAAAGAACGGCTTCTACCAGACCAATGTGCCGATCATCACCAATGAGGTCTTCGATGAAATATCCAAGGCAAACAAGTCCGCTGTGTCCGATGTGGCAAAAAGGATAAGCTCGGCTGTTGATGGAATGTCCGACGAGGTCAGGGCGCTGGGCTTTTACGGCAGCGATATGCCGCAGAATCAGCTGAGATGGCTGCTCACATCGCTGATACTGCACCTTGCATATATCGACATGGTGCAGGATGAGCGTGAGCTTGACTACCCGGCGGACATCTTCGGCGAGAAGTGCTTCCGCTTCTTTGTGGAGAAGTCAGCCAGCGACCCATACAGTGTTGGCACCGCAGGCTTTGACAGCGATAACGGCATGATACTTTTCTGGGACGTGCTGATAAACGGCGAGAGGCTGCACCTGAAAATGACAGGCGCAAGAGCCGATATGCTCTGCACTCTGCTCAGCCGTCAGCCGCAGACCGACAACGAAAAGATAGTATGCTCCGAGCTTGTGGAACTGGGACTTGCGGTCAGGAGCGAGGACGGCGTAATGCCCAACTTCCCCTGACTGACAAAGGAGCAGGGGATAAAGCTGAACGGAATGATCGGCGGCACAGCTGAGGATATCTGCAAGGACATTCTCTCCCGCACCGACAGCGTCGGGAAGATAATCCTTGACCACGCTCCTGCGCATCTTGCTGATTACGTGAAAAGAATGCCCCTGCTGCTTTTCTACCGTGAGACTGAGCAGGTTATGCGTGAGCTCTGCGAAAGCGGCTGGCTGCTGCCGATGAAGGGCGGAATGAGCGGCACCACGGTGATGTATCTGAAATGATTTTTGCGGCATACCTGCTTTGCGTGGGTATGCCGTTTCTCACTTTAGTTTAATTTTTATCATCAAATAAGTTATCGCACTCTGCCGAAAAGTATGATATAATAATATCAACGACGTCGGAAGTAATCATTTGGAGGTAACACTTATGAACATAAATTTCAGTGAAGTATTCAAGAAGCTCCGCCGTGAGCGCGAGCTTACACAGGAGCAGGCTGCCGAGGCTTTCTCGGTATCGACGCAGGCGGTCAGCCGTTGGGAGAACGGTCAGACAAGCCCGGATATATCACTGCTGCCGATAATTGCGGAGTATTTCGGGGTGAGCATTGAAACGCTGCTGGGTGTGGAGAACGAAAAGCGTAAGGAAAATCACACTAAGTATATGCGTGAATTTTATCAGTCCTTGAAAGAGGGCAAGATATATGACAGCATCGAGCTTGCCCGTGCAGGGCTCAACGAGTTTCCGCAGAGCTACGAGCTTATGAATGCGCTCATGTATGCGCTCTTTCTGACCGGCAGCAAGGAAATGAAGGACTGGGAGGAAAACATCGAAAAGTACAAGCAGGAAATCATCGACCTTGGTGAGAGGATACTCAAAGGCTGTCATGATGATGATATCCGGCTTGAGGTCAAGGCAAGGCTTGGGTATCACTACTGCGAGATAGGCGAGATAGATAAGGGCAGGAAGATAATAATGACCCTGCCGACCGAGAATTTCACAAGAGATGAATATCTCAGGCACACGATGAGGGGCAAGGCGCTGCTTGACTATACAGGGAAAGGCATAGCTTATTATGCCGAGGTCATTAAAGCATATATCTGCCGCCTGATCGACAATGACCCCGAGCTGCAAAATGACCCGAAAGCTGTCCTGATGCACATTTCCGCTACCGAGCAGATAGACGATGCGCTTTTTCTGCCCGATGACAAGGGGCAAGCGTTTATCGACATGGCGAAGCGCTGGCTGAAATACAGTGTGCCTGCGCTGATAAAGCTCGGAAACATTGATAAGGCAGTTGAGGTCTGCGAAAAGGCGGCAGAGTATATTGAGAAGTGGCACGCTCTGCCCGATGAATACTACCACAGATCGCCAATAACCAGAGGGACTATCTCAGCAAGATACTGGGAAACGGTCGATCCTCGCCCAATGGAGCAGAGGATATACGAGGATATGCTCTGCGGAGAAAACTGCAAGGCTCTTAACGGCAACGAAAGATTTGAAAAAGTCAAGGAAAGAATAAAAGCACTGTTTTAAATGAATGCGGCATACCTGCTAAATGTGGGTATGCCGCTATTTGTGACCCGTCCTTATGCCGTCAGCTTCTCAATTGCTGCGATCATGCGGTTGCACCGTGCAAGGTCGATCACGCCTTTCTTGTAGAGTATCATCGCCCATGCCTGTAAGGTCTGTTTTTTTAGGGTCAGCGCATCGTTTTTTGTTTTCATAAAAATGCCTCCTGTCTTTGTTTCTAATGCTATTATATTAGATTATTGGCAGGAGAAAAAATTTCAGACAGTAAAATACCGCTGAGGGTGGCATTTCTCAGCGGATTGTGGTATAATGAAGAAAAGGAGACCATTATGAAAGACACTATATACAAATACAACACGCCCATGCGCATTGCCCTGCTTGCCGACCTGCATGACCGAGAGTTTGGGTGGATAACAGATTCGCTGAAAGCGCACAAGCCGGAGATAATCTGCATCGCCGGCGATGCTGTGCACAGAGTTGACACAAGCACTGACGGGCTTGTGATTGATCAAACAAAATTCGTCCTGCCTTTTCTGAAAGCCTGCGCCGAGATAGCACCGACCTTTATGTCGCTTGGCAACCATGAGTGGACGCTTTGTAGCGAGGATATAGCGGTCATGGCTGATACGGGGGTGACGGTTCTTGACAACAGCTTTGTGCGGTTCAGAGATGTGTTGATTGGCGGTTTGAACTCAGCAGGTGTGACGGCATATCGTGAGTACCGAAAGGGTAAGCCCGAGCGCTATCCCGACTGGAGCTACGGTGACCGCCCTGATGCCACCGAGCCCGATGTTTCATGGCTTGCCGACTTCTGCCGGCAGGACGGCTATAAGATTCTGCTGTCTCACCACCCCGAGTACCGTGACCGCTATCTGAAAGATTTGTCGATCGACTTGGTACTGTCGGGTCACGCCCACGGCGGGCAGATAAGACTTTTCGGGCAGGGGTTGTTTGCGCCGGGGCAGGGTGTGCTGCCGAAATATACGAGTGGGGTGCATGGGAATATGATCATTTCAAAGGGGCTGGCAAATACGGCAGGCATGGTGCCGAGGCTGTTTAATCCGAGGGAGGTCGTGTATATTGAACCTGTGTGATGATACTAAAAGTGGGAGGGTCGATAATTGACCTGCCCATTTGATTTTTATTAATTGATCTTGTCTGATACCTCGTAATCTACAACGTAATATACAGCGCTATCTTCCGGATTTACATAAATGCTCATCGGGATTAAAGTCGATGAAGGAATTGCCAGTTCCGGTAGGGTGGATCATGGCTGTTCTGCTTCGCTCTGAAAATATGGTTATAGCGGAATGGTATGCAGTTTGGTTGTGTTCGTATAGGCGCATTGGCATGATTGTCACAGTATCATAGTCTATTTCTTCACGTTTGACTCTATTCCAAGTTTTTCAAACAATATGTATTTTTCTTTTCCAGCATCGATTTGTTTTTTATATTTCTATGTTTAATAATTAAGGGAATACTCCTAAATAGAGCATTGAAAAGTCCATATACCCATGCAAATGGTCTTAATATAGAGTGCTCCCTAATTAGTATACTTTTTCTAACACCTATATCTCTAAAATATGGTAAGAAACCGTTTCTTTTTATATTGTATATTCCGTGAGAAAGAAACTCTTTATTGTTATTTTTTTTGCTGTTTTACTGCCAAAATTACCGCTTTTTAGAACCATTTTTAAAAGCAATTCCGAAGCATCTTCTGAAATATCTTCTTTAAGTATTATTCCTGTTGATAAACCTAAATATTTTTTGCACATTAATGTAGTATTTATAGCAAGTTTTCTTAATCCGACCTTTTTTAAAAGAGGAAGAAATCTATCATTCCATAATTTATTGTCCATTATATTATGGACATACATCTCCCAATCAAGGATCTGACGCAATCCTAAGTTTTGTGAGACCAAATGATGATTAATGTGTCCTAAAAGCACAAGTCCATTTTCAAAATCTGGTAATATTGGTATTCTGTATCCGTTTAAAAAAAGATACTTTTTTTGTTAATAGCCTGCTCAAGAATATCATCTATTTCGAACCCATATGAGCCGAAATGATGATGTATTTCATATTCTATTCCATTTTTCTTATATGCTATATCTCTTGATAAAGCAATATCTTTTCTGTTTTTTCCATGAATGTATTCGTATCCATTATTCTCAAGAAGATCAATTGCTTTTTCGAAAAAACTATTTGGAACAAGAATATCCACATCACCCATAGCACGCAAATGCGGCTTAGGATAATACTGCGCCGCTGCGAAACCTTTTAGTATCACGCAAGGTATCCGGTTTTCATCAAGCAGCTTTATCAGTTGGTCTTGCTCATGAAGGAGACGTATATAATTCGCTATGCCGATATTTGTGCTTTGATCCTTGATAGGGATTACAGGACTGATAAGTCCCATTACAGTTTGGACTTTGGCTTCTTTTACGACTTCGATCCAATCTGTATCATCGGGATACTTAGGTGTGTAGTCAAACAGCGAAGCCTTTATCGCTTCTAAAAGTGCAATTTGAGTTGTATTTAGCATAATAATTCTTCCTGTTCTATGCTGGACTATGCATTATTCATTGTAAGAAAAGCACCCCGAAAGGTGCTTCTCATCACAAACCAAAAATCACTTATGCTCTCCATATCTATCAGCCAACGAATACTTTCTCTTATCATTAACAGAAATATCCTCGCCCATCTGCACCTCAATAAGCGTCAGCTCCGTTTCAGCAATAGCCGTATGCCTGCACCCTATCGGTAGTCTCAACATCGTGCCGGCAGTCAGCTTTATCTCCGCATCATCAACAACTGCGATGCCCTCACCGCTTACAACAGTCCAAGTTTCAGCACGATGGTCATGGCTATGATAGTGCATTCACTTAAATTTCGAATTACTATTATGTAATTCTCAATCACAAACTCTACCTGCTCATCCGTCAGACAAGTATGCAGCGGTAGCGTGATCTCATTCTCAAACTGCGCATAAGCGTTGGGATAATCCTTAATATCAAATCCCAACTTCTTATATGCCGTATGCATCGGCAGCGGCTTGTAATGAACGTTGGTCGCAACACCAAGCTCCGCCATCTTCGTGATGATGTCATTTCTCTGCTGGGCTGTGATGCCAGGCACTCTTGTCAGATACAAATGACCAGAGGATTCATGCTCTTCATTGTAGTGGGGCAGAGTCTCGACTCCGAGAGGCTTAAGCGCCGCATCGTAGCGCTCAATTATCTCACGCCTGCGAGCCAGCATTTCGGGATAGCGTTCAAGCTGCTTCAGACCTATCGCTGCTACAACATCAGTCATATTGCACTTGTACCATGTGCCTACAATGTCGTACTCCCACGCACCCAGCTTGGTCTTTGCAAGAGTGTCCTTGCTCTGACCGTGCAGGCTCAGAAGCTGGAGCTGGTGATATATCTCCTCATCGTCAATGCCGGGGATAGTTCTCCATGTGAGCGCTCCGCCTTCTGCAGTGGTCAGATTTTTTACTGCATGAAAAGAGAACGAAGAAAAATCAGCAATGCTGCCAGCCATTTTGCCATGCCACTTTGCACCGAAGGCGTGGGCAGTATCAGCGTTGATGGATACTCTGCCAATAGCCTCCTGGATCTTGTTTGCAGGCTTGAACAGTTTTTTCTTTCGTTCTACGATCTCAAATAATCTGTCATAATCACAAGGCACACCGCCGAGATCAACGGGGATAATAGCCTTTGTTTTGTCTGTAATTGCAGCCTCGATAGCATCATAGTCTATCTCAAAGCTGCCGGGCTTGGTATCAACAAGAACAAGCCTCGCCCCAGTATGACATACAACGGAAGCACTTGCTGTATATGTATAGGCAGTTGTGATGACCTCATCGCCCTCACCGATGCCAAGGATATGCAAAGCCATTTCAGCGCAAGCTGTCTGCGAATTGAGACAGCAAGCCTTATTGACTCCGATGTACTCGGCAATTTTCTTTTCGAGCTGCTTTGTGCGAGGTCCGGTAGTTATCCAGCCGGAGCGCAGCGCTTCTGCGACCTCTGCAACTTCAAGCTCGGATATATCAGGTGGGCTAAATGAGACGTTCATATTCTTTCCCCTTTATCAAAAATAGCTGTTGTCCTTGTCAGACCAGTTCGTGTCATTAAGACTGTCATTCTTGGTTAGCTGAATGATGATCTTATCATTTTGAGCAGTTATACTTTCTATTTTTACCGGCTCATCAAACGAAGCCTCCGCCAAACTCTCACCATTTTGGTAAGAGATCGTATTATCCCCGATCTTCACAACCACAGGAGATTTTATCTTTCTCACAACCTGCTCGACCCTATAAGTCATTTACCCACCACCAAACCAGCCAATGATAGATTATTATTTCTCGTAAAAAACTCACTTTTGCGTTATGCGTTGCAGCTCTATGAATCAACACAAATATGTAGATTATACATTATTAAATGACGCACCTACATAGCATAAATTATACTACATTTTAATAAAGATGTCAAGCAACAAACCCAAAAATGAATGATTTGACTAAAAAATCAGCCATTTTTTTACTGAATTTGATAAATCAGAAAAAATAAGTGAATTAAGCGAATTTTTGTACAAAAGAAAAATGCCATAAGTCTATCAATATAAATAAAAACTGATAACATCATTCAATGCCTTTTTTGGAACAAATACGGAGCAAGATTTTGATGCCGAATTTAATATCAACTCCAATTTTTTAGTGCTACATTTCATCTCACCACAAACTCCCCCATTTCGTTTGACTAATCCCCCACAATATGCTATAATTAAATAAATCCAACCAAAACCAGGTGCTTAAAATGTCAACAAAAAACTCCGACAAACGAATATATACCTTGAGC
>ERZ842401.2067-NODE-2067-length-27405-cov-7.176051_pt1 | contig 27405 bp, 13 predicted proteins | sample MGYA00521270_ERZ842401 | MGnify/ENA primary metagenome ERZ842401 (study PRJEB31892, sample SAMEA3878208) | bioreactor metagenome | biome: Moose rumen | place: Sweden | collected 2011-10 | study: EMG produced TPA metagenomics assembly of the PRJEB12797 data set... | reverse complement strand
CGGTTCTTCAAGTCTGTTGAGAACGAGAAGTCCTCCGGCCTGTGCCATAGCCTCAACGAGTAGAACGCCCGGCATTACCGGCTCTTGCGGGAAATGTCCGGTAAAGAACGGTTCGTTAATGGTAACGTTTTTCACACCGACAATATAATCGTCGTCGATAGCAATGATTTTGTCTACAAGCTGCATAGGGTATCTATGAGGCAGCAGTTCCCTGATTCTGTTGACATCCATAACAGGCTGCTGATTAGGGTCGTAGCTTGGGCACTGTACATCATGCTTACGTATATCCTTCTTGATTAGTCTTGCGAACTTATTGTTGATTGCATGTCCCGGTTTTATAGCGATGACCCTCCCCTGAATTCTTCTTCCCACAAGTGCGAGGTCTCCTATAATGTCGAGAAGTTTATGTCTTGCAGTCTCATTAGGCCACATAAGAGGTTTGTTGTTAAGATAGCCGAGTTGAGCCGCATCTTTATGTTCGATTCCGATAGTGTCGGCAAGTGCGTTGAAGCGTTCCTGTGACATTTCGTTTTCGTAAATCACAATAGCATTGTCGAGGTCTCCTCCTTTAATAAGTCCGAGATTGAGCAGCGGTTCGATTTCTCTGACAAAGACGAAAGTTCTTGCCGGAGCGATTTCGTCTTTAAAGAGTTCGAGGTGTTCGAGTGTAGCGAACTGGCTTGCAAGAACTTTTGAATTGAACGCTATCATGAGGTCAACGCAGAATTCATCATCCGGCAGGAGTATTAGATGTTCTCCGTTTTCGCCTTTAATTTCAATTTTCTTTCTGACAACATACACTTCCCTGTCAGCATCAAGTTCCTGAATTCCGACTTTTTCGATGTTTTCGACGAAGACACTTGCCGAACCGTCCATAATAGGCATTTCCGGTCCGTCGAGTTCAACGAGGCAGTTGTCCACTCCCATTGCATAAAGAGCCGCCATAGCGTGTTCAATAGTGCTTACTTTCACATCGTTCTCCACGATGACAGTTCCACGCTGAGTGTCTCCCACTAATTCGGCATTACAGTCGATGACAGGCTGGTTTTCGATGTCAACTCTTTTGATTTTGTATCCGAAATCAGCTTCAGCCGGTTTGAAAACCGCCGTTAGTGCAAGGCCAGTATGCAGTCCCTTTCCTTTCAGTACAAATTTGTCTTTTAGAGTTGTTTGTTTTTGCTTGTGCATATTAAAGGGTTGTTCTAAAAATTAGTTTTTGCTTTTGGGTGTTCTATTCCAAACTCCGTTTCATTTAACAAATCCAAATTAGACAAGAGTTTTGTCGGGTTTATGATTTGTTTTTCAATATAGTTTTCAATTCTTCTATTTCCTTTTTCATTTCGTTGAATTCGCATAACATGTCGGGCAGGTTTTTCAAAGCAGCCGACTGTTTTGCAAATGTCTTGTGTTCCACCGCCGGATATCCCATCAGGGTTGCCCCACCCTTACGTGCGAGGTTCCCTCCTGGCACACCGGACTGTGCTCCTATATTGGTTTTGTCTCCTACATGAATATGTCCGGCAATACCCACTTGTCCACCGAACATGCACCACTCTCCCACTTTTGCGCTGCCCGCCACACCGGTTTGTGATGACATGACAGTGTGTTTACCCACTTCCACATTATGAGCGATTTGCACGAGGTTATCGAGTTTCACGCCCTGTCGTATGTAGGTGGCGCCCATAGTAGAACGGTCGACACATGTGTTAGCACCGAGTTCAACATCATCCTCAATGACCACGATACCGATTTGTGGAATTTTCTCGTATCCGTCGGGTGTAGGTGCGAATCCGAATCCATCGGCTCCAATCACAACACCGGCATGCAAGATGCATCTGTTTCCGATTTTACACCCCTGATAAATTGTGGTATTAGGATAAATAATCACATCATCCCCGATATTGACATTATCCATTATGACAACATTAGGATGAAGCGAACAATTCTTCCCGATTTTAACATTTTTGCCTATAAAAACATAGGGTGCGATGAATGCCCCCTCTCCAACCACGGCCGACTCATCGACATGAGCTTTGTCGCTGATTCCTACAGGCCTTTCAGCCATAGACTGGTAAATAGTCATTAGATGAGCCGTAGCTTCGTATGCATTGTCGACTCTGATGAGTGTGGCACTTATATGTTGTTTAGGTTCAAAGTCTTTGTTGACCAGAACCACAGACGATTTCGTTTCGTAGATAAATTTCTCATAAACTGGATTCGCCAAAAAAGAGATAGCCCCTTCGGTTCCCTCTTCAATTTTAGCAAAAGTCGATACTTGAGCGTTTTCATTTCCCTCGACCACTCCGCCGATTAGTGATGCGATCTGTTCTGCAGTAAATACCATTTAAAAATTCAAAAATGCATTTTAAAATTAAATTCAAAGTGCAAATTTAATAAAAATTTACTCAACAACAGGGCAATTGGTACTATTTTTTTGCAAAAAGTTTTGTTATAATTCTTAAATAAATCATTTTAGTGTACAAATTAGACAAATGGAGTCAAATCATGAAAAACCATAGTTTATAAGATGACATATTAGGTCATAAAAAAGTGGACAGCTACATTCGTTAATTTTTGTTAAATATAGATATATTAATTAAACCATTTGATAAAAGAATTAAAAAAAATCTCTAATTTCGTAATTTAAAAGAGAACTGATGAAATAAAAATCACAAATGGGCTTATAAAACGTATAAACTAACTTGCGAATCCAGCTACAAGCTAACCTTTCATGCAGAAACACTTCTGAGCCCAGACTCTTCTGTATAAACTATTCAAAAACAATAATTAACAAAAGAACCATTATGAACAAACACTTTAGAACAATTGCTCGCATTTGCTCGAAGGGCATATGCATGTTGGCATTGTTTTGGGGTATTCATAGTTGTTCAGATGACTACAAATGGGACGACAACAAGCCCAGTTATCTGAACACAAGTATTTACGAATACCTGAAGAACGAAAGTGGAGGCAAGTATAGTTACTATGTTCGCCTGATAGACGATCTGGACTATGCTGAAGTGTTGTCGAAGACGGGAAGCAAGACCCTTTTCGTAGCCGACGACGACGCCTTCGAGACGTTCTTCCAAGACAATGTATGGGGTGTTGGCAGTTATGATGAATTGACGACATGTCAGAAAAAGCTGTTGTTGAATTCTTCAATGCTGAACAATGCCTATTTGCTCGAGATGATGTCGAACACAGAAGGTCCGAATGCAGGTCAGTGCCTTCGTCGTGAAACCTCCGCCACGGTTCTGGATTCAGTTCCACATTTCTCCGCTGATGAATTGCCGATATCCTACAACGAGGATGACAAGGACTATTGGGCTCGTTTCCGCGACCCATCCAAGGGCGGCATTTATCTGGCTTTGGACAACACGACAAGCATGATGACCCATTTCCTTGCGACTCAGATGCGCAACAAGGGGATAACGGATGAAGATTTCAAGATTATCATGGGCATAGAACGTGACAAGAACGATGCCTACATTTACGACTGCAAGGTTATAGAGGGCGACATCGTATGTCAGAACGGTTATGTGAACCGTCTGGACAAGGTATTGCTCACCCCTCCAAACATGGCAGAGGTGTTGCGCACCGACAGCCGCACTCAGATATTCAGTCACATGATAGACCGTTTTTCCGCTCCGTTCTACAATGCGACATTGACAGCCCGTTACCGTCTGCTCTACGGCAATGACGTAGACTCGGTGTTTGAGAAGCGTTATTTCAACGTTCAGACTCACCATCGTCTTCAGAGCGATGCCGGCACCGACCCGATAGGCAATCCGTCGGGCAATACCGTGAGCTACGGTCTTACTTTCGATCCCGGTTGGAACTGGTTCAGTCCAGACGACAAGATCAGCAAGGAGCAGGACATGGGCGTGATGTTTGTTCCGACAGACGCGAAACTTTACGATTATTTCTTCACAGAGTCGGGCGGTGGCCGTTTCCTACTTGAAGCCTATGCACCAACTGAGTTGGGCAATGTAAAAGGGATAGATGACAAGGAGAACATATACCGTGCGATAGACCAGATACCTCGCGACGTGATTCAGGCCTTATTGAAGAACCTGATGAAGGAGCAGTTCTGCAATGCCGTACCGAGCAAATTCGAGACGATAAAGGACGACGCTCAGGATCCTATGCTTGACGCGAGTCATATCCAATATATAGAAGATGTATTGTTAGCCAACAACGGTGTGATTTATCTGATGGACGAGGTGATTACTCCAGCTCAATATGCCGCAGTATCAGCACCTGCTTATGTAAGTCAGAACATGCGAGTGTTCAACTATGCAGTAAGCGGTCAGTTCCAGTGGAGCGGTTCAGCCAAGAACTTCTACGCCTATCTGATGGCAATGAGTTCCCGCTTCAGTTTCTTTGTTCCACAAGACGGATTCTGGTATATCGACCCTGCATCGTTCAAGAACACTCCGGGCAACCAGCGTGCCATTTACTACGAATGGGACAGCAAGAACAACCGTCCTCAAGGCAAGACCTATCCATTGACATATGATTTCACCACCGGCACTTACACTATAGGTGAAAATCCTGTGACGACAGGAGCTTATAACCAGACCACACTATGGGACCGTCTGAACGACATGCTCGAGACCCATACAATAGTACATGAGGACAACAGCAAGATAAACGGCATAGACGAGACCTCTACCGGAGTGGAATGCAACAAGCATTACTTCATATCAAAGAACGGAGCTCCGATATATGTAGAAAACGCGACGAGCCGCGCTTCGGGCATGTTGGTTCAAGGCGGATGGGGCAATACTCACAGCGAATGGAACACAGTCCTCCGTTTCGACGACAAGACTCGCGAATCGAACGGTAACGGAAACGGAATGGCATACATGCTCGACGGCCCGATAGTTCCGACTATTGAGTCTATATATAGTATAATGTACAACAACCGCGATAAGTTTGGCGCTTTCTACAATTTGTGTCTGACCGACAACGAGGCAATCCTGACCCTCTTAGAGCCATATCTGAACCGTGATTCAGAAGGAGAAAAGATATTCACGAGCAACAAGGACTATCTGAACCGTTACACTATATTCGTGAACAACGGCGGTTTGCCATGTTACGACCGCATGACGGGTCTTCAGGTTACTCCGGTGACGAATGTCCGTTTCTTCAGCAACTACCGCTACACTGTTTATATGCCGACAGACGCTGCAGTGAGCGAAGCCTTGTCGAAGGGTCTTCCTACCTGGGAGGACATATCCGACTATCTGATGATAGACAAGACAACCGGAACGACCTCGTTGGAAGACGAAGAGCTTCAGAAGCGCGGTCCGATAGCAGCAGCGATGGTGACCTCACTGATTAACTTCCTTAAATATCATTTCCAGGACAACTCAGTGTTTGCCGACTTGCCAGTTATGAACAGCACCGAATATGAGACCGCTACATTGAATTCAGAAACCGGAGTATACTGTAAGGTATCCGTAAGTTCCGGCGGTTGGAACACATTGACCGTTACCGATGCTACAGGTAAGAGTTGCGACGTGATGTCCGATTACAAGAACCTCCTTGCCCGAGACTACATCATAACGGGCAGTTCGAACGCATTGAGTATCAGCGCCTCTTCGTTTGCCGTGATGCACGGTATCAACGACGTATTGAATTTCAAGAGTCTGACAGGCGGTCGTTATGATTCCGACTGGTCGACCACAGGTGCAGCCCGCCGTTTTGTAAACCAATATCGTATCACCCGTTAAATCTACACATCAGATATGAAAACAAAGAAAATCCTATTATCGATAGCGATGTTGCTCATAGGAATGAGCGCGTCGTATGCCCAGCACCGCATATCGGGAACCGTTTCTGACGATGTAGAGCCGTTGATGATGGTGAACGTAGTAGAGCGCGATGCGAACAACCGTATCGTGGCTCATGCTCAGACCGACATGAACGGAAACTTCTCGATGGTTGTAGTAAACACCCGTGACATGCTGGAAGTGACTTACGTGGGTTATAAGCCATACAAAGTACAGATAGGCAACCAGACCCGTTTCAACATCAAGTTGGAGGATGCAAGTACTATAACCGAGGTTGTGATTACAGCCCGTCGTCGTCAACAGAACAACGGAATGTCAATTCCTGTAAACGAGATATCTGTAGCGACTCAGACTCTGAATATGGCAGAATTGGAAGGTTTGTCGTTCACATCAGCCGACGAAGCTCTTCAAGGAAGAATAGCAGGTTTGGACGTGGTATATAATTCCGGAAACTTAGGAGCAGGAACGAGTATGCGTCTTCGTGGTGTAAGTACTATAAACGGCAATGCAGAGCCATTAATAGTAGTTGACGGCAACATATTCGATCTTCCTGACGATGTATCACAAGTGAATTTCGAAGACCTTGACAATGAAGAACAGTTTGCCACGTTGTTGTCGGTGAATCCAGAAGACATTAAGGAAATAAAGGTATTGAAGGACGCTGCAGCCTGTGCTATATGGGGTTCACGTGGTGCTAATGGTGTGATAGAGATCAACACCAAGCGCGGAACAACAGGTAAGACGAAAGTTAGTTTTTCTTATCGTTTCACAGGTTCGTGGGCACCATCTGGTTTGAAGATGCTTGATGGTGATGGTTACACGATGATGTTGAAGGAAGCATACTTCAATCCACGTCAAAGTCAGGCCACAAGTAACATAGTGGAATTGAACTACGACCAAAGCCGTCCACCTTATTATTATAACTTCAACCGCAATACAGACTGGATAGACGAGGTGAATCAGTTTGGTCAGCGTCATAACTACTACTTAACCTTGACCGGTGGTGGTGAGAAAGCGAAATTCCGCATATCCGGTGGTTACGACCATGAGACTGGAACCATAATCAAGCAGGTGCTTGACCGCTTCTCCACCCGTTTGGTATTGGACTATGACGTGAGTGACCGTATCCGATTCTCCACCAACTTCGCATTGACCTATACTGACAACCACCGCAACTGGGATGGCGGCAGCACATCAAGAATCCTTGAAAGAGCCTATAATGCGATGCCAAACATGAGTGTGTGGGAATATGCTTATGACCCATACACAGGCGTGCCTTACCGCACAGGCGAATACTACAAGATGCTTCCATCAGCCTCTCAGGACTATGTGGGTGTGACTCCCGACGGCTACTCTTCTTATCTACTTCGCGATATGAAGAACAACGGCAACCCTGTTGCCATAGCCAACTTGGCATACAACAATCAGTCGACCTACCGTATCACGCCTCAGTTCAACCTTCGCTACAAGTTGCTCGGCACTCATGACGACGAGCATCAGTTGGACTTGAACGCAGAGGTTTATATGGACATCTATAATGAGTCGGTAAACACCTATTATCCAAACACACTGACTACAGACACATGGTCATCAGGTGTGAACCTGACTTCAAATCCAGAATACAAGAGTTTGGCCTTCACAAACCGTGAGACCCTCCTCTACATTCCACATTTCAACAACGACAAGATATCTATGATGTTCATGGGTCGTTTTGAGATGATCCGCGGTGACGGAACGAGTCAGAACCTGGCCAAACGCGGTTTGCCTACCGGCATCGAGTCATCAACCGCCGTAGGTTATGTTAATCAGGGCAGCACCTACACCGGGACGAGCGAATGGCGCAGCATGGCCTATATGGGATCGATGCACTTGGCCTATGGTGAAGAAGGTACTTATGCATTGGACGTGACAGTACGTCGTGATGGTTCAACGAAATTCGGTAAGGGCAACAAATGGGGCACATTTCCTTCCTTCTCTGGTCGTTGGAATGTGAGCCAGGAGAAATGGTTCCTTCCATTGACCAAATGGGTAAGCCTGTTGAGTTTGAGATATGGTTGGGGTCGCGTAGGTCGTCCACCAGGGAATGAATATCTGATGTATAACACCTATGGTTCCTATGGCCGTTATCCAAACACGAGTCTTCCTGAAGCAATCAATCCTCAGAACCTTCGTCTGACGAACTTGAAATGGGAGACAACCGATTCTTGGAACTTCGGTTTCAACTTGAACCTTTTGGACAACATGTTCCAAATAGACTTCAACGTGTATGAGAAGCGCACAAAGGACCTATTGATGCAAGGTGTAGGCATCCCTGGCAGTTCCGGTTTCAACAGCTTGGCCTGGCGCAATGTGGGCAACATCAAGAATCATGGTTGGGAGTTGTTCATCAACACCGACAAATTCCTGAAAGTTGGAAAATTCTATATGACTGCTTCGTTCAACATATCTCAGGACTTCAGTGAGATCACAAAGATGGACCCGACGGTGTTGGCTTCAATGAACGAAGAATACGACTACAGAAACGGCAAATATCTGCCACGTATTCAAGTGGGCAACGGCGTAGGTTCGATTTACGGTTTCCGTTTCAAGGGCGTTTACCGCTACGACTACGAACACAGCGGCTTCACAGCCGAATCGCGTGACACCTATGGTGACAACACAGCAGCCGCAGCCCAGGAGCGTGGTGAGAACTACACTTGTCCTGTTGTACGCGATGAAAACGGCAACATCCTTTACGACTCACGTGGCAATCCTCTGAAGATGTATTTCAACTATGGCGGTTTGAACTACGAGTTCAAGGGCGGTGACGTGATATACGAAGACGTGAACCACGACGGTCAGATAAACGAGCTTGACATCGTTTACCTTGGCAATTCAAGTCCGAAGGTAACCGGTGGTTTCGGTTTGAATTTCAACTATGGACAGTGGAGTCTGAAGTTGTCGTTCAACTACCGTTTAGGCAACAAGATAGTGAACATGGCTCGCTTGAACAACGAGTCGATGCGTTCAAACATCAACCAGAGCCGTGCAGTGGCTTGGCGTTGGCGCAAGAACGGTGACATCACCGAGATTCCACGTGCCATGAATTCGGGTATTGACGAGAGTTACAATGCCCTAGGTAGCGACCGCTACGTTGAAAAGGGCGACTACTTGCGTCTACAGTATGCACAGTTGTCTTACAACGTGCCGTCAAAGATATGCAAGGAATGGGGCGTTCAGAACCTTCGTCTTTCCGCTTCAGCAAACAACCTGTTCTGTTGGACGAAGTACACTGGTGTAGACCCAGACCGCAGTCCGGGCTTATGGGGAATGTGTATAGATAACAACAAGACCCCACGTCCAAAGTCCTTCACTCTCAACATCAACATAGGATTCTAACCAACCCATCAAAACCGAAAGAATTATGAAAAGTAAATTAAACTCAGCATATTTGCTTGTTTGCTTGATGTTGGTGTCGACGCTCATAGGCTTAAGCTCCTGCGAAGACTATCTGACCATCACTCCAACCGACCGTACAGTAGAAGAAGACTACTGGAAGGACCGTAACGACCTTGAAGGCACTTTAACCGCCTGCTATGTACGTCTGATGGGTGGTGACATTATGCGCAAGTATATTCAATGGGGTGAGATGCGCAGCGACAACTTCGAGAAGCGTATCGGTCTTCAAGCCACCAACGTTACAAACGTGATGAATGCAAACCTCCAGTCGACCAATGGAATATTTGACTGGACCCCTTTCTATAATGAGATTAACTATTGCAACAAGATACTGGACCGCGGTCCTGAGATAGTGAGCAGCGACGAGACCTTCTCGAATGGCGACTGGCAGCCGATAAAGGCAGAAGCGACCACCCTGAAGGCTTTATGCCACTTCTATCTTACCCGCACGTTTGGAGATGTTCCATATGCCAACCAGGATTTCAACAACGACAGACAGCGTTTCCAACTCCCTCAGTCGACTCAGATGGAAGTGCTGGACAGCATCATAATGGATTTGGAATCCGTAAAGGACATAGCGATGAAGAGTTACGGCAACTCGTCAGAGGACTGTGCGCGTGTGACTCGCAAGACAGTCTATACCCTTCTCGCCGACGTATACCTCTGGCGTGCGAGCTATAAAGAAGGTGCTCCAGAACTTATCGGTGACGGCACTCCAGCCGAAGATGACTATCGTCGCTGCGTGGAATGTTGCGACTACGTGATAGACCAGATGAAGGCCGATTATGAGGAGTCGTTGAAAAAGAGTGTGCTTGGCGGCTTATCCGAGGAGGTGACTCTCCAGGACCTGTTTGTTCAGAATGTAGAGACGACAGGCCTTGGCCGCTATTCCAGCACAGGTGCTTACAACGCCTTGTTTGGCCGTGGCAACAGTCGTGAGAGCATATTCGAGCTTCAGTTTGATGGTACGAACAACGTAAACAGCCTGATGCTTGACTATTTCGTAGACAAGGACGGCAACCCCGGCACCCTTGTATGCTCGAGTGCTCTGTTCAGCGCTGTTATGACCAATCCAAACGTAGCAGTACCGACGAGTTTATACAACCGCACAGACTATCGTCGTTGGAGCACAGCCTGGTTCACGAAATCAGAGCAAACGACCTACCCTATGGCAAAATACAATTTCAGTGAAATTACTCAGTCGAACAGTACTTCCGAGTCGTATGGCATGCGTGACAACAACATCAGTTCGTTCAGGAGCAACACCCAGACCGACCGCACTCGCGGCAGCATGAACAATGCAAACTGGATAGTCTACCGATTAAGCGACGTGGTTCTGATGAAAGCCGAAGCGATGGTTCAGCTTTCCGACGACGAAGAGACCTTGAAATCAGCCTTTGCCTTAGTTCGCGAGGTGTTCAAACGTTCGAACCCTTACGCTTATCAGAACACGACCTCAGCAAACGACTCTTTGGACTTCAAGCAGAACAACACACGGGACGCAATGACCCGACTGATTCTGAACGAGCGTCAGCGTGAGTTTGTCGGCGAGGGCAAGCGTTGGTATGACTTGGTGAGATATGCTCAGCGTAATGGCAGCACAGTAGAGATGCTGAAATACCTGACCCGCAAGTACACAGACAACCAGCGTGCCATTGAGGCAAAACTCAGCAATATGAAATCGTTGTTCTCCCCTATATATACAAACGAGATCAAGAACAACAGCCTCCTTCACCAGAATGAAGTATGGGGCACGAGTGAAAACACGTCCAAGACGGACGATTTGTAAAACAAGACAAATAGTTAGCGATATGAAATCATTAAATAAAATGCATAGTCGTCCGTTTGCTTTACTTCTGCTGTTCTCATCTCTTATGATGGGTTTCAACAGTTGCAAAGAAGACATAGACGACAGTTCCCTCTACACATTCACGGGTGAGATGATGATAGACCATCTGGTAAACCATCCAGATTCATTCAGTTGCTATGTACAATTGCTGAAGCGTGTTCACCCGAGCAACAAGTCGACATCAACGATGTATGAGTTGCTCTCCGCTCGCGGTCATTACACATGCTTCGCCCCATTGAACGAAGCAGTTCGTCATCATGTTGACTCACTCTATAATGCAGGAATTGAGAAGAGCACCGACCTTGACGAGATCAGTGATTCACTTGCCAATGCGATAGTGTTCAACAGTATCATCGAGAACGGTAACAACGAGGCCTATGAATCCACCGCCTTCCAGGACCCGATGCCGACTAACAACATGAACGACCGTCCAATCCGCGTGACTTACGGTAACGACGAGAACGGCAACACCGAGATTTACATCAACATCAATTCCAAAATCGTTGAAAAGGACATAGAAGTAGAAAACGGTTATATTCATGTGATAGACCATGTGATATCCCCGAGCAACGCGACGGTAGCCGACCTCATCAGCACAACCGAGAACACCAAGTTTTTCGGTGAGTTGCTGACCGTGACGGGTTGGGACAAGCAGATGACGACTTACCGTGACTACAGCTATGACGAAAAGGATGAAGCCGGTACGACCTATAAAGGAAGTTCAGGAAACTGGGAGGGCAAGTATCCAGAGCACCGTTATCTGAAATTCACCGCCTTCGTAGAGACCGACTCTGTGTTCGATGCCAACGGCATAACCGACTTGGAGAGTCTGAAGGACTATCTGAGAGAGCATGCCTATTATGACAACAACACGAGTTGGGGTGACGACTATGAGAACGAAGACAATGCAGTAAACCAGTTTGTAGCCTACCACATCACGAAGGTTGGCTTGAGCTGGAGCAACATGGTAATGTGGTCGAACGAATACGGCTACAGCAATGCCAACTTGAACGATGGCAGCACGTTCCGCGTGAATGTGTGGGAATATTGGGAGACGATAGGCAAGCACCGCCGTACGATCAAGATAACCGGTCTTCGCAACAACCGCCGTCAGATAAACCGCTACTCAGTATACAACAAGAATTCCTACCGTGAGATAACAGGACAATGCCAAGACGGTGTTGAAGTAGCCCAGACCAACGGTCAGTATGACAACGAGTCGTTGAACGGCTACTACTTCCCTATCAAGGGTATGCTCGTATGGACTCAGGACGTACCAAACAAGGTTTTGAACGAACGTATGCGCTATGACATATGTGCCTTGTTGCCAGAGATGATCAGTGCCGGTTGTCGTTTGAACCGTAATGCGAGCTGGTATTTCACACCGGACTATTTTGAGAATATCCCTTCAATGTCGAAGCAGACAGAATTCGAATACCTGTCGAACACGAATGGTGACGGCAGTTCCGGTTCATGGTTGAACTACCAGTCTGACGAGTTCAATATCCGCGGCATCTATGACTTCGTATTGAAGTTGCCTCCGGTTCCATACACCGGAACCTATGAGATTCGTTACGGTGTGAATGCCAACAACAACCGAGGCATGGCCCAGGTTTACATAGGCACGAACCCTAACAACCTTCCAGCCATAGGAATCCCGCTTGACTTGCGTATCGGCGGCGGCAATGCGCTGGTAGGCTGGGCAAGCGACACGAGCTTAGGTTCGGAAGACGCGATCAACGATTTGGACAAGAACATGCGTTTGAACGGCTACATGAAAGGTCCGAAATACTTCTGTCCAGCCGCTAACGTGCCAGGCCGTGACTGTCAGAACTGTCTTCGCCGGATAATCTACGCCGACCGTTTGGAAGCCGGTGAGACCTACTACGTGAGATTCAAGTCAGTGCTGACCAGCACTCAGACCGAGTTCTTCTTCGACTATCTGGAGTTAGTTCCGAAGTCAGTATATAATGGAGACGTAGCCGAAGACAAATGGTAATAACCCGAAAAAACCGACAGATATGAACAAGAAAATAATTATATTGACATCAGGCTTGATGATGCTGTTGTTATCATCAGCCATCTTCATATCCTGCGATGACGACCATTTCAGCATCGACCCACAGGTTAGCGGTGAAGGAACGTTGTGGCAGAATATCTCCGGCAATCCGGAATTGAGCGAGTTTGCCGACATCTTGTCGAAGGTCTACTATTCCACGAAAGAGACAGAATCGACGAATCAGACTTATGCAGACCTTCTGAGCAACTCACCAACTTTCACTGTATGGGCACCGAAGAACAACACCTTCGGCTATGCCAACTGGCTGGAGAAGCTGAATAGCGGTGACCGTGAGCAGATTTATGAAGTTGAGCGTGAGTTGGTGCGCAACTGCATCACGCGTTTCCGTCATGTGATGAACGGCACGAAGGTAGAAGACATCTTGTTGTTTAACGGCAAGCGTGCAGAATTCGACTGTGGTAACGGAACGATCAACGATGTTAAGATAGTAGAGGCGAATTTAGGAACTCAGAACGGTGTGATTCATATTACCGAAGGAGCCATTCCTTATCTTCAGAACATGTATGAATATGTGAAGGGAGATGAAAGGCTGACCAAGCTGAGCGCCTTCCTTGAGAAATACGAGAGTACAGAATTCGACGAATATTCAAGTACTCAAGGTCCGACCATCGATGGTGAGATTACATGGGTTGACTCTGTGACCTACTTGACCAACTCCTATTTCTATCCAAACTATCTGAATGCCTATATCAATCGTGAGGACAGCAACTACGTGATGGTAATGCCAACAGATGCCTTATGGGAAGAGCAATACGAGAAGATGAAGGCATATTATAATTATGTGCCTACTTACACACAGACGGTAATAACAGTAGCCGAGAACGGCACTTCATCCTCAGAGACAAATACGACACGCTATACAGACGCGGAACTTGATTCCATCATCGACTTCCGCACTTGCGACGCCATAGCGCGCAATCTGTGTTTCAACGGCAATTACCAGTTCGGTCATTCTCACACCGAGATGGCCACAGAAGGCGTATGCGACTCTATAGAAAGCACCAGCGGCACAATCTTCTACGATCCATACAGTGCTTCTTTGTTCAACCATGTCACTCCAGTCCGTGTCAGCAACGGTTGGGCATATGTAGTAGATGAATTCAACTATCGTTTGGAAGACACATGGCTCAAGAAGCGTGTTCTGGAAGCAGAGGTTATAGCCGAATCGTGGGACAACTGCTCCATCGACTATTACAACATGAACAATGTTGGAAATCCGTGGAGTTATTTGAGTGCAGAAGAACTTGCTAAATTAGGCGATGACTTTGTGATTCCTGACTCAGTTATGACCGGTCGTTCCGTTCATGTGATTCCAACACGAACGACAGCCAACCCTCTGGTTACCTTCCGTTTGCCAAACACCTTGTCGTGCAAATACGACATCATAGCTGTGATTCCATACAACACAACGATTCAGCGTCCTTATCAGCTTCGTGCGTATGTGAACTATCACACCACTAAAACCACTCAGGACCGTGTTCAGCTTAATCCTATAGAGGGTGTAAACGGTTCGGGCAAGCTATTCCACAGCAAGCCTCCATACGTAGATGAAAAAGGAATCCTTCAGTTCAGCGACAGTATCCTGCTTGCCCAGGACTTCGAATTCCCAGTATGCTACTATGGTATTCAGAATGCTTATGCTACACTTGAGATCCAGTCTTACATGACCTCTTCTCAGCGTAATACCTATACTAATGAGTTCTATGTAGACAAGGTGATTCTAATTCCGAAAGAGAGAGAATAACACTTCCCAAATTAAACTAATTCAATTTCATAATGACCATGAAACAGAATATGAAAAGACAACAACATACAATCCTCCGAATAGCAATGTCAGCCTTGTGTTTCCTATCCATGTCTGCAGGCTATTCGCAGGAGTCGTCCGACAGCACATCGAGTGCACAGAGCCGTGGCGTGTCATCTCAGTCCGTTGAATTGCGGGAAGTGTGTGGTTTGGTGGTAGACGCCGCCACAAACGAGCCGATAGACGGAGCACGTGTTCAAGTGTTCGGCAACCCTCAATATTCGGTATTGACAGATGAGGACGGCACCTATTGGCTGAAAGTGCCTGTATATACCAAAAGTTTATACGTGAGTGTTCCCGGCTACAACGATGTGCAGGTTGCATTCGGTGAAGACGTCCGTGTTCCGAACGTAGAGATGTACAGTTCGAGTTTCAACAGTTTCTATACTCCTCGCACAAACATCACCTCCTACTCCCGCGCCAATATCGACATGAGCAGTTCCACGAGTATAGATACCGACATAGAGAACCAGCTTGGCGGTGATATCCGCACTATAAGCCGCAGCGGCATTCAGGGACAAGGCATAGCCATGCTGATACGCGGTATCAATTCGCTGAATCTCAATGCTCAGCCTCTGATAGTTCTTGACGGAATGTTCATGGACTTGCAGCTTGACCGCACATCCATCCATGACGGTTTCTTCAATAACGTGTTGGCAGGAATTGACCCCGAAGACATAGAAAGCGTTGAGGTATTGAAGAATGCCACATCTCTGTATGGTTCACGTGGTGCCAACGGTGTTGTATTGATAAACACGAAACGTGGCCGCAGCATGGCAACAAAGATAAACGTAAACGTGTTCGGAGGTTTTGAGCTAAAGCCATCCTATACAAAGATGATGAACGGTAGCCAGTATAAGAACTACGTGAGTGAGTTAATCGGAACGACTGAATATGGTCAGAAACATTCATCCGCCATGTCGACCATCCCGTTCCTTAACGACAATCCGAACTACTACTGGTATCCGATGTACAACAACAATACCGACTGGAGCGACGGTCTATACCGCAATGCATTCACTCAGAACTACAAGGTGAATGTACAGGGAGGTGATGACGTAGCGATGTACAGTCTGTCGTTGGGTTACACCAATTCTGAGTCGACCGCGAAAGAGAACGACTTCAGCCGTCTGAACATCCGTTTCAACACCGACATAAAGATGTTTGAAAACCTGTCGACCCAGTTGGACATCACCTACTCCCGCATCACCTATAACCTACGTGACAACGGGTGGGCAGAGAACTACAACAACAGTTCGATATCCTCTCCAAACGTTCTTGGCTTGATCCAAGCGCCGTTCCTTTCGAAATACGGTTACTACACAGGTGACGACCTCCAGCTTCATCTGAGTTCGCTTTATGCCGGCAAATACGTAGATGACGACAACTATCCATTCGGTTTTGCATCGAAATACGGCAACAACACCGCTCTCGGTAACCCATACTGGTATTTGGAAAATGGTGACGGAGTTAACAAGAACAACCAGCAGGTGACTCAGTTCAACTTGAACATCCTTCCGAAATGGGAGATCAACAAGCACTTGTCGATATCGAACCGATTCGCCTACCAGCTTAACCGCACAAACGAGAAGTATTATCTTCCAGTAGCCGGTAGTCCGATATACAATCTGTCGGGTTTGGGCGACATCACCTCTGTAGTAAAGAGTTTCTTCGGTAAGGAGACGAGCGTATTCAATGATTTCCGCATTAACTGGCACAACAATTACGGTGCACATCAGGTATCGGCTTTCGGTGGTTTCCGTTTCACCAACAACTCATACGATGACAACCACATGACCGGTTACAATGCCGGTAACGACAAGATGCCGGACTTCAAGGGTTCTCTCGACTTCATCAACGTAGAAGGAGTGAACGACCAATGGCGTAACCTCGCCTACTACATCCATGGCGACTACAACTACAAGCAGACTTACTACGTAGACTTTACGATGAGTGCCGAGGCATCTTCCCGATTCGGCAAGGAGACGAGCGAAGGTGTGAAACTGTTCGGAGTGAAATGGGGCCTATTCCCATCCCTTCAGTTAGGCTGGGTGTTGTCGAACGAGAAATGGCTTCAGAAGTATAAGGGTGTGAACTACTTGAAATTCACTTTAGGCTATGATGAGAGCGGCAACGACGCAGTTCCTTATTCCGCATCCCGCACCTATTTCCAGAGCAATCCTTTCTTGATGACCGCCATCGGCTTGTCGTTGGTAAACATAGAGAATCCATCGATTCAATGGGAGACGACCCGTCGCTTCAATGCCGGTCTGACCGGTTCGTTCTTCAACAACAGGATTCAAGCAGGCGTAGAGGTTTACATGTCGACCACCAGCAACCTCCTTACCCTCAAGCAAATCAACTACATGACTGGTCTTGAGACCTTCTGGACAAACGACGGAAGCCTTCGTAACATCGGTGCAGACGTACACTTGAATGCAATAATCGTGAACAACAAGGATTTCAAATGGGAACTTGGTGCGACACTTGGTCACTACAAGAACGAGCTTCGCAGCCTTGCCTCAACCAATATCCTGAAGGTATATGGTGGTGAGATCATGATGCGCGAGGGGGATGCCGCCGGTTTGTTCTGGGGTTACAAGACTTCAGGTGTGTTTGCGAGCGATGCAGAAGCCTCCACCGCCTATAACAACAGCGAGTATCTGAAATATCCAACCGGCATCAAGGCAGATCCATACAAAAACTTCGGTGCCGGCGACGTTCATTTCCAAGACTTGAATCCCGACGGAGTGATTGACGAGAAGGACAAGGGTGTGATAGGTGATCCGAATCCCGACATCTATGGAAATATCTTCACCACCTTCAACTACAAGCACTGGACACTCGGCTTCACTTTCAAATATTCACTTGGCAACGACATCTACAACTATCAGCGCAGTCAGTTAGAGTCGATGAGCAGTTTCTACAACCAGACCGTAGCCGGAGTGAACCGTTGGACCAACGAGGGTCAGGTGACAGATATGCCAAAAGCCTGTGCCACAAACAGTGACTTCTACGTGAACAACGAGCGATTCTCCGACCGCTGGATAGAGGACGGCAGCTATCTGAAGCTGAAGACGGTTCGTCTGAGCTATGACCTTCCTTTGAATCTGTCGTGGATTCAGGGAATGACGATATGGGGTGAATGCAACAACCTGTTCACCATCAGCCGTTACACAGGGAGTGATCCGGAATTCTCCTGTGGCAACAGCATCAAGTATCAGGGCATAGATGCCGGCTTGCTTCCATCCAACCGCAGTTTCAATGTTGGCGTACGCCTCAACTTGTAAGTCAATCAGCTAATCAGAAGAAAAAACGTAAAAATACAGAAAGATATGAAAACGATAAAAATAATATCATTAATGTTGTTGGCATCAGTAGGCCTGTTCTCCACCCAATCATGTGAAGACATGCTGACAGTTGACACAGGTGACAAGATATATGAGAACGCCAACGACACATTATATAGCTATCTTGGCATCGTGAAAGGTCTTCAGAACATAGCTGAACGTCAAGTGATACTGAACGAGGTTCGCGGCGACTTGATGTCGAGCACCGAATACGTGACCGACACCCTTCACGCCATATCCAATTTCGATGATCCTTCAGACGGCAGTTGCTCCATGCTAAAGATCAGCGACTACTATGCCATCATCAACAACTGCAACTTCTACATAGCCAATGCGGACACGAACAAGGTGAAGAGCAACATCAAATACATGTTGCCAGAATATGCTCAGGTTCAGGCAATCCGCGCATGGACCTATCTCCAGTTGGTTAACATCTATGGGGAAGTGCCGTTCATAAGCAAGCCAATTGATAATCTGGACGTAGTGAACAACTTCGACTATGACAACAACTTGGTCAACAAGGACAATCTTGTCGACAAGTTCCTCGCCTTAGGCTTGGACCGTTGCGTTGACACCGACTATCCTAACTACGGAAACTACAACAACGGCTTTACAAGCATAAGTTCTCAGTTGCTGTTCATACCTGTAAGGCTGGTTCTTGGCGACATGTACCTTCTACGTGGTAACAGCCAGAGCGACTATATTAAGGCCGCCCAGTACTATTATGATTATCTGAAGAACACCAATTCAACCGTGACGACCCAGCACTGTAATGCCATCCGCATGCTGAACGACTACCGTTACACAAGCACCGGCGGCTGGGGTTCATGTGCAAGTGTTTACACCCGTCAGACAGGCGGTGAGGTGATCAGCATTATCCCATCTTCCTCAAACAAGCAGTTTGGAACGATGCTGATGCGCGTAGCCGACATATTCGGTTATACTCCAAGTTCAAGTCAGCAGACCGAGACAACAACGACAGACGACGGCAGTGAGGACGTAGCCTCATCCGGTAGTATCAGTGTGACTCGTAACTACAAGGCTCAGATTGTCCCATCAAACAGCTACACAGCCTTGAACAAGAGCCAGCAATACGTGGAGTGGAACCCAACCGCCCTTGTGCGCACCTATTATGAGGAATGCGGTGATGCCCGTTATGGCAGTTCCACAGAGACCTTCACCTATGAGGGCAATCCATATATCCTTGCTTGCAAGGCATCGAAGAGTTCCTCGTTCTACTACTCCATCCCGATATACCGCAAGTCGCTCATATGGCTTCGTCTTGCCGAGGCGATCAACCGTGCCGGATTCCCTGAGCATGCGTTCGGCATTCTGAAGGACGGCCTGAACAGCGACAACTATCCAAAGCCAAATCAGGAGCGTACGATAACCGTACCAGTTGTTGACGAGAATGGTGACCCGGTTCTGGACGAGGACGGCAATCCTACCTATACTACAGAGACCGAGATCTACACACGCTACAACAACAACGGTGCCTTGTCGTATATCGATGACACAGAGTTGGAGAATTTCTTCCTGGACTTCGAAGATGAGATGTGGGTCAGCAATTATGGTATTCATGCAAAGGGCTGCGGCTACGGCAGTTGGAACGTACCTCAGAACACTGCACCAATCACCAACATCACAGGTGATTTCGACGACCAATACTACGCATGGGTTCCTATTCTGGCGAGCAAGGGAGTAGATGCAATTACAGCCTCTAAGGAAGAGATCATCAATGCTATTGAAGACGTGATATGCGACGAATTAGCTTTGGAACTTGCTTTCGAAGGTTACCGTTTCAGCGACTTAGTCCGCATGGCCAACCACAAGAACTCGAGTGGCTTTGACGGCACAGAATGGCTGGCATCGAAAATTGCTTCACGCAATGCCCGTGCTGAGTCGGCAGACCATACTCTTCCTGCAATAGAGCCAGACAAAGAGCTCCACGACAAATTGCTCAACCAGAGTCTGTGGTACATGAGCAAACCGGCATGGAAAGTGAAATAGCAACTCAGATTACACGAATTTTTGACGGGAGGGGCCAACCTGGCTCCTCTCGCTCGTTTTACTACGCGAATTGTTTTTTTAACGAGGATTTATAGAATTGTTTTTTAACGAGGATTTATAGGATTAATAGGATTATATTTCATGAGTTTTTTGAACCACGAATTAGACGAATTGAAACGAATTTTAATTTTGTTTTATTAAGAGGATTTATGGGATTAATAGGATTAAGAGTATGTGAGTATATATTGTACAAATTGACGTAAAAATTCATTGAATTATATATAAGTAGAGTTAATGGTAAAAGAAAATGTAAAAAAACAATTGTTCTTGTTGTTGAAAATGAGTATATTTGTAAGTTTTAAGAAATGTTGATAAAACAAATGTAATTTTCAATAACATACAACAATTATTATTTAGAAACAACTACTGATTATGGAGAATAAGAAGAAACGCGTGTTCATAGATATGGATGGAGTGTTAGTAGATTTTGAATCTGGATTGGCTCAGATAGATGAATCGACAAAAAAGGCATATGAGGGGAAAATAGACGAGATACCCGGAATGTTTTTATTGATGCGCCCGATGCCGAAGGCAATCGAGGCAGTTCATGAACTTGAGAAACGCTATGACGTGTTCATATTGTCGACAGCTCCATGGCGTAACTCCTCTGCATGGTCGGACAAGGTGGAATGGGTTCACAAATACCTTGAAGACGTGTTTTTCAAGCGCATGATAATCACTCACCGCAAGGACTTGTGCATGGGCGACTATCTGATAGACGACCGCGGTAAGAACGGAGCGAGCGAATTCTGCGGTGAATGGATACATTTCGGGTCAGAACGTTTCCCGGATTGGGACAGCGTTCTGGAGTATTTGATGAGCAAATAGCAGACAAGTTATTTTTTTTATTTACGATTTACGATTTCCATTTACGATTTGTTTTACTATTTTTTTATTACATTATTTTAGTTGAGGGTATCGGTGCGTTCAAATTAAAAATTAAGATAATACAATGAGAAAAATTATTACAAGTATACTTGCAGCCTTAGGTTTGACATCGGCCTGTGGTCAGCAGAATTATGAGAGCACAGATGTGGAGGGATTTGCGTCATTGCTAGAAAAGAACGATGTCGTTCTGCTTGACGTCCGTTCGTCGTCGGAATTCGCAGAAGGACATATAGCCGGGGCCCTCAATATCGACCAGTCGGACAGCACATTTTTGTCGAGAGCAAAGCAGTTGCTTCCAAAGGGAGCGACGATAGCGGTATATTGCCGTCGTGGCAGGCGTTCTGCAAGTGCATGCAACCGTTTGTCTTCCGCCGGTTTCCGCTGCGTGAATCTGAAAGGAGGGATAGAGGCATGGAAGAGTGCCTCCTATCCGTTGAGCACCTCGCCTTATGAAGTAGACGTCTTTGTGACTGAAAGCGGTAAAGTGTTGAAATTCCATGCACTGATGCATGCGAGCATCCTCATGGAATACGACGGCAAAGAGATACTGATAGACCCAGTTAGGCAGTTGGGCAACCGTAGTGTGGATTACTCTACGATAGGTAAAGCCGACTATATCTTCGTGACTCATGAGCACCAGGATCATTTCGACCCTGAAGCACTTCAAGAGTTATCGGATTCCGGCACCCGTCTTGTAACCAATCGTCGCTGCAAGGAGCTATATGGTAGCGGTGAAGTGATGTCGAACGGCGACAGTCTTCAATTGCCGGATATTCGAGTAGAAGCAGTAGCGGCTTATAACACGAGTGCCGGCCGTGAGCAATTTCATCCGAAGGGTCGTGACAACGGCTACATATTGACTATAGACGGTCTGCGCATATACATAGCCGGCGACACAGAGGATATCGATGAGATGGAATTGACAGGCGACATAGACATAGCCTTTCTACCATGCAATCAGCCATATACTATGACATGCGATCAGCTGGTTCATGCCGCAAAGATGATACGTCCGAAGGTGCTCTTCCCTTATCACTATGGCCAGACCGATGTGAGTGGCATTGCTCCAGCCTTGTCTTCTGAAGGCATAGACGTCAGAATCCGTCATTATGAATAGCGAGCTATTTGCAGTTTAAAATTAAATTTGTAATTTTGCAAACGAGAATATTATTATAAAAAGGTCATTCAGGAATCATTGTGAGTTTTAAATAAGTATTGGATTATAATTCTTTTGTTCAAGTTGTAATAATTTAGTTTCACAAATAATCCTGAAGAACCACAAAGAGAACTAACTATGAATAAAAAACTACTTAGCATGAGCCTGTTGTCAGCAGCCTTGATGCTGTTTGGCAGTTGCAGCTCCGACATGGATTTTGAAGAAGCCTCTTCTTCCGTAAAACGTAATGCTCCTGTCGACTATCCTTCATTGGCCGATGTACAGATAGAGATATCGAGTAATGAAGTGGTACTGACCAGTCAGGTCAACGACCTTGGGGAGTACACTATAAAGAAGACTTTAGGCTGCGGTTTCTTGGTGTCTTCCGCTCATGAGATTCCTCCTTATAAAATTGGAAACGGTGCCTTGCGTTTTGCATGCAGCGGTGCCGATGAGAACCATGTGTTTACCAAGTCGGTAACGACCTTGAAGAAAGACTTGAACTACTATGTCCGTGCATATGCCATTATTCTTGACAGTTCGAGCGAGGCCGACACGATATACGGTTCAGTAAGCAATTTCATTATAACCACAATCAATCCGAAACTTGAGACGATGCCGGTAGTAAACCGTGCCAAGCGCGGTGCCTGCGTATTCGCCCGTTTCACTGATTCCGGCAATGTTGGATTATCCAAATGGGGAGTATGCGTATCGCGTCAACCCCTCCCTACTCCAAAGAACTGCGAAGACGTTCAGGAGGCTCGCGACACCTGTAAGCTTGAAGGCTACTGCGGCGAGTTCGGTGCTTTCTTCGAAGTTCTTGAGCCACGCACCCTTTACCACACTCGTGCATTCGCGATTACCGTTGATAAAGACACTATATATGGCGAAGACCGCATATTCCGCACGAGTGAGGGCGGCAACTATGGCTGGTCGTGGGCAAGCAATGAATCGGGTGCCCGTAATGCAGGAGCCTATGACCGTATAACCGAGGCAATGGACTCCGCTTCCTACTATTATAACAATTATTCTAACCTTTATCTTCGTGCCCGTGTAGAATATAACGAAGGCGTCCAGACTGCCGACTGCTCTTATGGCGGTTGGATCCGTTTCGGTGCTAACTCCCGTTATCAGTGGGTAGGCACAGCCCAGCATGAGACAGCCCACGGCTTAGGAGTGGGAACTTGCTGGAACTGGAAGACATTGATAAACTATGATGGTGACCGTAAATGGACCGGAGCAGTAGCCAACCGCACACTCCGTGCAGTGATGAACGACCAGACCCTTCGTATAAGCGGCGACAACCAGCATTTCTGGCCAGGCGGTATTAATCAGCGTGAAGAGGTGACCACCGGTACTGCAAACAGTTATGGTGTTTACGTAAAGAATGAGCGAATGCTCCGCTGCAACGCGATGATTTTGAACGGCATGCAGATTGACGGTTTGGCATGTCCTTAACGTTTTGCTCAAATGAGGAATTAGGAATTAGAAATTAGAAATTATTAAACAAGAAATAATGAAAACAATATATAAACTATTATCATTAACAGCGTGTATGGTTTTAGCAAATGCAAATGCTATGGCAGAACGCACCGACACTTTAGTGCTGATGTCCGGTTCTGACGCCGACATGCCAAGCACACAATACACGCTTACCTTCAAGCAACTCCAGCTTAAAGACGCCAGTAGCGAGGCCATCATCAAGCTTCGTACCGGTGACAATTCTTCGGGTTGCGACATCCATATCAGCAGCAACCGCATATATGCCATAAGCGGCAGTAACGAAGTGACTATAGCCGAGAACATGCCAGACGGCCTGTTGGCTCACGACTATTCTATCAACCGTGTCGGCACAATCCGCATATATCGTGACGGCACTCAATACGGAACATGCACAGCCCGTTCGTATAACGACAATGAGCCGCGTATAGTTCTTGCCAACACCGATGATATATCCAGTTATGAATTCGAGCTGACCAGTTCGTCGAGCAACGTCGTTCCCGACTCCAAGACATACGAGACGAACATATCCAATATGCTTGAATTCACCAACCTGTCGCCCGACCCATATCTGAACAGCGGCTTTGACCGTAGCGGTGAGAACGCATCAGGCCGTTCTTCCTGGACGATGAATGCAAAGAACAACGGTTGGGGCAGTGAAATATGGCTTGTAGGCAGTTCCGAGGCCTATTCCGGTCCGAGCTGCGTGAAGCTTGAGGGTCAGTCGGTTTACAGCAATTCCGGTGCCTCCCTTCAGCAAGTTATCAACTTCAGCTCCAATGTGCCTTATGTAGTACGTGCGATGGTGAAGAGCGACGGTTGGGAAGGTAAGATCGGCATAGGCTCCGAACCGAACCATATCGACATCCGCGACACGCATGGTGAATGGAAGCAAGTTGAGGCCGTTCTTATCGCTGAGAATCAATGGAATGTGTCCGACGGCACACTGATCATCAACAATGCCGACTATGAAAGCAACGGCACACTGCTGATTGACAATATTGAGGTGTATAGAGGCCTGACAGGCACAGCTATAGGTTCTAACAAGAAGGTGGTGTCAGCTAATGTGAATGCCACAACACGCTGGAGTCCCGCCCACGAAGTTGATGTATACCGTTTGGGTATGACAGAGAACAATGCGAACGTGTATTCCCAGATTAATCCGGAATTGGTGAGTGTGAGCGGTGCCGCCTATTTCACCCGTAGTTTTGAAGGCTCGAGGATGAGCGGCATTTTCTTCCCTAACGGCGTTGGTAACGTGACCGTCAGCGGCCGCTTCGACTATCGCGACCACTATGAATACCATCTATATCACGGCATCGACTTCATCTGCCAGCGTCTGAATCCGGAAACGGGTCGATTCGAATACCTGAGTGAGGATGACGAGCTTACAGCCGGCGGCTATATCATCCAGTTTGCCGACAACTACGACGGCATGCCAGTGAGGTTCGACCTGAATCCATCCGACCGATTCGTGGCTCCAGACAGTAAATTCAACATGCTGGGCAATACAGAATATCAGAACATGTCGTTCGCCACATATGACGAGGAGGCTGAGGATCATCTGCTGTTCTTCGACGAGAGCCTCCAGCAGTTCAACCGTGTGGGCAGCACAAACAGCAATGCAGAATGTCTGCGTCCGTTCATGCCTTTTATTCAGACAAAGGAGAACGTGCATGTGATCAGCCCTGAGGGCACCACCGGAATCCGAATTCTGAACGCCGCTCAGGGCACATTCAGCAAGTATGTTGTACGTCCTGTTGCCCACGGTGTAGAAATCACGGGTCATGGCAGCAGTAAGCTCGGCATCTACAATGTGGCCGGTCAGCGCGTGAAGATGATTCAGATGGAAGAAGGAGTGAATGTTGTAAGTCTTGAACCTGGAATTTATATCGTTGCAGGTAAGAAGGTTATGGTTAGATAGTTGTTAATCGCTGCGCTCTAATTAGGAATGAGGAATTAGGAATTTTTGCCATGCGGACGATTATTATTCAAATTAGTTGAAAGATTTGGTAGTAAAAATTCTTTAAAACAAAACATAATAAAATGGGGATGTCTGAGATTATTTTCAGGCATCCTTTTTTTTGAGATTTTGGAGGATTTCACATTTTGCGTAACACATTTTGCGAAATAATTTTTCACATTTTGCGTAACACATTTTGTAAAATCAAAAAGAATATATATATTTGCACATGAAACAAAACATAAAGACATGAAAAATCCGTTTGTAATAAAGCCATACGAATCGAAAGAATTATTCTGTGACCGCGAGAAGGAACTTGAATTGATGTTGACCAATGTACTCAACAAGTCGGACATGACATTGATGTCTCAGCGCAGAATGGGTAAAACAGGTTTGATCTTTCGTCTGTTTGATGAGATAAAAACAAACTACAACGAGATTCAAACCATATATTTCGACATATTTTCATCGAGAAGCATAAACGACTTTATCAAACTCTTTGCAGAATCAGCCATAAAAGCCTTTCCTGCCAAGAGCTCCATAGGAGAAAAGCTGATGGCATTCATAAAGTCGTTAAGGCCTCAGATGTCGTTTGACAATATAACCGGCGAACCGCAGCTTCAGATATCTTACCAGACACCACATGAAAAAGAATACACCCTGAAAGGTCTGTTTGAGTTTCTTGACAGTCAAGACACACCGATTGTCATTGCAATAGACGAATTCCAGCAGATACGTGAATATCCGGAGCAGAATATGGAAGCACTCCTTCGTACCTATATCCAGCAAACCAAGAACCTCACCTTTATATTCAGCGGGAGCAAACGCCATTTGATGACAGACATATTCACAAATGAGAAGAAACCCTTCTACTCTAGCACAGTATTCGTCACGCTAGACAAAATATCCGAACTCTCATATTTTACATTCATACGCAACTTGTTTGAGCAGTCAGACCGACAGATAGACAACGAATCCATCAGTTTCATTTTGGAATGGACCCGCCGTCACACCTATTACACACAACAGCTCTGCCATACGATATTTGCCAACAACTCGACAAACATAAGGATAGAGGATGTAAAAACGGCTTGTGAGCAGATTCTGTCACAAAGTGAATCCTTCTTTCTCCAATACCGTCAGCTGCTCAGTGTGAAGCAATGGAATTATCTGATTGCGTTGGCTAAAGAGAGAAAGGTGAGTCAAATCAGTTCTGCCGCATTTCTCAGCAAATACAATATAGGCAATTCATCCACATCCAAACGCATAATAGAATCGCTATATAAGAAAGGCATCGTTTATCAAGACATACAGCTTCATTCTACAACCTACTCCATCGATGACGAGTTCTTCTCACATTGGCTGGAAAGATTGTGATATTTACATTATGCGTAACGCGTTTTGTGAAAGCAAAAATTATTCACTAAATCTGTGAATTTGATAAATAAAATTATTATCTTTCCTCTATAAATAGAAAACAAATTGCCCCACAGTAGTAACTAAATACGT